>Ga0209700_105550_pt1 | contig 21106 bp, 14 predicted proteins | sample SiratroredBW_FD_187528 | JGI IMG/M metagenome (GOLD analysis project Ga0209700, IMG submission 187528) | Root nodule microbial communities of legume samples collected from California, USA - Siratro red BW (SPAdes) (version 2) | ecosystem: Host-associated > Plants > Roots > Nodule | place: USA... | reverse complement strand
TTAATATTTTTATTTATTTTATTTTCATTTATATTAAAAATATTTTTGATATTATTATTAAGAATTATTATTATTATTATAGTTAATAATAATCAATATTATTATTACTATTAATGTTAATATTATTAATATTATTAATAATATTAATATTATAAATTCTATTAATATTATTGTTATAAATAATATTAATATTGTTTTTCATTAATATTATAAACATTATTATTAATATTTTTTATATTGTAGTTATTATTGTTAATAAAAATAAAATTAATATTGTACTAATATTATTATTAACAATAATAATAATAATAATATTGTTATTAGTGTAACAACCTAGAAAATCTGTCATCTGAGTAGAAATGGTAGAAGTTGAATGAGCACTTGATTTTATATTATTAAACTTGAAAACATGTATTTATAGAAAAAGTAAGTAGTCAAGTCTCATTTTCACTCGACCCATCATCTCTCTAAAACCCCTAACTCTCTTTTTCCTCTAACTTCTCTCTAAGCCTCTGCTTCTGTACCTCATCAGTTTCTCAAGCGGAGCTCACCCTTGGACTCGTGACGGAGAATAGAGCAAGTTTGCCCAATCAGAATCTCCGTTAGAGTAAGTTCGTTTTCTGCCCTCTTCCCTTATAGTCTTTTTTAGGTTTTCGTTTTTCTCTACCTTATGAGCTTGCATGTGGCCTCTGAGTTATCAAATAGTGTCTTTGTGAGCTCAGTTCCCTAGTGTTTTAGTCCGATTGTTGATCAGAGGTCCTTTGGTGCAGATTTGAGTTCTTGAAGGATGATCATTACTAGGTGGTGAGAGTCGAAGGAGGTCTGAACTGGGTGACTGCAGCTTGAAACATAGCTGGTTAGAAAAGTCTCAAGGGGACTAACCCTGTCATACATGATTGATGATTCATTTATGTGGAGGCTGTGTGGATTTACAGCGTGAAAATGTATGACAGGTGCATATCTCGGGGTCTATTCAATACACGAGTCTTCCGGAAGTAGAGTCATGTTTGTAGTGTGTTAGATTCTTATATTGTGATGATATATGAAATTGAATGTTTTTGATTTGTTAAAATTTGGTTAGCTTACCCTTTGCTTTTGGTTGTATTGTGTTTGATTTTCTATCTGTGATGATCGTATCTTGACATAGGAGCAGATAGTGTTGCAGATGGATATTTGGGAGATCATCTAGGTTAAAGAATGTTGTTAGGAATAATATTATATTTTGAAAAACTTGTATCTGATATTGTAAATATATTTTAAAATTTCAGTTTAACATTATTATGTAATCTTGATGCATGTTAACTATGGAGTACTGTAAGATATGCATGATGTTAATACTTTAGTTGCCTTAATAGAAACTTTAATTTTTTCGTATTGATATCATTAATAATATTATATTTTTTCGTATTATTAATTTTTTTAATATTGTTAATTATTTAATTTACATTATTAATATTTATATTACAAATATTTTTAATTTTATTTTTAATTTTTATTTGTTATTAGTTTTATTATTATTATTATTATTATTATTATTATTATTAGATTTATATTTACATGAAAAATATTTTTAATACTAAAATATATTTATTAAAATTATTTATATTTATATTAAAATATTTCTAATAATAATATTATTAATAATATTATTGTTATTAATATTATATTTTTTATTAGTATTAATAATATTAGTATTTTAAAATTTATTAATTTATTATTATTATTGTGAATCTTATTAATATTATTTTCATCCATATTATTAATATTATTATTGATATTATTTATATTCCTGTTAATATTATTATTGCTGTTTTTGATAAAAATAATATTAGTAATAAGAATATTATTATTAACAATCATAATAATAATAATAATTTTATTAATAATATTAATAATCATAAGTATAATAATAATAAAAATAATAATAATCATAATAATATTATCACATAGTTTATCAGTGGTGAAAAACTCTTTTCTGTAGAGAAGGTTATACTTCAGTAGAAGGGTATAAAAATAATGTATTCACAGATAAAAGTTGGTTTACAACATAAAATATAAGGAATTTCAACTAGCCAATCATATGTTTTTTTAGTACACTTTTAAAATCACACGTTATTTACTTTTGATTATGTGCTAAGCAGCTAATTTAGGCATAGTTATACCAATAAGAATATTGTTGAAAGAACTTGAATTGCAATGTATGTTTACCAGGTATTGTTTCGGAGCAAAATTTCTATTATCTCTTTCTCTTCTTTCTGTATTACTTTTTCAATACAACTTTTCTTTCAAATTAAAATAAGGTTTTATTTGAATTATGAAGTTATAACAAGTTAGTTTTTGTGACTAGTAAATTATTAAAGTAAACTTTTAATAAATATTTTAATTAGCTAATTTATTTTAGACTTTTTAATCAGCAATAAAGAATTAAGCATCGATAGTTAATTTATTTTAGATTAAAAACTATAATATTAATTTTATAAACTATTTTAAATTAATAACTGTAACATTAGATTTAAAATTAACACCTATAACATAAAGCTTTTATTTTTTTTCTCCAACTATCAATTATGCAAGTGCTTGTGTTGTAAGTGAGGATAGGGAAAAGATTAACATGAAGGAGAGAATTCACGACAGTGAGAGAAAGGTAGATAAGTTTTTGTTGTCAGTTTATATTAGTTCGTCTATGAGTGAGATTAGAGATTATCGTGATCAATTATATTTTTAATTAGCTCTTAATAAAAATGTTAACATGCTTTTTGAAATAAAAATGTTAGATTGAGTGTCTTTTCTAATACGATTAAGTTAACATGCTTTTTGAAATAAAAATGATGATATATTTTAATTAATTTAGTGAGTCTTTTTAGAAGAAACACTATATGATGTTTAGATTTTTGTACTCTTATATTTTTTTTAACAGGAAACACTGAAATTAATAGAAGTATTAATCATATTACATAAATAAAACAATACAATAATTTTCCTACTTATATTTAAACAATAAAAAAACAGTCGCATACTGCTTTACATAGAGTACCTAAACAATAAAGAAAACAGTCTCATCAGCCTTACACAGAGTATGTAATAAGGTACAACTAAATAAATCCGATGAAATAGAAGTCGTTCCTATTCAAATAAAGAATCCCTATGCTCACTGCTCACTTTGAGACTAACAAACATTTGTAGTCTTATATGTATCTTTAATATGTATGAGATATTTCCCACAACTCTATTTATATATATTGTTTGTTTGGATTAAATATCATCGTAGGAAACATAATTTAATGAGTAGGACGAAGAAACGAATAAAAAGAAGCTTACAATTTTTTCTTATTTTATGAGATGTTCTAATAACAGAGTATAAGAGAGAGGGGATTAGATATTTTAGTTTTGTTTTGAGTAATAATTTAAAGTTTTTATTATTAAGAATTTTTAAAGACCCATGTTTAATTATACTTTAATTTTAAAATGATTATTTTTTTAATAATTTATGTTGGGGATTTTTCCTGGAAAAATATAATGAATAGTAGGTACGTAATGGAAAGGATTTAAATTTAACAAGTCAAGAGTCAATTAAAGATGACAATAAGTGCTTAGGGTGGATAAGGGTTTGATCATCTCATTTTCATCATTGATATAAAAATTTATTCACATTTCCATATTCAATAGATATGAATTTTTTTTTGTCTGATTCCTATCCTTATTTCTGGTGGAGAACCCATATACTCATATTCACTCCCAAACGGTTCAAAATATTAATTAAATAAATTCTTTTATACAAAATAAAAATCACAGCAAAGAAACATGGTAGTCTCAAGTATTTAATGTTAAAAAGGATAAATATTTTCTCTTTTCTAATATGAAATAATTAGAATTAAATTATAATTATATAAATATCTAATGAGTATTTAGTAACAATTAAATAAAGGTAAAAAATTATAAAAAAGAGTGAAACTGATAAAATGTATCATTTGAAGATAAGTTACTATACTAAAGACTAAATATAATTTAGTATAATTTTTTTAAGTTACCTAATAAATTAAAGATATTTTAATAATTTAAAATGTATATGAGGACAAAAATGAATATTAGGACTAGTTTATTTGTCATCTTTATATAAACCCATATAAAATATAGTACTTATTTTAATTACTATATATATATATATATATATATATATATATATATATATATATATATATATATATAAGTAAATCTGATTCATGTGAATTCTACTTGTTGTGCATGTTTTTGTCTTTTATTATTTATACAAGAGACTATATATTGAAGGTAGATGAATGTGAAATTGAATTGGATTATGGTTAATATACCTATTCATAGTACCAAATAAAATCAAATCTGATAAAATTCATCTAATTAAATATACTTTATGATAAAGGATTTTACTTTTATGATAATTAATTATATGATAAATATATATTTTGTTATAATTAGAAATAGCTCAATCTGATAAAAAAAAAAAAAACTATAAATAGAGAGTCATCTTACATAAACTGTGCACTCAATCTCTATCTATTTACTTATATTTCTCTGAAGATATTTTACTGGTGAAAGCCTAATTGATAGAGAAATCTCCACTCGGTGCTGAAGCTTCTAGTCCAACCCAATTCTGGTAAGAATAGTTAAAAATATCTTAAAATTTACTAAATAACGCATTTTAAAATTACAAAAAAATAGTGTAGTTAAACTAAGAAAAAAATTAATATTATATAAATAAATTAATCTTTTAAAAAAGCCACAAATTAGCATAAAAAATGTTTATCAAATATCATTTTTACTCTAAAAAAATTAACTCAATAAAACTAGAAACAAGCTTGTGAAACATATTGTTATTAGTGTAAAGTTCTTAAATCAACTTATTAAAATAGAACAGTTTGGTGAAATCATTTGTTAAAGTAATTGATAAATATAAAACAAACAAAATTGCAATTTTTTTATACACATTTTTATTGTATTTGACTGATAAAAAAATATTTTAAATTCTTATGATTTTGATTAAATTTAAACTGTTGTAGTTTTTACATCTTAAAAATTTAGAATTAAATTTTAAAAAATTAAAATAACATACTTTTAGCTCATACAGTTAATATGTTAATTAAATTAGTGATTAAAAAAATAGTTTGATGTAAAAAAATTTCAATCATTAATATCAATATCCTGATATAAACCAGAATAATAAATTAAATATACAGTATAGTTAAAAAAAATGTAAGATTAAAATACTATAATATTATTATTTAATATCGTCATTATTTTATGCAATAAAAAAGAATGGAATATCATTTCTGTTAAAAAGTAATCAAATTCTCTATAAAAAATTTAATGCTTGAAATTGTGCATACAAGAGTAAAATAAAGTTTAAAGCGTAAAAAAACACTGTTAAACTACTAGAAATGAATATCTTATAAAACCTATATAAATATTAAGTAGATGTTCATAAATTAAAACATATAAAAGAGTAATTTAACTTAAAAATTAAAAAAAAAAATCTTACTAATCGCTACTTTAATATACATTAAGTAAGGAGTTAAAAATGTATGAAAACACTATGCATCCCTAGATATTTTTCACTTATTAAGTAATAATCTTATGAAGTTTATAACCATTTGTTTTCATAAACATTGGATAGAGAGCTTCAGAAAAGGCAATTGTTCTCAACCTTTACCTTGGTGCATTTAATATTTTTCTGACACTTTATATTAGTCTAATTTGTTTCAAGTATTTCTTTTTGTCTTAAACCTCTTTTTATATGTTGTATATGAATTCATGTAGGATATGATGAATGGGAAAGGTGCAACATTTATGATTCCTAGAAGTGTTTTCTTTGTGTTGTGGTTTATGCTGTTATCAACCTGCACTGCTTTGGGACCACGATCAACTGTAGTTGTCACAAATAAGTTAGAAGGAGGACCAGACCTGTTCCTTCACTGTAGATCAGCAGATGATGATCTTGGTGTGCAAGATCTTCGCCCAGATGCTTCTTTTTCGTTTAGTTTTAGAACTAAATATTTTGCAACAACGTTGTTCCATTGTTCCTTTCAATGGGAAACTGTCACGCAGAAGTTTGATATATACGATGCAAACAGGGATCCCGACGTTTGTATGACATGTCGTTGGATAGTAAAAGAAAATGGACCATGCTTGATTTTACCTGGAAACAAAAGCAATTGCTATCCTTGGAACTCTGATAAGAAAGAATTAGAGAAACCCTAGTTTATGTATGCATAATGACACCGATAACTCAATGTTTGTGTCTTTTCTATTGTGATTTTTATGAATAAAATAGAGGCACCTTCATGCTTTTTCCACACTTTTCCTTTCTTCGAATTTAGTATGTGATTTGAGTTTTTTTTTTTTTTTTTAAATTTTGATTTTTTTTTTTTTTAAATTTTTTTATTTTTTTTTTAAAATTAATATTTTTTTTTTTTTTTTTTGTTTTTTTTTTTTTTTTTAAATTTTGAATGTTTTAATTATGTTGTTGCCAGAATTGGATTTTGATCAAGGTTTTAAAAGACACAGTCCACAACCACTATTTTGACTGCAATATCAAGGTTTTGGGATGTCTGATATCGCAATTGTGATTGTATACTCCGCATTTGCCTGTCATAATGACCATGAAATCTTGATTTTAATTAGTAGCTGCTACTGATATTTGTTTGGGATTCTTGCTTCATACGGGGTGGATGGATGTGCGTATTTGAAATTGGGTTACTGAAATTTCCTTTCTTAACCGAGTGCTTGATTCATCGGTATTGTTTTGACTTTTGAGAACTATATATTTGTTTGTGTCGTGTTTGGACTATTTACAAAAATGATTTTGATCGGTCTTCCGATTTAAAAATATGATTTTGGTTAAAATTAGAGTTGAAAGGGAGCTGATTAATATTCAGAAACTTTTAACTCAAAAGCAAGTTTGTATGGACTTCTTTAACTAACGGAAAAGCTACTTTTTTCACTTCTACTCGGCTGTACTTCTAAGAGTAAAGTTGACTGTGGTTAGTCACAACCAAACATGTTAGTGTTTTATGGAGTTTTCCCCCTACTTCCCTGTTGTTTACTTTTCTTGTTTCCTTGCCATTTGTCATAGATGGTTTTTTAATATAAAATTAAAATAAAGGAGTGAATCTTGGGTTCATTCTATGATTAGATATTGTAAAATGAGAAAGTCTGAAGTTCCATGAATTTTGTTCGTTGCAGATGTCTGAGCATTTCAACACACAGTTATCTTTGTCCGGAAAGATTCCAACTGGCCAATTCAATGTCATGTTCAACATGAAAAAATGCTGGGCTACAGACGCAGCTTCTACTAAAAGCCTTGCCTATGATGGATGGTTCATCACATTATATAATGTCGAATTAGATAGATCCAACATATCCCTTTCTGAAAATGTGAAAAAAGAAGTGCCTTGTTCATGGAACCCCGCAGCACTTGCCGAGTAAGTGTTATGGTTATTGTTGTTCTTCATTTTCTTCTCGTTAACAGTATCAAAATATTAAAGGGCTTTGATTTTTTTGACGGGCATGAACATATAATTTGTTTTCTTAACTATGAATAGTATCACTTTGATTGCCTACTACCACCTGCTCATAATGATATGGACCAAGGAAGAAGACTCTTGTGTGTTAGATCATGACGTATTTTACTTGTCTGCTTGTAAATTTGTTTAATATACTCTTAAAGCTTTTATTGTATTTTTGCCTGTTAGCTGGACCTAAATAGTGCTCCAAATGAAATGTGTTTCTTCAGGTTCATTGAAAAATATGGTACCCATGTAATAGTTGGGGTGCAGATGGGAGGCAAGGATGTGGTACATATCAAGCAGACAAAAAATTCAGATTTAACGCCAACTGAAGTGCAGAAGTTGCTAAAGCAATTAGCTGATGAGAGGTTTTCCGAGGTTCCAAATCAAAGTTCTAATGTTAATCCTGCTGACAAATCAAGAAAATTGAAGGTAAACATGAAGCAGTGTATTTTCTTATAAAGGACAGCTTGCCTTCCATTCCATCACTTGCATTTAAAAGTGAAAAACACAGTGAAGTGCAGAATATGATTTTAGAGAGTTTTTAATTTGGTTGAAAACGGCTTTGGAAAATGTGAATGGAAATGGAAATCTAGAAGTTGTCTAATATATCTGTAATCATGTCTACAGGGTAATCATGGGCACAGGAACAAACCTAACACTATTGCTGGCACTGGCAGGCCAGTCGTGAAAACTCACTCCAAGAATGATGTCAGTATATTGTTGTGTTACAAGAACGTTGATATTTTCATCATTTCAGTTGTAACACCATCTAGCCATCCTGCATCTGACAAAGTTGGACTTATCATATAAATTGCTTTGCAGGAAATTGTGAGCATTTCTGTTCGAAGAGGGGGTATTGATAATGGTCAATCTTACAACAAGTGGCTTTCAACCATATCACAGTGTCCTAATGTCATATCAATGTCTTTCGTGCCTATCACTTCCCTTCTGAATTCTGTTCCAGGCAATGGATTTTTAAGCCACGCAGTGAATTTGTATCTTAGATGTGAGTGACACCTTCAACTTTGGTTTCTTTGCTGTAGGATTCATAACATAAATAGACATAAATTCAGATCAAGCTTACTTGTGTATCATGTTTATCCTAGGATTAGTTTTGAGATACATAATATATGCACACGTATACATGCACTGTATCAAATGAGAGCTTGCTCTCATGAGAAGAACTATTCTTGACCATTTCAAAATCAACTCCTCTCACTTCTCACATTTTCATTAAATACTAACCAATGCTTGTGTGTATGTTCCAGAAACCGCAAGTACCTAGTATTAAATCAATACCTATTATTTATGTTTTTTTATTACATGCCTCATCTGGTATACTGTTTTAACAGTTTCCTGTTTCAAACAGATAAACCTGAAATAGAAGACCTTCATCAATTTCTAGAATTTCAGTTGCCTCGGCAATGGGCCCCAATGTATGGTGATCTGCCTCTTGGATTCGGTCATAAGTATAAAAAGAGCACGTCTCCATCACTTCAGTTCACTCTCATGGGACCAAAGCTTTATGTTAACATCACGAAGGTAGTTGATTTGGTTCTTACAACTGTCTTTAAAGCCATAAAATCTACTCAGACATTACCCGTGCTCTAATTTTTTGCAACCATTTAAAATTGGAAACTTTATTTAGATGGGGCTGGAAGAACACATAATGTGATTAGTTACCTACATTTATGAACTTCTTTCTTCCAAAAACTCAGTAACAGTACTTCTATGTAACCAACCATTGTGTTTGGGTATCTTGATATAAGTATTTATAAGTTTTTTGTGTAATCAAAGGAAAAACATGATTAAATTAAATTATTTTCGTATAAGTTGTAAGTTGTTTCTATAAATTAATCTAAAGATCTGTGCTTACGTTTCTAAATAAGTTGTAAATTAGTGAAAAAAACTAACTAGTGTATTTTCGTTAAGCAGGTTGACTCTGGAAACCGGCCTGTGACAGGTATTCGTTTATACTTGGAAGGCAAAAAAAGTGACCACCTGGCAATCCATCTGCAGCATCTTTCAGAGGTTCCCGGAGCCCTTGAAATTTCAGACGATCATGGTTATGATCCTGTTGATGAACCAGATGAACGAGGCTACTATGAGGCTGTGAAATGGAGCATGTTTTCCCATGTGTACACAGCACCTGTGCAGTACAGTAGCTCCCGGATGGACGAGTCCACAGCCATTGTGACAAAAGCCTGGTTTGAAGTTAAGCTTGTGGGAATGAAGAAAGTTCTTTTCTTGAGACTTGGATTCTCCACAGTAGCATCTGCCACAATTCGCAGATCAGAATGGGATGGACCTTCAACATCGTCTAGAAAGTCAGGATTCTTCTCAGCATTGATGAGTACAAGGCTTAGCAAAGAATTGCAGGCAGCAGAGAAGCCTACTAAAGTTGATATAAACTCAGCAATTTATCATGGTGGACCACCTGTGCCAGCAAGGGCTCCAAAAATGCTGAGTTTAGTGGACACAAAGGAAATGGTTAGGGGTCCTGAGGATCAACCAGGGTATTGGGTGGTCACTGGTGCAAAGCTGTGTGTAGAGGGTGGTAGAATCTCAATCAAGGCAAAGTATTCGTTGTTGACCATATTGTCGGAAGAATCTCTTCTCTAGCAGAAATTAGTTAATGATGTTATTGTTTTGTTGTAAATATCTTATACCATTTATTTGAAGAGAAAAAAAAAAAGAGATATAGGGAGAGTGTCAACTCGTCCTAAGTGGTCAGGGTATGACAATGTCACTTGATTGTTAGTGGATTATGGTTTTTTGACTTTGTTTCGATGGAAATGCTTTCAATAATAGTATTTGGAATGGGAAATCAAAGCGTTTTATTTTATGCTATGAATTCTAGTTTATGGTAGCATGCTGGTGAATTTGCTTGATATCAGCATTATGTATTTCTACACAAAAAGTGGATAAATTATTTAATTCATTGACAAAAAGTGGATTATGATCAACAAGGATGTGATTTTTGATGAGGAAAACACATGGGATTGGAATGAGAAGCAATCTATTTCAATAATTGTTTATACTGAGGTTGAAGATGGAAGGCAACAACCCTTAACCGTTGTTCCAGTAGGTTCTACACCACCAAATGAAGTTCCAATAGTTACGGAAATTGTTAATATACAATAGTTGAATCTAGACATGCTCAAAGAAGGTTAGTTTGGATATTAGATTATGAGGTAACTATGATAAACCAAATTGATGATCATGTTATTATTCATTTGCATTATTTGTAGATTGTGACCGTACAACCTTTGAGAGTATTGTCAAAGAGCAAAAATAGGTAAAAACTATGATGATGAAATTGATGCTATAAAAACAATACGATAGAATATGATAAAACAAGGAATATTTCAATATGTCTTTATGTTTGACACGTGCAATTTTCATCATGAAAAAAGCAGCTCTATCAAGTACAAAAATTGGATTTATTGCAGCTTGACAAACTATTTGACCGAAAAGAATTTTGGAGGAACTGTAATTTAAACAACAAAGAGTTACTATTATTTTCTTGATAACTATTTAATAATAAAGCTCTCCAAGATACATGTAAAAACTAAACACATTAATATCAGATTTTATTTTTAAGACATTAAAGTTTTGCAAAAATATGAACAATTCACTCACCAACTAGAGTTCAATTATTTCGTTTTCATTTATCTTAGTTTTGGAGTCCATTTGCGTTTAAATTGTGCAGATCACGTATACTATTTTAGTGCTATTTATGTTATGTATCCACGTATATCAAGGTTGTTTTTTTTTTTTTTTTTTTTTTTTTTTTTTTTTTTTTTTTTTTTTTTTTTTTTTTTTTTTTTTTTTTTTTTTTTTTTTAAGAATGGATATTGTTTCCTTTACTTGATATCAAAGTCCTCTACCACCTTGCAACCCCTTCTCTTAAAATGAGAGAAAAATAAAAGTGTGTGAAGAGAGGGATGCAAACCAAAAAAGTGGATCTCTCCTTTCTAATTCAACTCAGCATCAATTCCAAACAAAATCTATAGTCTTGCTTATTTGACCTCTAAATTTAGTCTTCCTCCCACTTTGAATAATGTTAAAAAGTATAACTGTTGAGAGTTGACAAATTGATGTGAGTTTGGAAGAGGCGTGAATGGAAGTGGGATTGAGAATTTTAAGAGTTAAAACTATGGGAAACGAAGAAAACAATTAGTGATAGAAAAGGGTACAAATGTTAAGTAATTCCTTGCAACATACTTTTCCCAAAGATGAGCTCACGCAAGGTATCCATCTCTACACATGCAATTGCAAAACAATGAAAATGCCAATATCAACGATACCCTCAAGAAAGAGACAATATTTAGTCAATATTTATATTGTTTAATTTATCGCCTCTATTTCTTTGGAAAAAAAAGTTCATCACATCTAATGATATGTAAAATATTAATTTAGATAAATAGGAATATTTTGTTAATTTAAGGCTGATATAAGATGATAGTAATGGAGGAAAATGAAATTTTTTAAAAGAAAATCCTTAGATCTTAAATTCATTTTATCTATATACTTTTTTTGGAGGAAGGCGGTTATAGCCAACAGATTTTGAGAGTTGTTGGAAATCTCATTAGTTGCCTAAAGAGGACTCATGCCAAACGTTGCCGTGTCAACACCGTTTGCTTCGCCTCGCGGTCGCAATTCGTCCACGTGTCACAATGTTATTGAACGAGGTGCCGTGCGGTGACGAAACAACGTAACGTTTTGCCTATAAAAGCCACGCTTCTATCGCACCTATTCCCAAATACTCATTCGTATCGTAGCAGAAGAAGAAAACCCTAGCGCACCATTTCAAGGTACCTTTTGCACCTCTTCTCTTTTCGATTAAAATTCCGATTGTAAGGTTTTATTATTTCTTATAAACGATTGCCCTTAGATTTTGATCTGGTTTTTTGTTCTTGAAACTTTTCTTTATTATTACTTCGATTTGTTTCAAATTATTTGTTCGTTGAAGCGATCTTGAGATGTTTTTATGAAATTATATATTTAATTTGTCGGATCTGCTACAAGTTGTCTGGATTGTGTAATCCTGAAAAATCTCTTGTAAGTTTGGTTTGTTCGGAGGTATTTTTTCGTCCATTTCCGATATCAATTTGACTAATTTATTGATCGAATTACAGTTATGTAGGCTCCGTATTTTCATTTATTTAACTTTTCTGTGCGGGTTTTGATTCTGTCTATGCTGTAGATCGCGCTACATGGGGTTTTCGAAGCTAGGGTATATTGATAGTTTGAGAGGGTTTAGCGATCTACTTCTTTCAGTTTTTTACATGTAAATAGAATTGATTGTCTAATTTCACGTTCAGTCATTTGGTTTGTGTTGTCTTTTTAATCTCTGTTTATACTCGTTGTAATGGTTGTGATTAAGAAATTGGTGACTGAATGTTTTATCGTTTTGATTGTATTATATGATGCAGATGCAAATCTTCGTTAAGACTCTCACTGGTAAGACCATCACTCTCGAAGTAGAGAGCTCAGATACCATTGATAATGTAAAGGCCAAGATTCAAGACAAGGAAGGAATCCCACCAGACCAGCAACGTCTCATTTTTGCTGGTAAGCAGCTTGAGGATGGTCGTACCCTTGCTGATTACAACATCCAAAAGGAGTCCACTCTCCACCTGGTGCTCCGTCTCCGTGGAGGAATGCAAATCTTTGTGAAGACATTGACGGGGAAGACAATCACTCTTGAAGTAGAGAGCTCCGACACCATTGACAATGTCAAGGCTAAGATTCAGGACAAAGAGGGTATCCCACCGGACCAGCAAAGGCTCATATTTGCTGGAAAACAGCTTGAGGATGGCCGAACCCTCGCCGATTACAACATTCAGAAAGAGTCTACCCTGCACTTGGTGCTTCGTCTCCGTGGTGGGATGCAAATCTTTGTGAAGACCCTAACTGGAAAGACAATCACCCTTGAGGTAGAAAGCTCCGACACCATTGACAACGTCAAGGCCAAGATTCAAGACAAAGAGGGTATTCCACCAGATCAACAGAGGCTCATCTTTGCTGGAAAGCAACTTGAAGATGGCCGAACCTTGGCTGATTACAACATCCAAAAGGAGTCTACCCTACACTTGGTGCTTCGTCTTCGTGGTGGTATGCAAATCTTTGTGAAGACATTGACGGGGAAGACAATCACTCTTGAAGTAGAGAGCTCTGACACCATTGACAATGTCAAGGCGAAGATTCAAGACAAAGAGGGTATTCCACCAGACCAACAGAGGCTCATCTTTGCTGGAAAGCAACTTGAAGATGGCCGAACCTTGGCTGATTACAACATCCAAAAGGAGTCTACCCTACACTTGGTGCTTCGTCTTCGTGGTGGTATGCAAATCTTTGTCAAAACTCTCACCGGGAAGACCATCACCCTTGAGGTGGAAAGCTCTGACACCATAGACAATGTTAAGGCAAAAATTCAAGACAAAGAGGGTATCCCACCAGACCAGCAGAGGCTCATATTTGCCGGAAAGCAACTAGAAGATGGCCGAACCTTGGCAGATTATAACATTCAGAAAGAGTCAACTCTCCACCTTGTCTTGCGACTCCGTGGTGGTATGCAGATTTTTGTGAAGACCCTTACTGGAAAAACAATTACTTTGGAGGTCGAGAGTTCAGACACGATTGACAATGTGAAGGCAAAGATACAGGACAAGGAGGGCATTCCTCCAGACCAGCAGAGGCTGATTTTTGCTGGAAAGCAGCTTGAGGATGGACGTACTCTGGCAGATTACAACATTCAGAAGGAGTCCACCCTTCATCTTGTTCTTCGACTGAGGGGTGGTATGCAGATATTTGTGAAGACTTTAACTGGGAAGACTATCACTTTGGAGGTTGAAAGTTCAGATACAATTGATAACGTGAAGGCAAAAATCCAGGACAAGGAAGGAATCCCACCAGATCAGCAGAGGTTGATCTTTGCTGGGAAGCAATTGGAGGATGGCAGGACTCTTGCTGATTACAACATTCAGAAAGAGTCTACCCTTCACCTGGTATTGCGTCTTCGTGGAGGGTTTTAAGTCTGATAATGTTCCGAAGGTTCCTTGTTGATTTGGTGAAGTATGTAAAAGTGTATCTCGTTTTTTCTCTTCTCTTTTTTTAATGTTCCTGAACTACCCGAAATTGTGCTATCTCGGGTCCATAGCCGCCCTTGAATCTGCACAATTTGCTATCCCGTATGAATTTAGTACTTTCAGTAATTCGTTGTGTTTTTAGCTTCTCTTATCTCTTAATATCTACATATATGATCTAATTACTTGTGCTACTAAATTCCATGCTGTAATTTCTTTTTAAACGAAATTGACGAGTTGTCTTTGGAAAAATTCATCTTTCGATCTAATAAAGATATCTTAGTGTTGATTATGTTTTAGCTTTTTTAAGTAGACCTAGTGCAATTTAATTCTTTACTCATCTGGATTGTAGAACTTTTTTCGAATTACCTTTATGGGTAATCACAAATTTTTAAAAAATAAGTAATTTAATATTCTAAAATTAATTAATAGAAGAATAAATTTAATGATAAATATTACTATTATGAATATTAATAATTTTGGCTGTTTAAAATCTTAAAATAATTAATAAAGTAATAGAATAAATTAATAATAATTATCCAACTATTGTTATATTTATTATATTAGATCTCGAAATTCATGGAAATTGCTAGCTTGACTAGGATACTGTAATAATAAAAAAATAATATTGACAGAAGCAATTTATCGAAAATTAAAAATTTTAAACATAAATAAAAATATTATATTAATAGTTTTAAAAAATTACATTAATAACGATAAATTTCGGACACAAGTAACATATTTAGTTAAATGATTATTTTGACTAACAACCTCACTTAAGTTTATATTTTACTATTATTTTCTTATGTAACATTTAATGATATTATGATTATGCAATCATCATATTAAGTGTTAAATCTCTTATAGATTAAATTTTTTTACTTGTGTATTTTCCAGTGTGGTGTGGTTAAATTATTTTATTCAATTCTTATCATTAGCATTTCAATTTCAATTTCGTTGCTTTTCTCCTTATAAATTACCTATGATACCCATTGTAATTTTATTCAATTATTGATTGAAAGGAAGAGTTTTTATTTACCTCTATATCCTTGAAAACATTAAACCATAACTAAATGAAAGTTGATCTTTTTTCTCTATCAAATCTTGATCTTTGTTATTTTCAGATGATGTTGTTTTTTCTTAATTAAAAACAATATTACCCAACTGAATTTAATTGAAAAGTAGTGAAATTCAATATTCATATATGCAAATTTGGATGTTATTTTTGTTGTCCACTAGTACCAATGAAGTGTGATTATCATTGACAATAATTTCACATCTAATATTCTAGAACACTCGCTGGAATGAATATTAGATATAATTAATTTTGACATTTCAACCTGCATTAATTCAAATTTGTAAAAAGATGAAAGAAAATATTATACTATTCTTCTGATAACTTTTGAAAGTAAAATGACATTACACAGTATTATTAGATGTTCAATCTTAATTAATATATTTTATAATCTTTGTAAAGAAACTAATATTTAGTTATTAAATTAGAAAACTTAATACAATCAAGTAATAAATTAATTTAAATGAGATATTATTATATTATTTACTAACACATGAAACATAATTAATATAAAAAATATTTCAATTGAAATATTTGATATAAGTTATCAACGGAAAATAAGAAATTTTGCTATATATAATATTTTTATTTTTTAATTGATCTTTTAGAAAAAAAATTATAAAGATTTAAAATATTTTTTTATATTTAAATGTTATATAGTAACAAATTATATTTAAAAACTCATTTTAAAATAAAAGGATAGTCCAGAAAAATACCGAGTGCAACAAATTGAACCCTAAAATTGTACATGGGCCAGCCCTAAACCTGTTTTAACACAATTTTTTTTTCATTTATACGTATATTAAAAATATATTAAACTGAATTAAATTTTATTTATTCAGATTTAATAACATATTTGGTAGACTGCTTTTTTATATAAAAAAATGCAGGGAAACACCTCTAATTATTTTTTGATGTATTTTAAATTGGTGAATATATGTTGAAGCAGCCTCTTTCACTGTTTGGTGCCTCTTCAATCTTCTTTTGACAACGAACCCTGCAACTGCGCCGTTTCCGGTAACTCACTCACTCTACTCTGTACTCTTCATAATCCGTCTACGCAACTCGTTTTTCTCCCTTTGCCTTTCGCTACATATTTTGAGTTCAATATGAAGAGAACAAGATGCTTTCTCTCTAGGGTTCAGAGTTTTTTTTTTTTTTTTTTTTTTTTTTTTTTTTTTTTTTTTTTTTTTTTTTTTTTTTTTTTTTTTTTTGTCTTGTGAACATGTTTTTGCCTTTGATTCAGCCTAGTTTCGTGATATAATGGTTTGTTTTGCTGATAGAGTTTTTGAGATAAATAACGGTTATTTCTTAAAATCAATTATTTATCAAACAAAGTTTAAATTGGAGAATGAGTATATAACACTGAATTCCCAATTGTGTGATCTGGTGAATATTGATAAAGTGTAGTTGCCCTTGACAGCTATATTTGAATGTTAGGCGATGCTGATAAACATGGTGTTAGTTTTGGTGATATGAACTTCTTACCGTGTTCCTTTTAATATCAAATAAAACATTTTAAGGGTTTGAGAAAAACTCTCTTTTACCACCCTTCTACTGTTATTCAGTTTTCCAGCATTGGCCAATCTCTGTTTTTCAAATTTTTGACCATTTATGCATCTTAATCCGTAAATAAGTTTTCTGACTACTAGCCATTCCACTTTATTGTTTTCGGGGATGGTCTGAATTGACTAGGCTAAGCATTTTAGGGTGGATGTGTTGGGGAAGTAGTGGAACTGAATTTTCACCATTGATGGACTCGACTTGTGTTCATAATCCAACCCAGTTTGGTATCGGACTATGTTTATCGGCCTGTGAACTGAAGAATTGTTTACTGTTTTCCGGTATTTGATTTTGTATCTTCATTTCTTCTTTGTTTCCTTTAAATATGGGTGGGGTTTATTTTAGGCTCTGCAAATTTCAATGGCGGATTTGGAGGGCGCAGAAAGTTACAGGCCTTCTGCAGAATACGAGGAAGACAGCAACGAAGCTCTCATTAACTTGACTGACTCAACTGAACTTTTGTTTCTTAAGTTGCCTTCTTCCAATGTGAGTTTGTCCTTTATGCCTGGGGTTTGTTTATTTCTTTTGAACTGAATCTGAATTGCTGTTGCCAACAAAATGAAAAAGAAAAGTCACTAAGGATTGATATATTGTCGTTACATAAGCGAAAAATCAAGTGTAGTATCAAGCAAAGTTAAAAATAAAAATTATTACATTGACTTCAGTTTTCAAACAATTAGGCTTCTTTTTTTTATCAAGCCTCTCTACTAAGCGTAATTTTTCTTGTGTTAGATTGTGTTTGGAGATTAAAAATTGCCGTACGTGTTTCATATTAATTTTTGTTGTGCTAGATCTTATTAAGGAGTGTGGAAAAATACATTTCTGTGTATTACCTCTATTCATTTGCTGACATTTACCCCCTTACTTTATCATAGAAAACTGGTCAATATTTATAAATTTTTAAGGTTGCGTTCTATTCTAATCAGTTGTGTCTGTATTGGCGGTGTTTCCTTCCATCTAGGAGTTAGATGATGGAAGCGCCTTGCTTGATGTTAGGTTCATTACTGCCATTGTTGTGTTGCTTGATGTGTTGTATGATTTTGGCCAGGATTTTTTATCTGACATACATGGACAGAAATTGTCTCTCACACTTAATAATGATGGTAAACTAGCCAGCTTTGAGGGTTCATCAGGTAAATAAAATTAATATCTGTGACATCATCAATCTATGTTCTCAACTTCAATTTCTGCAAAATTGATCTCTAAAATGGTGATTCTTTTTGTGTGTGGGGGCATGTGCCTTAATTTTCGTATTATGTTGCTTTTCTGAATTGGCAGGCAAGGTATATGATTTTGTAAGCTTTTCTGCTCACGAGCCAGACGAAACAGTTTTTGTTTCCTCAACAGAACCAAAAATTGGTAAGCATCCATAGATTTTGTTTTGTTTAATGTCCTCTGTTACTGTAATATGAAGGATATCAACAAGAATTCTGAGAATTATTCTAGCTGAGAGAGCAAGAGCTTTATTGTTACTATTATTTGAGGTAGAATCTCAAGTTATAAGAACATGTAAGATGGGGCTATGGCTAATCTTTGTCCTTTGGTCATTTCAATGTAAGAATTATTTGAAAACTATTCTAGCTCTCCGAGAGAGCTTTATTTTTAGTTACTATAATTTGAGGTAAAATCTCAAGTCATAAGAACATGTAAAATGGGGTAGTACCTGGTTTTGCATCAAGAGTTGTCTGAGTAAATAGCTTTAACAATGTTGTTGGATGTACTTGCTGCAACATCCATGAGTTAGTACCTCATTGTATATCATTTTTGCTAATATAGTAATAGTTAATGAGTTGTGATAAGAGTTCATTTGCTTCACATTTATTTTTCTTTTAAAAATCACTTCTAAAAAATTTCTGTGTGTTTGCTTGATCTTCTAAACTAATAAAACCGAATATGAAATTTCTCATTATTTTTGACAAGCTACTCTGAGTAGCTTTTGAAAAACTTCTAGATTCGACCCTTATCTCTTCAGCCAAACTGGCCTACCAGCCTGTTTCTCCAGCTCAGCATTTGCTTGTAATTTTCATGATTCGAGTCTGGTCTCTATCCTTGTGTGAACCATGAAACCTGTAATCTGAGGTTCAATTATTTTGTTGAATTGATGTTGTTTTTCTTAACAAAAGTATGTGAATATGAGTCCAATATTCATGTTTGACAGGAAATTATATTGTAAGTGCTGTAGCAAATGATTTACTTTTGATTTTGAACTTGACCAGCGGTTTTCTTTGTAGCTATGTTTTTCAGAAACTGTGTGAATTCACGTGGATCTCACTCCCGTTTTTGTTCCCGCCCTCCCTGCCCATATTGGATTGGATTTTCCCTTGCTATGTTTGACTACTTTCTTTATTAATTTGTCTTACTAGACTCTGGTTCTTGGGAGTGTTTGGTACTTTTAATTCTAATAGGTTTTTAATTTTGTAGCCTTTGAATTCAAGCATTAAGAGAAGATATTTCTTTTGCTTTACTGCAGCAAAGGCTTCAATGCGAGTTTCAACCGTCCATTTCCCTGATCCTAAAGAACTTGAGAACCTCAATTCAACCAACGTAAGACATGCACATCGAAATTCATCTGGAATCACAGGGACAACTTCATCTCGATACTTTCCTATGCAAAGTGGTGGACGTGCAGCTTCATCAAAAGGTAGCAGACAGAAAAGCTCTTTGTCTGAAGTTACTGAGCCATCAAGTATTTCGAAAAAAAGACACGAGTCTAAATCTAAATCTAAATCTAAATTCAACTTGTCTGAGGGCTCACATGGTCACAGCACTGGCATTTCCTCTATGTCCCCAGACAATTCTCATGAAGGAAAACCCAAGAGAAGAAAACATAAGGAATAATGTTTCCTATACTCGCCTTTGTAGTGTAATAGTAAGAGTTAACATTCTCTCAGGCCTAACTATATAGGAAAAAATAGGGCAAGACTTCTATGTTGCAAAAGGATGATAAATTTACATTATGTTTGCATTTTCTCTGTCTCTACCATTTTTTTTTTTTCAAGTTGTCATTTGCTTCAGTTGCACAATGTTCACCCATTTAAGGACCCTTGCTTTTGTCATCTTTCTTGCCCCTTTTTGTGTACTGGAAGGGCGATATCAATTCATTTGTGTTCTTCCTGTGGTTGGGTTGTTTTAGTCCGAATAATGTTTTTGAAACCCTGCTAGCACCGCATCGTTAGGGCCTTCGTTGTCAAAACTGGACTGAGAATGAAATTATGATGAAAGTCTATTGTTTTTTTACAAAAGAAGAAAAAATACATGTGAAGGCGTTAAGGAATAAGAAATGGGCTATATAAAATTGGGATTTAGAGAATAACAAAGGTACAGTCGCAAAATTGGGATTTAGAGAATAACAAAAGTAGAATTGCAAAATTAGGATTCAAGAATAACGAAGATAGCGGATGTAAAATTAGTTTCATAAGGTTAAGGCATAATGAAGGTGGATATAGAATATATTTTAGGAACTAATTTCCAACATGTAAAATGAAAAAGGGAAAGAATGTCAACGGAAAAAAAAAAGAACGACCAATTATACGTTGACACCATAAATAATAAATTACATTCACTTGATAATTAAAAGAAATATTATTTTATTAAATATAATATTTTATTGCTAAAAGTAGTTGTAATGTGGGTGGACTCTTAGTGGTGTATAAAAAAAAAAAAAAAAAAAAGTGGTAGTAACTGGGGTAGCCGAATTGATTGAATTCATGACTGCTTCTTCCTGCACCTCCATATCATCTTCCTGCACCTCCATAATTTTCAAAATTCCAATAATAGACATGAGGAAATTACAAATTTAACCCTGCTGCTATAAAAGAAGGTTTTCCATGGAAGGG
>Ga0209700_105549_pt1 | contig 21115 bp, 24 predicted proteins | sample SiratroredBW_FD_187528 | JGI IMG/M metagenome (GOLD analysis project Ga0209700, IMG submission 187528) | Root nodule microbial communities of legume samples collected from California, USA - Siratro red BW (SPAdes) (version 2) | ecosystem: Host-associated > Plants > Roots > Nodule | place: USA... | reverse complement strand
AATTTTTATCCTGGTTCACCCTTCCACAAGGGCTACGTCCAGTCCTTTGCAAACTAGCAAAGATTTCCACTAAAACAGATCACAAGATCAGTTTACAACCCTTGCTCCCAGCAAGTTACAAACTGCCCCCAGCAGTAAACCCACACCTCACTGAACCCCTCAGCTTGTGTGTAACCAGTGCAGAAACCCACTGCACCACAACACTTGCAGTCCGCAAGCAACACTGCTCCCAGCAGCACTCACCCTCTACTGAACCCTTCAGCAGATGCGAGACCAGTGCAGAACCCACTGCACCAACTCAATTACAAACCCAGTAATTGAAAACAGCAAACAGATTGCAAATCAACAGGATCAGAGAAGATAACAGAATGCTTCTACACAAAACAGATTACACAGAATGAAGATCAGGTGTAGAAGACTTAGCTTTGGTCCAGAACCAAAGTAGCAAGAACCTCACTTCAATGATGCTTCAAAGATTCACGTTCTTGGAGGTTTCTTGATTTGAAAAGCTTTGTAAAAATGATGATCGCACAAAAGGGGCAATATCTCTCTTAGAAAAACTCAAGGAATGCTTTTCGAAAGTAATTGTTTTGATGATTCTAAAAGTGATGATTCTCATTCCTTTAAATACCCAAAATCAGTTTTAAAAAACTACTTAGCTGTCAAAATTCAATTAATTGAACAAACCATTCAATCAATTGAATTTGACCGTTAGTTTGACCCAGTCAAAGTTTTCAGTTGTAACAGCCATAACTGTATTTCTGTTGTAACAGAAATAACTGTCATATTCAATCGATTGTTTTGGAAATTCAATCGATTGAAAACCTTTTTCTAGCAAAAACATTTTGGGTTATTTTTATTAAAAACAATTTTAATAAAAATCTTTGTGAATCTTTTTAGCACCTCAGAAGTGATGATCCATGCCACAAGTGGTTAAGGACTAAGCCAATCACCAACACACAAACCCAACTAAGGACCAAGACCTAAACACCCAACTATCTTCTTGTTGGCACAAAGTCTTCGCTTGAATAATTCTGGTCCAGGTTGGTTTCAACAGATTCTTCATGAGGCAGTCTTCATCAGCTTCATATGCTAAGCCTTGGTGCTCACAATATTGACTTCATCAAATCACGTGCTTAGCCGTGGTGCTAACAGAAAAATCTCCATGGAGTCTATCTAAACTCTTCCAAGCTTTACCATCAACAAGATGTCTCATTTTCCCATCATTGGATCATTCTTCGTCATGCCACCTCATTGACTTAGCAGTATTAGAACACATAAAGAGCCTTTGAAGTCTAGGAATCAATGGAAAGTGTCGCAATACTTTAGCAGAAGCTTTATGCTCATATTTTGGCTCCTCAAACTCATAATTGTCTTTAGGAAATTCCTTCCATCGTGAAGATTTACAAATACTGTAAACGTCCAAACTCTCATTCTCTTTCCAAAATAACATGCAATCTTCTAAACATGCATGAATCTTTTTATGATCAAGTCCTAAATCACTAATCATAGCCTTCATCTTGTTAAAAGATTCAGGAATATTCAAGTCAGGCATGGCCTCTTTTAGTAATTGTAAGAGATCAGTGAATGAAGAATTGCTCCAACCATGGAGACATTTCAATAAATATAACTGAATGGTGAAGGATAAAGTGGAGAAGCTTTCACATCCAGGGTACAGTTCTTTATTTGCATCATTAATCAAATCGTAGAACTTTCTAGCTTCATTGTTAGGGCCCTCTTTGATTCCTTTTGGTTCTACTACCTTTCTGAATGTGTCATACAATAATCCATCAATATCATCTCTTGAAGCTACATTATCTATCATGTCATCATCACTTCTTTTCGTACGAGAAGGTATTTCCTCTCTATGATGAATCCAAATACGATAGCCTTTTACAAAGCCCTTGACTATTAAATGCTAGTAGACTACATTTCTTCTTGCCCAAATACCGTTTCTACACTTGGTGCAGGGACATAAAATCTCGACTCCCTGAGGTCTTCCTCTAGTATAAGCAAAAATCCAAGAATGACTCAACACCATCTATATACTCTGGACTAAACGTTGGAAATTTAGTCCACTCTTTATCCATCACCTTTAATATAAAATATGAAAAAATGGTATGAATAAAAATTTAATGATTATAAATACTATACATTCCTTCAATTCAGAGGAGAAATAAAATTGATAGGTGAATAGTTTTATTACTATAAGGTCAATTAAAAAGAATTTAAATTAATATAACTACTCATCAATAACAAATAACATATAGGAGGAATAATAAGAATAAAAATATACCTTCCATATTAAAAATGGAGTTAAAAGAGAGTAGATAGACATTAGAGTTTGGTGAGATAAACAAATTGAGAGCTGAAATTTTTAAAAGGAAATAAAGAAAGGAGTAGGTATTCATATAAAATAATGGAAAGGAAGTTTTTTTTTTTTAGTTTATTAATTATTTTATTATAACTGTAAGGGAAGTTTGTGGTGAATAATGATATTATTAAAATTGTTTTTGTTTTTGGTTTTTTAGTATATTCCTTGAATATGGTATAATTATGTAGTAGGATTTGAATTTATTAGGTGTAATATTTTGAGTAACGTTATGCAGCTTGAGTATAGAAAATAAAATTGGAGTAAAAAAAATATATAAATGGTATAATTATAGAAAAACCTCGAGAATTAACTATTTATAGAGTATACAGTGAATTTGAATAATATTTTAATTATGTTTTCACTTTTATAAGAAAATAACTAATATTTATTATATTTGATAAAAAAAATATAATATGTAATTAACAAAAATAGTAAATGTTATATCCATTACCGACACCGATTTATACAAAAAACAACCATTTTGTATATGAAAAATTTTAAATATTCCCTTAACAATTTCTTTTTAATAATATAATTATATATATTAGTATTTTTAGTTAGAAAATAAAAACATAATTAAAATATTAATATTATTGATCGAGAAATATTTTACTTCTGTTATCAAGATATAATTTTTTTATAAATGGAGACATGACCCATACCTAAAAGATGAAAAAGATTGAAAAGTTTAGCACTTTTATCATTGAGTAATGTTACTTTGACACTCACACGTAGCATACCCCAGTTGACACTGCTGATGTGGAGAAAAATAATAATTTTTTAAGCCAGCGTGGAAAGTTCCAATTTCAGAATCCCAAAAGCCCTCCCGCCTTCTCCACTCCCACTCTCTCAGTCTCTCACTCTCTTCACTCACTCTCTCACTCTCGCTCTCTCACTTTTTCATTCACTGGAGGTATCTCTCACTCGATCTTCATCCACTGTCTGGCTCTCTCGATCTGTCTACGTCTCTGCACGCTCAAGGTCTCTCTGCTATTCGTCTCTAAGCTCTTCGTCTCAACAAAAGATTGGTTTTTTATTTCGTTTATGTTGGAAAAGCGTGTAAAGATTGCTCTTTTAAGTGATTTTTCATGGAAAAGGATGTTTTTTTGTTTGTGGAATGATTTGAGTGTAAAGTTTGGGTTTTTATGCGATTTTTGCTGGAAAAGGGAGTCTTTTTAGTCGTTTAACTGTTCTGTTCTGGATCTGAAAAGGTTTTTGTGTTTAGGGTATGATTTCTGTTGGTTATTGAAGTAAAGTTTATTCTTTTATGTCATTTACATGATCCTTCTTGGTTCTTGGTGGAGAAAAGAATGTTTTTTTTTTTTTTTAAAGTTTTTTAGGTTTGTAAGGGTTGAATCTGTTTGTTTTGGAAACTGGTGAAACACGTTTGTGTTGAGTCGCCTTGTGTTGAGTCGCCGTAACATAAACTAAGGTGTCCCCTCGTTAATACATGGGTAACCACAGATGTTCTATAAAACAATAAGTGGTTGAGTTTATAGAACATCAGTGGTTACCCGTGTCTTAACGAGGGGACACCTTAGTTCATGTTATGGTGACTGAGGATTGGATGTGTGTTGAGTCGTCAAAGCTTGCACTATGGTGTCCCCTCGTAAAAGGAGGGGTAACCGCTTATTAATGAAGCATTAGAACCATTACTAATGCACATAGGATAATTTGGTGTTTGAACATTGATGGCTCGAAAGGGAAAAAATGTATTTAATGGTCGTTTTACAGTTATGTTGTGGGTGGAAAAAAATGGTTTTTATTGGTTCTTCGTGATGTTTGAATGTGTATGTTTCTTGTGTGTATGGTGTTGTGTGTTGACTAAGGTTTGCTGACTAAGGTGTGCTCTGATTAAAGAATGGCTAATAAGTGGTTGTGAGTTGATAAATTTTCATTGATTGGTTACCCCTTCTTTAAAGAGGGGACACCTAAGTACAAGTTTTGGCAAGTGATGAAAAAATGTGCGTTTAGTCTCCAACACTTGCACTACGGTGTCCCCTCATTAAAGAAGGGGTAACCACTGATTAATGTAGAGTTAGAACTGTTTTCAATGAACACATGTTAAATTGTTCAAATGGTCATATGACTTAACTTGGATGTTTTGCTTAGGTTATTTAGTGTTATATACTACAATGGCTGCAAAGGGAAAAGCTGCTATGAACACAAATGTTAAGTCTAATGTAAGTTACTTTGCATCGTGGTTTTTTTATTCAAATGTTTGACATGTGACGATGGTAACACCATTATTTTATACATAACTTGCAGCTTAGGATTAGACTCAGGCATAGGGTTGACACCCAGACTGTTGTGGGAGTAAACAATACAATGGGTGCCCTACAGAAACAACAATTGGAAAGGACTCCATTCTGCTGGATGCTTTTGATAGCAGATCCACTCAAGATTTGCAGTGCGTTGCTTCTTGAGTTGGTCAGCAGATGGTCTGTTGAGAACAAGAGCTTCCGGATCAGGGAGCATCTGGTGCCTTTTAATGTTTTTGATGTGTGTGTTGTTTTGGATTTTTCTGTTAGGGTAAATCTCTTTGGTAATGAGGAAATAATAATTGAGAAGATTGTTCTCAAATTACAAGAGGAAGATAATGTAGATAATTATTGTAGATTGTATATTTTGCTTGTGTTTTCAGTTTTTTAATTTCCTCGCACCTCTAGGACAGTTACTACATTTTCTTTTAGTTTATTAGATAATTTACCGTCCTTACACCTGTGGAACTGGTGTGAGGCTGTTCATTCTTGTCACAACCGAGATCACGACGGGGGCGATGATCCAAAAAAAATAGTTTGAAAATTCAGAAAAAGGAGTAGCCACCATAGTTTTTAAGGAAAATTATGGAAAACCAAAGAAAAATAAGGATAAGGCTAATATACAAAAACTGGATTGCGGGTCTGGGAGTCGATTACGTGTGGCCCACAGCACCCGTTCTAAGACGATACCTTTAATTGAATAAAATAAAATGAGTGTAATTTTCGGAATGTTTATTTTTCACAAAAAATAGAAATAAAAACAAACAAAATATTTTTTTATTTTGCAAGGGGCTCGACAAATTTTAACCTCGCTCCTATGTATCTCCATCAGGGATGGAGAATCAGGGTTACATAGTTCTATATTTTGAAAATTGTTTGTTTGAGAATTTGATATTTTATAATTATGAGATTTTTATTTTGTTAATTTTAGAAAAGTTTAGTGTTTTCGAAAATTAAACTTCATTTTGGATATCGCTTGACGCTTATTGCCCTTTGATATTCCAAATGAAATTAAAATTTTTTGAACTAAATCCCGCATAACGCGAACGTTTATTTAAGAATTTAATCAAAAAATTATTTTCAATGAAACCTCACATGGCGTATAAAGCCATTTAGAGATTTAATCAAAAACTTATTTAAATAAAATACTACAAAAGAAAAAGAAAAGAAAAAAAAATGATAATAATAATATTTAACTTTAATATATTTTTTAGTGAAATATAATTTTGTTTGAAAATAAAATAAAGTAAAATAAAAAAAATGTTGCACTCATTCAAATCCGTTATTCGGTGCCAATCACAACAAATTAACTACTGGGCTTTTAGCCATCCATATGGCTTTTCTATTTCTTAATACTTTATTCAATTTTTTTTATATTATTATTAGGCAATTAAATTCCCAATTGACTGAATGCTAAAACAACCCTGTACCATTCATATTTGCCATTTTTACCTTTTGTTTTGCTCTCATGAAACCAAAATGGGCAAGCCCAATGCCATGCCACTTACTCCACTTTACCCTAAGTTAGGGTTCCGAAATACCACGGTGCGACAGTTGCGAATGGTTCAAAGAGAGATACCATTCGAGCATGATGAGGGGTTGCAAGCGAAGGGAAAAAGAGGTTCTAGACGGCTATAGGTTTTGGTGGAGGTGCGGCGGTGATAGCGACGTTGCCATGATCTCCGGCAACATCGACGACAAGGAATGAGGGGTGCTTGACGCTGTTTTTGGGTGAGGAATAGTGGCGGAAGGCCGTTATGGCTAGGGCTGAGAGAAGAGGTTTAGGTGGTTGAGGATGTTAAGGTGGAGATGGTGGAGTAAGGTGACGGTGCTGTGGTGGTCGTGGGGCTTGATGGAGATGCTGGTGGCACTGGAGGGTGGCAACACGACCTTCCCTAGCTGCGCGAATGACGACATAGGAGATCGGCGGCAACCCACGGTGGCAGGGGGTTCCGTCGATGAGATTCTGTGAAGGATCTAGTGGTAGAAGTCGTTTTTGTTGTGGGATTTGGGCGTATGCGAGGTGAGAGGATATAGAAGGGGGTGGCGAGTTGGCATCAGTTAATGGCAGTGGCTATGGTTGTGGCGCATGAGCTGAAGCAATGGTGGTTCTGTTGTGGTTCAAGGTTTTGAGACGAAGGTGAGGACAGGGAGGTTTTTTTTTTTTTTTTTTTGGCTCGAATTTTGCCTTGCTTGGTTTTGGTTCTTGCTCATCCTCACACTATGGCGAAAAAGGGGACTTGATGGAATCATGGGTGAAGGTCGATGGTGGTATAAGGATTCAAACACTCCACCTAAGTTCACTCTTAAGGTTTCACATTGGGGTTCTGCTATTACATTCTTTCCTAGTTTGATTCTTCTAAGGTATAATCTATGTTTACCATTATTCAATTTCACTCTAGATTTGAAGCCAGACAACTTACATTCGATATTAACATTGACACAAATGAACAAATCATGGAATAAATCCAAGCAGAACAATACACTCATATAGAAGCCAGTAAAGAAGGAAAACATACGTGTTGACGGTCTTTATAGAGAATGATTTCTCTGCTTTCTTTTTTTACTTGCTTCAATTTGATTCTTTTAATTTCTTTTCTGCAATGGACTCTGCACATCTAAGTTTTGAACTGTGTAATTTGGATTATTCTTTTGGTCATTCTATGTATTCATTTGAATGAAATGCGTATTTTGGAATAGAGAAAAATGAGAGTGGTGAGAGAGGAGAACGAAGAATATACTGTGGACCTTATGCCAGAAGTGAACCAAAGGTGGTGAGAATTCTCTGAGTTGAAAAAATTCCAACTCCCCTCCTTATTGTTTGCACATTTGGTTTCTTATATTAGGTTTCTTTTTCTTTTTGGGTGAGTAAAATGCCAAAAACGGTTAGGGAGTCGTAGTGGGGAACCAATCAGCTTTTTCAGAGATTATGCTGGCTGCCCCCAGGAGACACTGCAACTCTTGATTTTTAGTGTAGAGGGTGGTGGAGTAAGAGAAAACGTACCACAGAGAAACAGAAGATTTAAAGGTGTTTATAGAAGTTAAGAGGGTGCGAAAAGGGGAGAGGGCTAACCCAAGAGGTGGTAGCCTTGACAGGACCATAATTTTTTGTATTTTGCTATCATTATTATGAAAATAAATAAAGACAATAAAATAAAACAAGTACGTTTTTCATTTTTTTTTTGAAAACAAGAGAGAAATACAAACAAAAATCAAAGTTTACTACATGATTAAAAAATTTGAAATTATTAGAAACACACATTTTTTTATCCGGACGAAATTAGGTGTTGACAACTACCCCTTTTTACTTAGATTTTATTGAATAACTTTGAAAATTAAAATTTTCCAAGTATAACGAAAGATAAGTAAAGATAGAAGCAAATGATTTTGTTCAAAATGAAAATATTTTCAAAATTGAGAACTAAAAATGATGTCATAACCTTGACCTCTTGAGGACGAGAGGGTTATGCATCCAATCATGGTTGAGACCTTGACTTTATACAAAGACTAAAGGGTCACATGCCATTTATTGCGAAAAAAAATGAGATCGCAACCTTGACCTTCTGAGGACGAGAGGGCTACGAATCTTCACTGGAGATCGAGATCTTGTATCAAGAGGATCATCGCTCCAAACATAAGGTTGACCGCGAACCAGCGGCCACATCTATCAACATGAGATCGAGATCTTGTATCGAGAGGATCACTGTATCTTCACTTGAGACCTTGCATCGAGAGGGTCTTCTGAAAAAAATGTGAGATCGAGATCTTGTATCGAGAAGATCACGAATCTTCACTGGAGATATAGATCTTGTATCGAGAGGATTATCATTCCAAACATAAGGTTGACCTTGAACTAGCAGGCCGCACCTATCAACATGAGACCAGGATCTTGTATCCAGAGGATCATTGTATCTTCACTTGAGACCTTGTATCGAGAGGGTCTTCGTATCTTCACTTCAGACCTTGTATCGAGAGGGTCTTTCATCTTCAGAGAATTCAACTTTGGCGAGTTTTGATCAACATTCTTATGAAAATACATGTATGAATGCATGAAAACTTTGAATTTCTGATTGTTTTTATGCATGTGTGAATGCATTTTGAATGTGTTAAAATTTTGATTTTTTCTTGTTAGATGTATGCATGTGTGAATGCAATGTATGTTTGGAAAATGCATGACATTTCAAAAGAAGAACCTAAAATAAAACTTTACGTTCAACAAAATTTGTTTGTTTTCTTTATTTTCCATTGTTTTTCTTTCATTTTTTTCTTTTGTTATAAATCAAATGCTTTTTTAGCAATCATTGAATTTATTGAGTCAGAAAATTTTCTTTTCGTTTTGATTTGGATTTTTCAACAATTTTTTTCGCAAATCTTAAGCCGGACAAGTGAAATTAAGATACTATTGACTCCACCATTCATCATATTTTGCTGCACACATATTGAAACTAGTGGTTAAACAACAAAACAGGAAACAAGGTTTTATGATCCACTGAGGAGAGTCTAAATGACATTACCTCAAATTGCAAATGACAGTGCCCCAGTTTTTTAGTTTTGAAGTATGAGAAGTTGGGTTCAAAGGGATGACTTATTTTGCTGGGTTAGATGAAGAGAAATGAATTTAGTGAGAAACTGAGGCAATACAACTCATGTGACGAAAACTGTGTCTTCAAAAGGATGAACAAATACAAATCAACCGAATAGGAGTGCTCTAATTTTGAAGTATGGGTGACAAAAATTATATCGAAAGAATAATTCAGCCTTAAACAAAGAGAAATAATGGGAAAGATACAAATAAGAAAAGATTGCCCCAGTGCAAATATTTCATTGTTTCATTCCTGCTTAGTTGGCAAATTGATATCATCACTTCTACCAAAGGCATTCATATTTTTTCTGTCCTTTTTTTTTTATTCATTTTTCACTTTTTCTCGACTCGTATTGGCGATCACATTCTTCTGTTGCAGGGTTATTCTTTGTGAAAATCATTGCAATCATTCTTCAATCCATGTGGACTTTATGTGGCCTGTAACGTGGCCAAGGGTTTAAAGGGTTTTGAAAGAAAGGGTATAAAGGCTCAAAAAATTGTGTGTGGGTTGTTATCATTTTGCAACAAAAACATCAACCTGGTTTTGTGAAAAACAATTCAAGCTTTCGCTAGGATCATTTTTTTGTTATTATTTTTATTCCTCGTTCCTAACATTCTTTATTTGTGAATATCATCTTTTGAATATACTTTTGCCTTTTGAATTTTTCTTTTCTTTCCCTCTTTCTTTTTCTTTCCTTGAGATTTCTTCTTGAGAAGATTTTGATGTACCATGAACTGAATTTCAGCTTGTTGATGGTTTTTGTTTAGGGTATTTTTTTGAAAGAAATTTTATTTTAGGCTTAAAGAGGGTACAATGGAAAATTTATTGATTATTTGGAATGAAGAAACATGGCCACATATCATTTTGAGTCTTAATTGCTTGATTTTCAAAGAGATTAACTCCTACAACTAATTTCAATGACTCCCAACGCTCGTCATTTTTTCATTTTCTTTCTTTTTATCGTCCTATTTTTTGTTTAGATTTCCCTTTGCGGGCTTTCAATCTAACGAACTCTTTATTATTTATTATTATTTTCGAATGCCTTTGAAGAGAGGAGTTAGAAAATGAAATTATCCATACGAAAAATCTAACTAATTGCTCTGGTGCGATGTTTATTCAAAGCTTTGATAGGAGACACTGGTGATTACTGAGACAAATCCTCTCTCTTTCCGGCTGAGGGAGAATGAAGGCTCAAAGAGGTTTTTAACACATATGCATGCAAATATGTTCCATCTGATAAAGATCAATTAATTTCTCTTTCTAATACCAAGCTTTAAAATCGTGCCAAAACCTTTTATTTTTTTATTGCTTTTATCATTTTATCAATAAATTCAATGATCCCATAAACATGATTTATTGAGCAAATTTTCTTTTTCTTTTTTTTTTATTCCGCGACATCCTTTAGAATTCGAGAAATCTCGTAGCCTACCCGTGGTGTATACTTCTCTTAGCATAACAAAAATATATAAGAGAGAAATCAAAGGAAATTTTATTTCATCAAAAGAAATATGCAGATACAATTTCAATATCATTCAATGTTTCCAAATATTACATTCCCCAAATAATGGAATCATATTAGGCATAAGATTTTTTAACTGTGTCAGAGTTAACCGGTAATGGTAACTCTTCGCCAGCCATCCTTGTGAGAATTAGTGCTCCTCCAAAGAAGGCTTTCTTTACCACATATGGACCTTCATAGTTAGGCATCCATTTACCGCGATGATCCTTTTGAACTGATATGATCTTTTTAACCACCAGATCTCCCTCATGAAACTCTTCAATGATATTGAGTTGGTCATATCTCACTTTAACCCATTCAGCCTCTTCCAACTTAGTCTCCATTGACACTCGGAGAGAAGGAATCTCAACTTCAAATGGTAGTACAACTTCGATTCCGTAAACCAATGAGAAAGGAGTCGCTCCTGTTGATGTTCTCACTGATGTACGATAACCATGCAAGGCAAACGACAACATCTCGTGCCAATCTTTATAAGTTGCTACCATATTTTGAATTATCTTCTTTATATTTTTGTTAGTCGCTTCAATTACTCTATTCATCTTGGGATGATAAGGGGAAGAATTATGATGTTTAATCTTGAACTCTTCACATAGATCAGTCATCATTTGATTGTTCAAGTTGGTGGCATTATCAGTGATAATTCTGTTAGGAATTCCATATCTGCAAATCAACTATTTCCTTATAAATTTTGCCACCACTTTTCTGGTCACATTTGTGTTAGAAGCAGCTTTAACCCATTTTGTGAAATAATCAATGGCTACCAGTATAAAGTGATGTCCATTTGATGCCTTCGGTTCAATAGCTCCAATAACGTCTATACCCCACATGGAGAAAGGTCGTGACACAGATAAAACATTTAATGTAGTCGGTGATACATTAATGTTATCCAGCCCTTAGAATCTTTCTAGTCATAGAATGCCCATTCATATGAGTTCCGAAGGTTCCTTCATGCACTTCTTGCAATATTAGCTCAGCCTCCTTAGCATCCACTCAACGGAGGAGCATCATATTATGATTTCATTTGTATAGCACATCTCCATCCAAAACGAAACTAGAGGCTAACCTTCTTAACATTCTTTTATCATTCTCTGAGGCTGAATTAGGATATTCATGATTCTGGAGGTATCATTTTATTTCAAAGTACCAGGGCTTGCCATCTACTTCTTCTTCAATGAAACTGCAGTATACTAGATTCTCATAACTTTGCATTTTAATCATTGGCAGCTCCTCTTCTTGACTTATCACAAACATGGAGGATAGAGTAGCAAGAGCGTTAGCTAGTTGGTTATCTTCTCTCGAGATATGATGAAACTTTATTTCATCAAAATATTCAATCAACCCTTTAATGTATGCTTTGTAGGGAATTAGTTTTTGATATCAACTTTCCCATTCTCATTTAATCTGATGGATAACCAGTGCTGAGTCACCATATACATTCAAATGCCTTGCTTTATATTTTATGGCTGCTCTGATCCCCATGGCACAAGCTTCATATGCCGCTATGTTATTCGTACAATTAAAACATAATCTAGCAGTCATTGATATATATTTTTTTTCTGGGGAGATAAGCACTGCCCCTATACCATGTCCTAAAGCATTGGAGGATTCATCAAAGAATAAAGTCCACTTCTTTTCATCATCACTATCATCTTCTGATACAAACAAAGCCATAATGTCTTCATCCGGGAACTCAGGTTGCATGGGTTGGTAATCGTTTATGGGTTGTTGAGCTAAGTATTCAGCCAAAGCACTGCCTTTAAAAGCTTTTTGAGTGACATAAACAATATCAAATTCTGATAACAACATCTGCCGACGAGCTATTCTTCAAGTTAGAGCAGGCTTCTAAAAAATGTACTTGATCGGGTCCATTTTAGATACTAACCATGTTGTGTGACTAAGCATATACTATCTCAAACGATGTGTTGTCCAAGCCAAGGCATAACAGGCTTTTTCCAATAAAGAATATCTCTGCTCACAATCAGTAAACTTTTTGCTCAAATAATATATGGCATGTTCTTTCTTTCCCATTTCATCATGCTGACCCAATACGCAACCCATTGATCCGTCTAATACTGTTAGATAGAGAATAAGAGGCCTTCCAGGGACTGGCGGACGCAATATTGGAGGCTCTTTCAAATATTCTTTGATTTTATCAAAAGCATTTTGACAGTCTTCATTCCATTCTATCACTTGATTCTTTTGTAACAGTTTGAAAATCGGCTCACAAGTAGGGGTTAGCTGAGAGATAAATCTAGCAATGTAATTCAATCTTCTCAGAAAACCTCGAACTTGTTTTTCAGTGCAGGGATGTGGCATCTCAAGAATAGTACACATCCACTTCTATCCCTCTTCGACTAACAATGAATCCTAGGAGTTTTCCTGACTTTACCCCAAAGGTACACTTAGACAGATTCAACCTGAGTTTATATTTTCTTAGCCTCTCAAACAACTTTTCAGATTAACAAGGTGCTTTTCTTCAAATGCAGACTTGGCTATCATATCATCAACATAAACTTCAATCTCTTTGTGCATCATATCATGAAAAAGAGTCACCATTTCCCTTTGATAGGTTGCACCAGCATTTTTCAACCCAAAAGACATAACTTTGTAATAGAACGTGCCCCATAGAGTGATGAAAGTAGTTTTCTCCATATCTTCAGACGCCATTTTAATCTGATTATATCCGGAGAATCCATCCATGAATGAGTATAATGACGATGTAGCAGTGTTGTCCACTAATGTGTCAATATGTGTTAGTGGAAAATCATCTTTAAGGCTAGCCTTATTTAGATCTTTGTAATCTACACACATCCGGACATTCCCATCTTTCTTCGGAACAGGAACAACATCAGCTACCCATTGAGGGTACTGTGCCACAGCTAAGAATCCAGCATTAAACTGCTTTTCGACTTCTTTTATTTTTAACGATACTTTCGACTTCATTCTTCTCAACCTTTGCTTAATGGGATGACACTCTGGTTTAAGTGGTAATCGGTACTATACAATTTCGGGGTCTAGACCAAACATATCTTTATAAGACCAAGCAAAAATATCTTTGAATTAGAAGACAAATCGCCTCCGATTTTAACCATTTTTTCTTCCCCTTTATCTCCCGGATTTATCATTTCAACCTCTTCTTGGTGGGGTTTTATTTCTCTGGCTTCCTGTTATACTAATCTCAACAATTCTGTGGAGGTTTCATAGTTTTCCTCATATTCATCATTTTCCATATTATCATTAGGGTCCGTGAAATTTGGATATGAAATATTGGAATGATTGTAAAATAAGGTTTAGACCGAGTTCAAGAGGAGGGGTGAATTGAACTTTCAAAATATTTTTGCAAATCTGATTTGTTCTTGAAATAGAGAATGAAAATTCTTAATTCAGTCAATCAACTCGTGTAATTCTGGACTGTCCAGTAAACAATCAATTGTGCACAGCGGAAATTATTAAAGATAAACCCAGAAAACAATTTCAGTATAGAAATGTGTTAATCCAGATTCAAGATGATTAAACACAATCCAGTAGATTATAAATAATCCAGAAACATAGTTGATTCAAATATATGTAAACAGATTCAGTGATCAGTTTATTAGGCGAATGCACGCAGATAAAAAGATCAAGAAGAGAGAAGAGGAAATCAAGAACACAAAGAATTATACTGGTTCACCCTTCCTCAAGGGCTACGTCCAGTCCTTTGCAAACTAGCAAAGATTTTCACTAAAAAGATCACAAGATCAGTTTACAACCCTTGCTCCCAGCAAGTTATAAACTACTCCTAACAGTAAACCCATACCTCATTGAACCCCTCAGCTAGTGTGTGACCAGTGTAGAAACCCACTGCACCACAACACTTGCAGTCCGCAAGCAACACTGCTCCCCGCAATACTCACACTCTACTGAACCCATCAGTAGATGTGAGACCAGTGCAGAAACCCACTGCACCAACTCAATTACAGACCCAGTAATTGAAAAACAGCAAACAAATTACAAAACAACAAGATTACAAATTGATCACACAGTACTTCTACACAGAACATATTACAAAGAATGAAGATCAGGTTTAGAAGACTTAGCTTTGGTCCAGAACCAAAGTCACAAGAACCTCACTCAAGGATGCTTAAAGATTCACGTTCTTGGAGGTTTCTTGATTTGAAAAGCTTTGCCAAAGGATGATCAGACAAAAGGGGCGCTATATCTCAATTAGAAAATCTCAAGGAATGCTTTTCGAAAATCTTAGATCACTGAAAATGATAGTGACCATTCCTTTAAATACCCAAATCAGTTTTAAAATAGCTTAGCTATCACAGTTCAATTAATTGAACAAACCATTCAATCGATTGAATTGACCGTTAGTTGACCAGTCAAAGATTCGAGTAGTAACTGAAATAACTATCACATTCAATCGATTGTTTTAGAAATTCAATTGATTGAAAAACCTTTTCCAGCAAAAAACAATTTGGGTTATTTTTCTTAAAAATATTTGTGAATCTCTTTGGCACCTCAGGAATGATGAACCATGCCACTAATGATTAAGGACTAAGCCAATCACCAACACACAAACCCAACTAAGGACCAAGACCGAATCACCCAACAATCTTCAAGTTGGTTCAAAGTCTTCACTTGAACAATTCTGGTCCAGGTTGGTTCCAACAGATTCTTTGTGAGCCAGTCTTCATCAGCTCACATGCTAGGCATTGATCTAACATAGTCCATATCCAATCCATTAGAAATTTCAGTAAGCTATGGTCTTTATTGACTTCATCAAATCACATGCTTAGCCTTGGTGCTAACAATGATTATTTTCAAAACAAGCACCGTCATATCTGCATTATTCCATTTTACAAAAATAAATAGACAAAACCAAAATGAATGAAAACACAACATTTCATTAAAACTGAACCATTGTTATCACTAAGAGAAAGCATCACACAATAAAGACATTGTTCAAAACCAAACCAAAGTTTGTTTTCCTAAAATATTACATTTCATCACGTCTAAACACCACAGGTATGTCTACAGATTCCCAATTGCCAATTTGTTCATTAGGAAGACAAAGGTGCACAAAATTGAAGCCTTCATCTTCATGCTTCTGCCCGATCATTGAAACTTGATCAAGATTAATCCATCCGACACTGTAAAAACTTTGATCCGGGCTGCACAGGGAAATTTCTTTTATCTTTGGTTCCCGTCCCTCCATCCTAGCTCGGCTTCTTTCAATCCTTTCTTCAATCATCCCCCTCTGATCAGCCCGAGTAGGTTTGTATCCCAAACCATACCTCTCTTTGTTCTCAACCAGCTCTAGTGGCATTACAGACCCATTATCATTTTTGCCCAAACCGCTGCCATGTCTATATCCTTTTTTCATCATAGTTTTGGCCATCATCAATGATGCATTAGACAAGCATGGATTCACCTTGAAGGGTTCAATATAGGTTGTGCTAACAATTTCCAGAGCCTGAAAAGAGGTTTCAAGAGCTTCCTCTGCTGCTTCAATATAAGGAGTAGGTGTAGGTCCACACACTAGCAAGTCCTCCTCCCTAGAAACTATAATTAACTTATCATCAATTATAAATTTTAGTTTCTGATGCAAAGTAGAAGGCACTACTCCAGCTGTATGTATCCAAGGCCTTCCCAAACAACTGTATGCTGGTAATATGTCCATTACTTGGAACACAACTTGGAAAGTGCATGGTCCGACTCGAACTGGTAGCTCTACCTCTCCTATAACTTCTCTTTTGCTCCCATCAAAAGCTCTCACCACAATGGTACTGGGACGTAAATGAATCTCATCACTTGGCAACTTATTCAAGGTGGTTTTCGGCATCATGTTCAAAGATGAACCATTATCAATTAACACGCGTGATATAAATGATTCATACATTTGACCGAAATGTGAAGAGCTTTGTTATGCCTCTGCCCTCTGAAGGGATTTCATCCTCAGTGAAAGTCAAGTAATTGTTATCAGTAATGTGACTAACAATCCCTTCAAATTAATCTAAAGAGAAGTCTTGTTCCACATGGGCTTCGCTCAGAATCTTCATCAACAATTTCCGATGAGAATTTGAATGTATTAACAACTCCAACAAAGGCACTTTCGTAGGCATGTGGTTTAACTGATCAACAACTTTATACTCGCTTTGTTCGATAAATTTCAAAAATTCATATGCATCCTCATCGGTAACCTCATTTCCCTCTTTTCCTTCAGACTCTGAATTAACTTGCACAACTTTTCCTTTCAAAAATTATTTTGCCTTTTCCACAGCCATTTCTTCTCTAATTTTGTCACGAATTTTCTCGCCTCTCAAGTTAGGAGGAGTAAACAGACGACCACTCCTAGTCATACCCCCTATTCCAGATATGTTATCAATCACTGCCTTGCCTTGATCCGGATTAATGGCCTTGGTGAATTGTATTACCAACGGTTTGAGCCTCTGTGGAATTCATTCTTCTCCAGCAAACACTTCTCCTTCCTTCTTTTGATGACTGACTTGTAGAATATGTCTCTCTATCAAGTCTTGTACAAAGTCTTTAAATTCAGCACACTCATCAACAGAATGTTCGGTGCTAGCATGGAATCCACATTTATCTTTTGGTCTGTATTCATATTTGAATAATCCAGCTTGACAGATTGCTTTAAAACCCTTGTTCAAAGGTTTCTTTATCTCAGTCACGCTTCTAACCAACCTTATACTTTCTTCCTCCATCACAACATTATCTGTGGTACTTGCATGTCTAGTCAAGGAGTTCTTATCCACACTTAGCTTTTGTTCTTGAAAAGTAAGCCACCTTGAATCAATTAAAGATTGCATTTTAAATTTGAGGGCACGACAATTCTCAGTCAAATGACCCACTTCTCCACTATGATATTCGCATTTAGCGCTTGCATCGTAATATTTGGGATATGGTGGTTGTAAGGTCTTTGCTGGACATAGGGCCACAAATGCATTCTTGAGTAAATTTGGTAACAACTCCGTATAAGTCATCGAAATAGGAGTAAACTTTACAGTCTTCTCTCTGGGATTACTCCTTTGACTAAAATTTTGATTTTGTGCCTGATTAAAGTTCTGACCTCCTGTATTGGGTTGATATGCATTGTGAGTTATGGTGGAGGCCTATATGCGGACTGAGGTCGAGGGGCATTATACTAGTAATTCGGAACAATATTAGCGACATAAGCAGATGAGGGTATATAATTGGGTCGACACTGACTCTGAAATCCTTCCCAATATGGCATGGCAGACGCTGCTTGCACCTCTCCCTCCTTCTTCTTGTTGCTATTATTGAACCCGGGTTTCCTAGCAGTTGTAACCGCGAAGGGGTTTTGTGCTATTTTCCCTCTTTTTAGCCCGTGTTCAACTCTTTCTCCGATAGTAACAAGATCATAAAAAATGGAGGAGACATTTCCGAGCACTCATTGTAGAAGGGATCTTCTAATGTCTCAACAAACATAGTTATCATCTTGCTCTCATGTAGGGACTGTGCAACTTGAGCAGTGAGCTCTCTCCATCTTTATGCATACTCTTTCAAAGTCTTAGAGTTCTTCTTTGCCATGCTTTGCAATTGCATTCTATCAGGAGCCATGTATATATTGTATTTGTACTACTTCAGAAAAGCATATACAAGATCTTTCCAGGAGCGAACCCTAGCTGATTCCAAATGCATATACCAATTCAAAGACATTCTTGCTAGGCTAAAGAAGTGCATTAGTAGCTTTTCATCGTGAGCATGACTAGCCATCTTCCGACAATACATAATCAAATGACTCTTTGGACAAGTCGCTCCCTTATACTTTTCAAATTCCGACACTTTAAATTTGGGAGGTATCACGACTTAGAGACTAAGCATAGTCCAACAACATTCCCAAATTTATAAGCACTGGCTCCTTCAATCATTCTAAGCCTCTCCTCTAAGACATCCAGCTTGCTCTTTGTCATATCAGCATTAATCAACACAGTTTGCATACCCTCAAGAACATTATCCATTGTCGCAGATGCTGCACCATTAAGAACTTGCAAAACTCGTGGCTGCGTAGTAGAAGAAACTTTAATAACTACCACCTTTTCAGCATTACTAGCAGGTGGTACTTGTGTAAACTTAGGTTGACCTTTAGTACTAGCAGCATTAGCAACTGGTGGTATAGTTTCTTGCTCTTTATATTCTTCGTATGGCGGCTCATAGTTCAAAGGTAGACCATATGGAGGGAACTCCTGACTTGCCTTATTCCCATGATTGGGCTTTCGGGTCTGTAATCCCCCTTGTTGTGAAGACTGAGCTTCTTCATTTCGGATAGCAATCTCATCTTTTAAAGCTACCATTATCTCAAACATTTGACTCATTTGATTCTTGAGCTAGTCCACATCGACTTTCATACTTTCTTGTGCTTCACCCAATTTCTCCATCTTCTTATTGTTAGCACGAGTTCTATAGTGATGTCGCGGAATATTTGTCGTTATTACGCTTATGTATTTTTTATTTTATTAAAGAATGAATTAGGAAAAGATAGAAAGAAGGAAAAAGTAAATAAACTGAACAAAAATATAAATTTGCATGATGTCATTTAAAACACATGAAAATCAAACGTAAGTCTGTCATTGATAGAGAAATCTAAATCGTTTGACGAACAATGTCATTACAGTCCTCTCAACAAAATAACTATCACTCTCTAGCACGACTAATCATATTCTTCATCTCCGCCACCAATCCTTTGCAATGCTCTATAAAAATCTTGACTTCTCTTGGTGGATTAAAGAATAACAGCGATGACTCAGCCTCGGCTAACATTCTCGGAACCCCATCAATTGCCCCGTTAGCCAAAGCAGCCAACTGAGAGAAACATCTCTTCCAGTGCTCTACGGTTTTCTCCTACTCGGCCATATAACCTTCTATCTGAGTTAGCATAGTCTGATACTACTCCTCTGCTTTAGTCCGTTGCTGGTGCACTTCCTCAACACGTTCTTCGCATTCTATCATCACTTCTTTCATCTGTTGTTCCATCCCGTTAATTCTAACTTGGAGATCAAGCAACCTTCTCAATGACTATTGTTTTTCCCTCTTGATGACTTCATATAAGTTCTTCCACTGGCACTCTGCAGATGAAGCGGTATCATGCTCTTGGGCCCTCATTGTCAACTCAGTGTTGGCGGCCGCCAGGTCTTGCTTGATTCTGAAATTGTAATCTCTTTTTGCTTTCTGCTTTCTCATCAGCTCTTTATGACCTTTTGTCCTTTCTTCATAGTCCTTCTTCAGGTCCACATAGTAGTGGCAGGGGCTTTGGAGGTCACTAACCACTTTGGCATTCACTCCTTTCAATCTCTTCTTTCAAACGTTTGACCTCTTCTGACTCGATATCTGGCATTTGTTCCTTGTTTATCGAGCCAGGGGCATCTAACTTGAAAGGAAGTTTGACCTCTTTTACCCTCTCTGCGACCCATTAGCGGTAAGGAACTTCTCTATCTATGGCTCATGGTCTGGAGTCCCTATCCATGTAAATCACATTCTTCCAAGCGCTTCAAACCTGTCGCAAGACTTTAGTAGCATTGCCATCCTCATAATAAAACAACAAGGCAGTTAGAGAAGCGTGTGTTAGGGCCCCTTTTATCGGATATCGAAATTGTCCTTGGGCTAGCAGTTCCTGTGTTGGGGCCCCTTTTGCAAAATAATCGCTCATATTCTTTAAAACTAACACAGATCTGACTTGGATATCATTTCCAAATTTAGGGTCCTGTAAGACTTTTCGATGAACACTGGCCTCAGCAGTTCCTGTGGGGTCCTATATAATGTAAAACATTGTGATTGCATTGTTCTGTATTTCACAGGCCATATGAAAGAAGTTTCTGTATGGAAAGGTTGTCACCTTTACTGTGATTGACATGTCCCCAAGTCCATTTGGCTCACAAGATTTCACAACACAGGGGACCAATACCGGGTGAGAAGGACTTTCCTTGGTTGCCAACGTTTTCATGGTTGCCAATGTTGAGACATTATCAACGTTGTGTACACTCAACAACCGTTTACAAAGTAATTCAAACATCATAATGGAGCTTAAAGTATAATATGTAATTTATTTGAAAAAATCTTACCATGAAAGTTAAAAAATTTATGTGCCCATTCCCATGGATTGGTATTGAAATCTCGGTGGTCAGATGCCTCAGCGATGCATTTCACAAACTCTTGTGTGTTCTTTGGTTGTGAGGAGTTTCGATTCAATAGAACGGCTTGTACATTACCCGCTGGCCCTGGAATTACATTGGTCTCAAGAATAAACAGAAAACACAACAAGGTAAGGTTGGTCAGCAATGGAGGGTGAAGGGGGGAAACCAGAAGCAGAGTCAGAGCAGTATCAGAAAAGGGATTTCATAGGTCAATAAGAACGAAT
>Ga0209700_105548_pt1 | contig 21120 bp, 11 predicted proteins | sample SiratroredBW_FD_187528 | JGI IMG/M metagenome (GOLD analysis project Ga0209700, IMG submission 187528) | Root nodule microbial communities of legume samples collected from California, USA - Siratro red BW (SPAdes) (version 2) | ecosystem: Host-associated > Plants > Roots > Nodule | place: USA... | reverse complement strand
AAGTGTGTTGAAAAAATCATATATTAACTAGAGAAAAAAGAAATTGATAATATATAAATAAATGTAAAAATCACCTTAAAGTCCACTTATTAAAAGAATCCATTATTAACAAATATCCTCAAAATATACTTTTTTTTTTTTGAATGTATAAAAAAATCTTTCATAATAAATTAACCAACATACAACAAAGCTGACAAAAATAAAAGGAATCTAGAATCTTTGACCACTAAAAAACTTATTCTAATGAGGATAAATTTATTCTGATAGATGATCTCACATTGTTTAGAGGTGAAGTGAAGAAAAATTGATACATATATTCTTATTAATGAAGTCACCTAATTCTAATATAACCATATTTCAAATATAATAATTAACCCTAATAATAATATCTTATCTTGAAATTAGAACAATTTGTATAAAAAAATATACCTAAACAACCTATAAATCTTAAATGTTAATTACAAGTCCAAACGGTTCAAAAATTTGTTTCGTATCTCATTCAAAATATATTTAACTTAAAATTCAAATATACAATATTCATCTAACGACTAATGGCTAGACTTATTAAGCAAACCATGAGAGACATACCCGAATTTGGATTTAGGTATAAGTTTCAATGTTGAAACGTCCATCTCAATTTCTATCAATAAAATACGTAAAATGATATTTAATTACTCTCTAATAATGATTTGAACTTTGTTTATATTTTTATTTTATTTAAGTCTTAAGCTTTTTTACATGTCCATACATTTAAAGTTTTTAAGTTACATTTTATTTTCAATGTTTTTTTTTTTTTTCGATTAATAGAGTGGTGATAAAAGGTGCTACCTCCAAGTGCATGATTCAATGGAAGTTACAGAAAAAAATATTGATTTGAAAGGGTGATTTATAAGAAAAATTAAATGAGATAAAAAAAAGTACCAAGTTAAACTAATAGGTGATCTATCTTTAATTTCCTTTAAATAAATCATTCATTTAAATTCGGTGCGTAAAAGAAGTACCAAGAGAAAAAAAAAATAGTGTTATTATATTACAAAGTGATCTCCTAAAGATCCTTCTAGTGTGGTTTTAATAGTTAAAAAAAAAAAAAAAAAAAAAAAAAAAAAAAAAAAAAAAAAAAAACTTAACTTAAACAATAAAATTAAATTAACAAAATGAAACTAAAAAATTTAAAGAATTATGAGAACACTTTTCCTGGATAGTTTAAACAAAGAATATTCTAATAAGTAACAGTTTTTGCAGATGGTTGTAGTGTGTCCTTTGTTAGGACGTAGCTTCTTCCCATTATTCTCTTGTTTTTATTTAGGGTAAAGAAAAGTACAGAAATGAGAGAAAGACACAAATTAAGGAGGAAGCTATGGATATATACCCAAAACCAACAACATTTTGTAGTTTCAAGGCCATCTCCTACTTTGTCATTACTTCTTATTCATCTCATTCTTTATCCTCCAAATTATTAATCGATCACAATAATCGACATAATAATACAGCATTAAAAGAATCAAAACGACAGATATATCTCTATAAACAAAATAAAATAAAATATAAAACTGTGGTATATCAATTGAGTCTTTTTATGGAGTAATATATATATAAGGGTGATAAAATGTTCAACATCAACGTAAATCTTAAACCTATAAATCAATCAATTATCTCTTTTATTTTCCAATTAAATATTTTTTCTTTTCAGTCCTTTTCTTTATTTTTTGTCTATTCTCCTCTTTTTTATCCTTTCTACCAAACATATTAATAATTTTTCTGTGTATTAAAACTTAAAGTTAAAGTTAAATTATCAATATTGTATATTGTACATTTTTTTTTCTTCCTTTATTCTAGACTTAATCAAACATTAAGTATATTCATGTAATACAGTATATTGAAAATTTAAATCTAAATCTGAGTCTCACATATAAAAAAAAAAAACAAAATATAAAGAAAAAAAAAATCATAAGTCCATTAATGTTTCTAATCTTTTTCTCCTATAAAGACCTAACACCTTATTTGATATCATTAAAGTCTAAGCTGATAATTTAATTCAAAATCTTGTAAGTAAGCCATAATATTTTGACACTCGTTATTACTTCATACATATTATTTTATTTATAATTTTATTTGTATTTAGTATCATCGTTAGAATATAATAGTTTATATATGATTAGGAGAGTTAGAAGGATGATACTTGTGAATAAATATTTTTCTGTAAAATTAAGATTCACATCATGTTCTTTCTTTAATTATATACAACATTGAAAACCAACACGCAGTGTGAGTAGAAAACCTAAAAACATGACACGATTTTATCGTTTTAATTGGCATATTTGCCGACAAGAGGAAACAAATTTCCAAACCCTAATAAGGTTCTTAGGGCCACACCATTTATGAGGACCTGCAATGCAACCCCATCACAAACCTTCACTTCATATATGTTCTGATCTTTCAGAGATTCTTTTATGGGACCTAAACCTAGCAAGTTACATGAACCTGTCCAATGATGATCCTTTTTCTTTCAACTTTGAATTGCTACAACAAGCATAACATATTCATTCAATTCAAAATTATTTTCCTTTTTTTCCTTTTACATATATGGCAAGAATAATTACCTTTTTTCTTCATCATTTTTGCATATACAATCACCCATGATGACATGGTTAGATCCTCGTAGAAATCATGAGCTCTTTTTGTTGGCGTTTGGTAGATAGTGATAAAAAGAAAAACCAGATGGGTGAGTTGGATTTGCCATGATGGTTAAGCTTTTTAGTCTTTTGTTGTCTCACTTTTATTTCAAATTTTCAAAACATTTTTCTCCCATCACCCTCCTTTCACACTTTAATTACAAATTGGGTGAAAGAAAAATGAATGAAGGAGAAAAGGGTGCATACTTTTGGATTGAACTTTATATTATTGTATTAACAAATAATGATGATTTGGGAAAATTGTGTGGCTTTCAAATGTTTGTTGCGATTATTGGTTACTTTAAGCAATCACTTGCTTGTATGATGATAAATCAAAAATTCTATTATTTTTGTTGTACATTAAAAAATTGTTGAATAAATTAGGATTATTTGGAAAGTTAATAGATAAAAGAATGAGATTTGTTGGGATCCGTTCTTTAACAAAAACTAGGAAACGAGTAGGTGTAATTAATGATTGAGTACTATTAAAAGAAGAAGGAGGTGGTGAATGCATCTAAACTATAGATCATTAATTAATATCTACTTTACTAACCAGATAATCAATTTTTAATCTTGCATAGGAAGTATTATATTTATGAGAGCAGTGTATATTTTTATCATTTTTATTTGTTTTTATAATATACTCACTTATATATTTTATATATTTTAAATTTCTATTATTTCTATTTATGGTAGATATTTTATCATATTTTATCATGAAGACTTTTTAATAATATAAATTTGTCTCTAAAATATGTTCAGAGTTTGTTTTGAAATTTAGAATTTTGTTATGATTCTATTTTAAAAGACGTTTCAAACAATTAAAAAAAATATTTAAAATGATTATTTCAATTTTTAATGAGACTATATTAAATATAAAGAAACAAGTTATATCGATAACCTGATCTTACAAGCAAGCCAATTTTATAAGATTAAAAGTTAAATTTAAAATTGATTTTTGTATTTTTTATATATAAAATCTTGATTAATGAGTGATATATTTCTTTTGTTATTATTGTTGAGAGAAAATAGGATTGAAAAGGATGAAACTCAACAGCAAGAGTGATGATAAATAATTAATATACGATTATATAGTGTTGTGTTAGTTCGTGTTTGGTTCCTTTAAAAAGGTATGAATCTCCTTTTTGCGATAACAACAAAGAATTAAATGAATCGATGTGGGCCCTTAGGAAATTGCCTCCTTCATTCAACTTGAACGCACACCACAGCTGAATATTCAGCTCTGGTCACTAATTAATCACTTCACTTTCACTCCAAACAAACAAACAGAGACTAAAGATAGTAAAGTGTGGAAGGGTACCAAACTTGCGACATGCGAAATTTCGTGGATGTTTTCACTTTGTTCTTTTCAAATATAAATAAATCATAATATTTGAATAAATAAATGTGAATACTTGGGGTGCATATTCTATATACGCCAATTAATATCCACTCACCAAGTTATGGTTGTTGGAAATGTTGAATGAAGGACCTTTTTTCATTTTTTACAAAATATTTTTACTTTTATTTAATTATTATTTTCAAAGTTTAAAAAAGCATTACTTACTATAAATGTTTTAGTATTTTGTATTGTTATAATATCTTAAACTTCTTTATAAGTTTTATTATGTTATGTCAAGTCTTTTGTATAAAGATTTTACAAGTTTTATATTTTAATAATTTTTAATTATTTGTTAGGAAACAAATTTCAGATCTTTTTTAAATTTAAAGTTTTAAATTGCATTTCATGTTGACATATTTTAGTGAAATCTTTTTCCAAAACACATGTCTTAAACTTATGACTTTTAATATAATAACGTTATTTTTACTATTTACTTATTTTTAATTAGCTTATATATGTATAATATTTTTATAGATATTTTGTTAAAATTAAGAAAAGTTATTGTAATTTTGTAAAAAAAAAACTTTAAATTACCTTAAAGAGAAACATGGTATTTTATTTGAATTTACTGTTAGTGTAAATATTTTCATTGAAAAATGTGACAGGATTTACTCATTTTTTTTACGTTAACTATTAATTCATAGGATGTGATAATAATAGGATTTTTTTATTGGATGTTTGTGGACGCAAATAGTTTATACTAACATTATTTATACAAATGTTATGTTACATTGTTAAATACTTTTATTTCGAAATTTAATAACCATTAATTACTTGTAAATATTCCTAAATCCCCACACTACCTATAATTTTTTTTTTATATTAACACAATAGTTTAACATTAAAATATGAATAAGACAGACAACTCTATGCCAATAATTTAACATTAAAATATGAATAATTTATCATTCGCTTATCACTTAAGTAGTTAATTACAATCATCAAATTTCAGCTACACAAAAAACACGAATTTGGGTTAAAAGAAATTAAAATTTAAAATATGATGTGATTTTTATGTTTTGGAAAAAAGGTAGATTTTTTTTTTAACTGAACGATGACAGAGGACACGATGACATTTTTTATAATTAGGAGTAAAAATAGAAAATAAACATGAAAACATTTTTTTAAAGTAATTGGGCCTTAAAAGAGTGTCAATAAAGTGTTTAGTACGTATTGAAATTAAAAGTTCATTAAAAGCTAATATTTATTGGTGCAAATATGTTATAATAATATTTTAATAAAATTATTTTATTCATTAATAAAAAGTAAATTTAAAATTAATAACGCATAATATTTATGTAAGTACGTTGTTTATAAGTTAAAGAAAAAATTTAAATTAATTGGATAATAAATATTTTATTATTTAAAATCACAAAACTTATATATTATATAAAATAAATTATTTTTTTAATTATCTGAATTACTTTATTTCTCTTAAATATAAAATATATGACTTCTGTTTAGAGTTTTGTAATCGCTTGTCATCATCTTTTATGTGACAAGAGTATACAACAACAAACTAAAGTATTATATTTTAGTTTTAAGTAAGTTTTTTTTTTCTCCTCGTATCTTGCTTTTCTGTATTTCTTGTTGCATGCGTGTATAGTTTTTACACTTGCAGATGAAATTTGATCCAAATAGATAACATTTTTTTAGTTTAAGTTTATATTGATATGTTTACTTTGTAAATAAGATATTTTAAAATAGATTAAGTCTTCTACAATACTTTTAGACTTTGGAACAATTTCTTCAAAGAATAGTTGACTTAATTTACTATTTTTAAATGAAATTGATTATTTTGATAATGATACTTTGATGTGATCAAATGTTATGATAAATAGCTGTAAATTAAATGGTAGTTATTTTACTGAATTGAAATTTAACACATTGAATGTTTTGAAATTAATTGAATAAAAACACGTAAAAAAATTTGAATACTATGCAAAATATGATTGGTTTTAGATTGAAAACATTTGTTTATGTTTAATTAAAATTAAATATTTATTTTGTAGATTTTTGTCATCTGGTTTAGCTAATCATATGTCTTGATATGGAGAACTTTATGACTCGGCCTATAAAGAGTAAGGAATAGATTTTTAAATTTAAATTGAACGTTAAAACGAGAAAGACTATTTTTTATATTTTAAGAAATTATTTAAGCAACTATCGTTATATATGAAAACTTTTATTTAATATTGTTTTGGTTGAATTTCATAAGTTTTATCAATGTATTATATGATATTTATCAAGTGTACTATAGGGTTGACCGATCACTGTATTCAAATTATATTTGTAAATACCATCTAGGCTACTCAGTACAACCCGTCACAAGTCAATCGAGATCTACTTATCTGGTCAGCCGTAGAGGATTTTTTTCATTGACGTGTCACTGACAAAAGGCACATGATGGCTCATCATTCAAAACATGCATGAGGCACAAATGGAGCCCTTAGTGAATTGGGCCTATGACTCAGACACTCAAGACTCATGTAAAAACCTATACATAAGATATTATTATGTTCCAATTTACCTTATATTACTCGAATTATTACTAACTTGAGTGTCAGTGTGTCTATAAGACCTTCTACCGGAACCGAATACTTCAAGGAGCATTAGAGACATAACTGAAGCCTATAAATTATCAAAAACGACTAAATACTTGGTGATTGTGAGAACTAATTGATCTTGCAAGATCATCAAACTTTGATGCCCAACTAACATTTGAAAGTAATAATTAATTTTCTTAGAAAGTAATGATTAGTTTTCTTAGAATCACACGAGGATAATTTAATTATAAATCACAAAAAGATTATTCATAAAAAATTAGTTAAGCGATTCAATATTACGATCATAGGTGGATATGTTAATTCATAAATATGTGAATGAATTGGATATTAACAATGAGGCAATACTATGTTTAGTAATATAATATAAACATTAAGTTTACTTAGTGTAAACATTAAATTAGGAATTAGGCTCCACTAATAACAAAATTATGCTTTTGTTATGAGGTTCTCTCTCTATCTCTGAGGCAATGAATGAGCAAAATTAGAACTTGCAGGTAGATCAACAAAATATCATAACATAACAAATCATTCCAAATAATGTTCCTTGCCATTTATAATAGTTTTGTCAGTATATATTATTATGTTGTACAGACATATAAGAATAAAATAATTTAAAATAATATCGAGGAAAATATATTGTTTATCTACAAATATCATTGTTTCGTAATTATAATTTCTATTCTTCATTTTTAGAGATCATATTACCATTAAATTTCTCAAATATAATACTAAAATATTAAAACGTAATCTGAAACTTCATATAACGTCGAAAGTGTTTAAACATAACATTAAAAATGCTGAAACATAGGTTATAACTAGTAAACTTAATTATCTAATATAATAATTCTTAAAGTTAAATTATATAAAATAATTATTTTCACAGATAAGATCTTATATAATAATAATAATAATAATATAATAGGATAGGAGTGAAGTAGCATGGATTTACTATATTACTCATACAAATATTCGTTTTCAAAAAATTTGAAGGTAAGTATCCGTTCAAAAGGTAATTATTTATTTAATTAATTTGCAGATATTGTCTAAGGCTGATGTATACTTTGTCATTCCTAGTTCAGAAAGAGTAACGGGAAAATTATATTTGTATTTAAAACAATAAATATTTGTTAAAATGTTTTATGGTAACCATGTTTTGTATCTTCACTACTTGTGTGCGTCTTGTATCTTTCATATTGATTTTGAGAAGGAATTTTTCTACTATAATTTGTATTTTTTTGACTATCAAACAATGCACATTTAAAAGTTGACAAATAACTTGTGTATTTGTCGGTTGATCCTCTTAGGTTGAATAGTAGTGTATGAGGTTGGCTAGGGTTAAATTTAATGGAAATAAATAATAGTCAGCTAAGACCAACTGAAGCCAATAAGACCATCACCATATAAGGTTTCTGTCATTATCTTCTCCATCATTGACTAGTTGCATACCCTCTGCACTACTTCTTGACACATGATTTCACTAGTGGAAGCAACCCATCTTCAAGTTTAAGAGCTGCCTTCGGGTTCCTTGTACTATCATGATTAATTGTTTGGCCTTGTAAAAAAATACTTAGCCATAGCATGAAAGAAAGCATAAGTTTGATAGTTTGATATAAACTAAAGCAGAACAGTGTTTGACAAAAAGGTGACTAGTACATCAAGGTCTTTGGTTTTATGGAAAAAAAAAAATGTTAGTTGTAATAATATGATTCAAAAAACTCAAGATCGGTTCAATATTCACAGTAAGAATAGGACACATCTCGGGTATGATCCTTTCTTGCTTGTCATGCAAGAGCACACAAATAAGAGTCAATTTGTAATTGCTAAAGCACACTCAGTTCCTGGCAATGTTATAATCAGCTAAAAAGTTTTATTATAATTTCAATGGGATACTCTATATTAAGCGAATTAAACATGCAACTTCATAGCCAAGCATAATGTTGGGACCTATCTAGTTCAAACAAAAATAAACTGATTTCATCAACATTCCTTTGGGTATGGAAAAATTCTGTACAGTGTGTGAATGTATAATGACTCCGGCAGCTTTAGAATATAATTTGCAAGTAAGACAGGACAATCATCTGCACTTTTACAAACTGATTTGTTTCTAGAAGTCAACTTTAAAATGACAGGTATTTTCCTCGTATGTTTGGCCTCTTCATGCGTTTCAGCAACATTTATTTCAACTTCATCCACTGAATACAGGTACAAGTTTAAATTCTCTTAAATAAGATGTTTTCCCTCCATGCACCAAACTTTGAGCCATCCCGGAATTTGGACAATCCCATTTTGACAAAAGAAGAAGGGTAAGTAGCTGAGAAACGACTACTCCTCTTTTTTTGCTAAAAGATTTGGGGTCCACCGTGACTATGAATCTGAGAGGAATGTCAATTTCATAAAGCTCTTCTTCCTTCAGAATGAAACATGATTTGAGAACATTCGGAAATTTCTTTCTAAACATTAACGATATAACTCCAGAAAGAATACAACAGCAATCCTAACCAGCAATATACCCATTGTAACACTACAATAACCGCAACAGACATGTTCCAAAGCATTCTTATTTATTCCAAAGGATTAACTGAAGGATACAAACTACCAGATCACAAACTTCTATTAACAGGTTGCAGGTTATATACTGGTATATGATATGTATTAGCTGGAATACTAGGATGGAAATGATATCAGTATGTTTCACGAAAAGTGGAATTTATCAGCCAATGGACCTCGGGAAGTAACCATTTAACCAAATAAAACTGAGTAGGTGCTCACCTTTATTTTGGTAAAGTCTATGACATGGAACATAGGAGCAGCTATTAACAACCTTGGATCAAAATCATCCACCACAGGCTGCATGGAGAAGAGAAAAAAGTAAAATGGGAGAATATATGGTAAATTCATTCTCCACAACATAAATTTTAATAACCATAGCAGTCCAATTTTTCTCTTTTCACAAAATGCAATCATAATGGCACACTCAGTAGAAATCCCTAGAGGCAAAAGACTAACAATAGGAAATGTAAAGAAACATTTTAATTCTATTCAACCCACTTCTGCTTTGTAAATGGGATTCTGAAAGAATTCAAAAAACAACACAGATCATAAAAACACAGAAAGCTAATAGACTAGTAAAGGTTAAGACACGTTTTCATTTTACCCATTTTAGTTACGCCCATGGGATTTGAAATGGATTGAAAAAACTAAACAAATCATAAAAATGTCAAATGAAGGTGACAAGAGACCATCTATAAGCAGCTTCCAACTTTAGCTTCTTCAACATCAAGAAGATTCGGTTCAGCTACCACTTTCCTCAAGACATCACTAACAGAATCGAAGTAATGCTCATCACCTTTCACAAGTTTTCTCCTTGAAAAAGTCTTAACACCTGGATAAATCTTTGGAGCAAACATAGCCTTGAGCTTTTGGTTGCTGAGAGTGCCAACCTCTTGCAAGTAAGCAGGGGCAAACAGCTTCACAGGAGAGATCATTATTTTTGGCCTTGCTCAGTCGAAATCCTGTTAAAAATTTCATTATATCATATGGTCCAAGAGAAGAAGCTTTGCAAGTTTGGTCTGAAAACACCTTATTGTTCTTCCCAGGTTCCACAACAAGAATAGTAAGGTCATCCTCCTCCTTGTCAATACCAACTGCTCCCACAAGAATACCAAGTCCAACAGTGGATTGAACAAGATATGTATTCTTCTAAAGAAGGTCTGCCCTCAGTATAAGACTTAAAAACCGGATTAAAGCAAAAGCAAAGTAAGAGTGAAACATATAAATATACAACTGAAATGATAAATATATACATGTCCACTGGCCATAAAGGATGAGTCAATCAACGACCATTACATCACAATAAGATCATAATACAATCAACCATTCCTCCTTGATTGCCATCGTATCACATGTACAATGTATGTAATACTAAAGATATGTAATACTTCCAAAAAGGCTTAAAGCTGAAGCTTAATCAGCTACAGGTATTATTTGAAGCTCGTAAACAGAATGAATTAGGTTCTTCCAAAAGATATGGAAATCCTAATTGCATATGGCTTCTATTCTTCAACATGGTCAATATATACCCAGGAAAAGACAGAGAATCATAATCATCTTCTACATTGTCACTTCATAAAGTTAAAGAAGGTGATATCAGAAACTGCAAGGGGGGAAATAAACGTTGCACTATATCATAGAAGTGAAAATAAAATAATTTCAAATCACCTGACTATTCCAACATGCATCAACCTAGACTGGATAAACGGGTGAAAATCCACAATTCAGTAAACACAATCCATAAACTATACCACGATTCAACAATGTCAAAAGCAAGATTACAAATGCAACGGAATGCATTCAATTTCATGGAACAAAATTTATAAGTTGCAAATATAAGACATAACCAGCTGCATTCAAAGAAAAATCGGAACATATCTATTGCATCAGTTCAGATGTAATGGAAGTCACCACCTTTCACGGTACAAAATTTAGAGTTGCAGATGTAATAATACATAACCTAGTGGTGTTCAAAGAAAATAGGTATACAAAGGACGCCTTTCAAATTTCCCCTCTGTAACCTCCAGATCCAAAATAATCCTTTCTGTTATTTGCAATTGCCATGCTCTTCTGATGTTCTAATTTGGGACAATCACGGATACGATGACCAAGTCCACCACAATATGCACATCCCTTGACTCCACTGATGCCTGTGATTTCATCATTATCTTCCATTGGATCGTTCAACTCAGCCAAAACTGGGGGAATCCTTTGTTTTGCTTCTTGCAATAGGTGTTTCAAATCAAGTAATGTTGTTTCACTTTGATTTTTGTTTATAAATGTCGTTGCTATACCAGTTTTCCCACATCTACCAGTTCTTCCAATCCTATGGACATAATTTTCAATTTCAGCTGGCATGTCATAGTTAATGACGTGCTGAATATCAGGAAAATCCAAACCTTTGGATGCAACATCAGTTGCCACCAACACATCTTTCTTGCCTGCCTTAAAAGCTGCAATGGCGTACTCTCTCTCTTCCTGATCCTTGCCTCCGTGAATCGCCACTGCTTCCACTCCTTTCAAGAGAAGGTATTCATGGATGTCATCCACGTCAGCCTTATTCTCACAAAATATCAGCACTGGTGGTGGGGTTTTTTGTAGGCACTCAAGGAGATAAACTATTTTTGCCTCCTGCTTAACATACTCTACCTCCTGAATTACATCAAGATTTGCTGCCCCTGCACGTCCCACATTGACAATGATAGGTTTCACCAAAGCGCTCCTGGCAAAGTTCTGAATTTTGGTTGGCATGGTGGCAGAAAATAGAAGAGTCTGCCTTTGAGCTTTGAAGTGGTCAAAAACTTCCCTAATGTCATCTTCAAATCCCAGATCCACCAACCGATCAGCCTCATCTAACGTTAAATACCTGCAGTTATCAAGATTCATTTTCTTCTTGGCCAACATATCCTTCAACCTCCCTGGAGTGGCAACAACAATATGAACACCCTTCTTGACAATATCAAGCTGCGATCTCATATCCACTCCACCAATACAAAGCAAAGGCCTGAGCTCCGGATATCCGGCTTCCTTCAAAGGTATCAAGAATTGTTCGACGACTTCATAAGTCTGCCTAGCCAGTTCCCTTGATGGGCAAATAATCAAACCAAACGGACCTTCTCCAGGAACAATAGGCATCATAATTTCCTCTTGCATTGCCACCATGATCATTGGTAGCACAAAGACAAGCGTTTTTCCAGAGCCAGTGAAAGCAATCCCAATCATATCCCGCCCGGATAAAATTACAGGAAGTCCTTGCACCTGAATAGGTGTTGGTTGCACAATCCCCTTAGCTTTCAACTTCTTCAAAACTGGCTCAGGAAACCTCATATCCTTAAAATTCTTAATCGGGGGTGGAATATCACCACCATCAACTATTATATGCCACTGCTTCCGAATCAAATCACACTCCTTCTTAGACATCCTTCTTACATACAAAGGTGGCTTCCACCCTGTAGGCAAAGGTTCCGAGTAAGTGATTCCCTTTGCCAATTCACGGACAGACATGAGGGTTTTCCTATCCGACAAGTTTTCAATCATCTCCTTCTCCTGCTGAACAATCTGCTCCGTCACACTGATCTCGGGTTGTTCTCGTTTCAGCTGTGAAGCTTTAACCAGCAGACTAGGCTTGGATTCAGCCACTCTCAGTTTCTCCAAATCATCATCAGTGGCGATAAGGGCCTTCCCCTTGCGTTGGAGAATCTTCTGAGCTTCAATGGCCCGACGCTTGGCCACGGGCACATACTCCTCATAATCATCATCTTCTTCCATTTTCGCCGCCAATTTTAGCTCAAAATAACAGTTCTTCTGCTCCTGTTATTATTCAAAAACAAAAAACAAAAAAAAAAACAAAGTAAGCAACAAAATCAAACAATAAATTAATCCAAAGCATAACTATTCAACGAGTTTGGAGAAGAGAACGAGGTCACGCGAAAGAAAAATTGTGACCTGTGCGGATCGGAGTAGTTGGTTCTTCTTCGATCCTTCGTTGGCTTCTCATACGAAACAAATCCACTCGCCTGGAAGCTCGCCGCCTCTCGCCGCCGCTCGCCGCCGCTCGCCGCCGCTCGCCGCTCTGGTCGTCGCCGGTTCCTCTCTCTTCTCCGGTTAGCTTTCTCCGTTTGCTGTGGTTTATATTTTGGTCAGTGGTGTTTTTGCTGTTGAGGGTTTAGTTATAGGTAATAAAAATATTATCAGTTTATTCACTATATATATCATAGTTATATAAGAAGAAAGAATAAATTTATAATAATAAAATGATATGAAAGACAAATAAAAGTTGGCCAGACACACTTTTACACTATTATTTAGTTATAAACTATTATAGGTATATTTTTTGAGATTATCGCTATAAAAAAATAATGAATTTATTGTATACCATATTTATAACAAAAAATTATGTTTATTGTTTGGAAATAGTTCACTATTTTAATTAATGTTTTAAAAATTTATATTTTAATTTATGAAAGTTAAATTTTATATTATATCCCATATAGTTAAATTTAGTTTTATTTGAACGAGTTTAATTATTATAATTTGTACTAAATAATTAAAATATTTAACAATAAGTATTCAGTGTTGGCTGATTATGATTCAAGCTTTCTATTCTTAAGTACTGTCTTTTTTATTGTTGAATTGTTTTTATTTATAATTTTTTCTCATTTTTTTTATCATTGGGCAAGATTTATATGTCTATCTATTTTTAATATAATGATTAATTTTTTTCTTTGAGATTTTCTTATTTCCTTAATATTAATTTTTAGAAAATAAAGAATAAAGCACATTAAGTTTATTGACTTAGGCTTTTTTTTTTGTTTGTAAAAATATAGTATGTCAATGTTGATGTTAAACTGGACATTTAATTTGGTTAAACTAAAATTTAGAAAAGGCATTTAATAAATTTATAGGTTACAGTTAGATTTATCAAAGGACAACTTAATTGTAGAGCCATTTTGTCATGTCTTAAAATTGAATTATTGTAAATGCACTCTATCACATTTTCTTAAGATTTTTTTTTAACTTTTATTTCAATGCAAAAAATTTGTTAAAACTCTCATTCTCATTCATATTTTATTTAATTTTTTACACAGATTTATACTTTCAAGATAAAAAATATTTTTTATTCTCAAAATCAAGGATCTCAATCACAATTAATCATTAAAATTTAAATTAGAAGTATTCATAATTTAAATCACAGTGTTTATACATTCAAATAACCTAACACAAAAATTATAAATTTTATTAAATTTTAACATGTGTATTATAAACATATTTTTTTTAAAAGTCACTCAGTCCCATCTCACTAACAAAATAATGGCAAATTAGTAGGTCGATACACTTTATCACCATTCACAATTCAAGTGTTAGTGTGATTAAACAATTAATTTATTTATCATCACAAAAATATAAATAAAATGGACCAAATTAAATTAATTCATTTCATTTAATTGGTAATTAATTATTCAAATATTATTTTTCAAAATTTAATTGATTTCGACTTAAAGATTGTAAGAGAAAATTATTTTGTTATATATATAAAGCATATTTGATAATATAAAAAAATAATTTTTTAATTGATTAATTAATGTATTTGATGGAATAAACTAAAATAATTATTTTATTTACATATTAAAATTTTCAAATATAATTAATAATTAAAACTTTAATAAGTATTAATGGCCTAAGTTATAATATATCATTGCATATTTATGTTTTTCAAATAATATAATTAAAAATATTTTTTTAAAAATATTTGTACTTTTTCATTTTAATTAAAGAAAAGTGGCTTGCTGGTTAGGTCAGAACGAATGATTTGACTGAAAATTTGACTGAAAAATGCAAGATTCATAGCGTAAAATAAGTAGTAGGGCAAGGCATCTTATTATCCCTGCGTTTTGCTACCCTTCCCATGCCAATACCCTAATTTATAATAAAAGATTAAGGCAAATTCTTTTTGCAGTCCATTATTTTTTAACTGCACCTCATTATTGATGCGAAATGATTAAAATACCTTTTATGTTCATAAATGAATTGCTTTCAGAAAATATTTTTCGAAAATATTTTAAAAAACATTTTTTAGTATGTAATTTACATTTAAAAAATATTTTATGGAATATTCAGAAAATATGTTCTGAAAAATATTTTCTCAATCGTAAATTTCACATTTTAGAATATATGTTCTGAAATTAACTTTTTCGGAAAATATGTTTTGAAATATAAATTTTACATTTCAGAAAATATTTTTTAAAATTTACTTTTAAAAAATACTTTCAAAAACATAAATTTACGTTTTTCAAAATATTTTCAGAAAACACCTCTTTAAGAAGTTGAAGTGAAATAGAAAAGGTATTTTTAATAGAAATTGACGGGACGCAGCTCAAAAATGATGTGGTGTAGGAAGTTTTTGCCAAACATTAAACATTATTACAAAATATCACTGTTAAGTGGAGGAAGTAGTTGATTTTTAAAGTTGCGCATAGTAATACAAGAACATAAAAAATAATTACCAATGTTTATCCATTTATGTATTCTAAAATCTTCAATAAAATTTGTGAATGTATTTATAGTAATAAAATCTACCAAGGAAGATATATTTATCTATGATTAGACTTTAGTTTTACGATACAATTCAACATGTTATTGATATGATATCATTTTAATAAAAAAATGTCTAAAATTAAAATATAACAAATAATATATTAATTAAAATGATAATCTCAAAATAAAAAATACGTATTTTCCTTTTAAGAATTTGTTATTGAGATTATAAGATAATATAAACTATTAGGAAATTTTATCTGAATAAGTTGAATAATCATATGTTTAACATCTATGTATGTAAATTAACAACAAAAAATATTTTAATATTTGTCCAGTGAATAGGGTGCATCAAGGTCTATGCTTTTATGGGAAAAAAATGTTAGTTGTAATAATTTGATACACAAAACTCGAGATCAATTCAGTCTTCACCGTAAAAATAGGACACGTCACAGGTAAGCCCCTTTCTTGCTTGTCAAGAAAGAACACACAAACAAGAGTCAATTTGTCAATTTGTAATTGCTAAAGCACACTCAAAGTTTCTGGCAATATTATGAATCACCAGCTAAAAAGTTTATTATAATTTCCACGGGATACTCAATATTGAGTGAAGTTTACTTGCAACTTTCTAGTTTAAACAAACAAAAAAAACTGATCTCATCAACATTCTTTTTAGTATGGAAAATTTCTGTACAGTATGTGAATGTATAATCACTCTTTTCCAAACCAATTTGTTTTTAGAAGGCAAAACTTGATGATGAAAGGTAGCTTCAAAGATACCTGGTATGATGAAAGGCAAAACTCTTAACTTAATCTAATGGTTCATAGATACTTCCTAAGCAGTGCTTTTGCCATTCAACTGATTTTCTTCTACTAAAACTGAAGTACCATTATCAGAACTCTGACTTTGAGGCATGATTTTGCTTCTTGTACGAGCCTTGCGGCAAATATTAAATGCATCAGTTTGTGTTGGGACGAGTTTCCTTTTCTGTCTTCTTTCTCCATGCAGGAATTGATTTGCTAGAGATTCCAAGGCTCTAAGTGACAAAGGTCGGTTTCTTGTGCTCTGCCTCCTGGAAGTTATACTAGGCTGCTGCTGCTGCTCCACAGAACCAACATCAGAAGAGGCTCCCAGTGGCTCCTCAATTACCACCTGAGTATCAGATGATAAACATGGATCATTTGCCTTCAGGCTCTGCTCATCTTCCTCTACCATTGCCTTTACACCAATTTCAGACTTCAAAGGAGCTTGAGGTATGTTGAAGGTCACTGGAGATTGTGATTCACCTTTCTCAACTTTATCACCTGAAACACTCTTGTACTCACAAATTTCATTGAGAATGCTTTCTTTGTTATTCTCTTCTAGACTTTTTTCATCTGAAGAAGGAATTATACTTCCATTCTTCTGACAGCTAAGAGGATCATCAACCTTTGTGCCGGAGAAAGCCATTTTTTGTGATCCTAAGTCTCCTGAAGAATTCTTGATGATGTGGCTTGTCTCTGCCTTGGAACAAGCAGCCAATCTCCTCCTTTTGACGGGAACAGCTGCATGGTTGGAGTTACCTGATCTTGATCTTCGACTAAATTGATGCTTTATGGTCCCTTTTAACTGATTATCATTAGACACAGAGGTCTTCTGATTCTCCACCATTTTCTTAGCATTATTTTGGTTATCAGTGTTACCGATATTCTTTTTGTCATATACCAGCATACTAGCTTCCATTACACTTGGTGAATCATCATAGGAGCTACCCTTACCTTCTCTTAAAATACCAAGCATCTTAGAAGCATTTTCCTCTTCAATTGGCAGATATTGCAGTTCCCTCATCTTCAATAACTTTCCTTCACAAAGGACACTGGTATCAGTCAACTTTTGACCAATGTTTTCAGAAATGTCCTTGTTATGGTTTACTTTACTCATATGTTTGGCCTCTTCATGTGTATCAGCAACATTTACCACTGAATTAACCGGTACCGGTTTAAATTCTCTTAAATCAGATGGTTTCCCTTCATGCACCAAACTGGTATCAATAACCGTGAATTTTATCTGATCTGTATTGTAAGTTGAAGCTCGAGGCTTGAGGTAACATTGACTATCGGAATCAGAATCATCATCCTTACTCGATCCGCTTTCGGGCTCTTCATCATCAAAGCTAACAACTTTAGCTTCTTCAAGGTCAAGAAGATTCGGTTCAGCTACCACTTTGCTCAAGACATCACTAACAGAATCAAAGTAATGATCACCTTTCACAAGTTTTCTCCTTGAAAACGTCTTAACACCTGGGATAAGAAAAACCAGATAATCTCTGGAGCTGACATAACCTTGATTTTTTGGTTGCTCAGAGTGCCAACCTCTTGCTAGTAAGCGAGGCCAAACAGCTTCCCAAAAGAGATCATTACTTTTAGCCTTGCTCAGTCGAAATCCTGTTAAAAATTTCATTATATCATTTGGTCCAAGAGAAGACCAAGCTTTGCAAGTTGGCACTGAAAACATCTTGTTGTTCTTCCCAGGTTCCAGAACAATAGCAGTAAGGTCTTCCTTCTCCTTACCAATACCAACTGCTCCCACAAGAATACCAAGTCCCACAATGGATTTTAAAGAAGATATGTATTCTTCTAAAGAAGCTTTGCCCTCAGTATATGACTTAGAAACCTGATTAGAGCAAAAGTAAAGTGAGAGTAAAGCATACAAATATACAAATGAAATGAAAATAAATACATGTCCACTGGCCATAAAGTATGAATCAATCAACCACCATTACATCACAATAAGATCAATACAATCAGCCATTCCTCCTTAATATGCCATTGTATCTAATGTACAACGTATGTAATATTAAAGATATCTGATATCTAATGTACAATGAAAATAAAATAATTTCTAAATCATAGAATGCAGTTAAACAGGCTAAGCCGCTCGTTCGACAAATGAAATATACTTGTTGTAGTTCAATAATAAACACTGAAAATGAGATGACACTGTTGATACCTGTAGCAGAGTATCTTTAGATTCTCCTGAGACATGAGGAATCAAGCGGGACAATAGTTCTTGTTGCCTGCGACCAGTGAAAAGTTTCTGTCCTATTGTAGACTTTCTCCCTTTTATCTTCCTGCAGTCTGACCATCTACGATATTCATCAGATTTATGAAACTTTCCATAATAAAATGCAAGTATTTCTCCCATCCCTTTGCTCTCTAAGAATCTTTTTATCTGGATGAAATTTTTTCCAAAAATATACAAACCAAGGAGAAAAACTTCTGCCTCAGAGTCACTCCAGGAGTTACTAAATATTCCAGGAGCCAATGCAAAATTTTTGCTTTCACCCAGTTCAGCTGAATTGCTGTCTCCTGTCATCACAGATTGAAATGTGGTTGGTTTGAGTTCATCTACATTCTCTCCAATACATCCCCACCCTTCATTTTCACTACTCTCCTTTGCATTATATATCCATGTGACAGAGATAGGTAAACCAATTGCATATGAAAGTAAGCTGTCAAACCCAACTTCTGACTCAGCAGGATTCCTTAGAAGCTTAAGTCGTTCTGATTTTTTTATCAGGGAAGGAACTTCCACCTGGTATTCATGACCAACTCGAGGATTCAGCTGTGGAGCTCCAACTACATTGCTTATATAAGGTGAACTTGGAGGACTATTAGATGCATGTTCGGTTAAATTATCCTTGTCATCCTGCTGTATTATATCCATCTGCATAGAAGCAAAGTATAACATACCGAGTAACTAAAAACTCAAATATTAAGAAGAAATATTATAAGGGAGATGTAGATTGGATAATATTATCAAGGAGCACACTTCAAATGTGACTTTCAGCAAGGTATACAAGTAATGCACAAAGTCACTTACCATCTATTCATTTACCTGCCCATTTTACAAGCATCACACATTTTAAAAGAATTAAGATTTCAACCCTTAATTACCCATGAGAAATTGATACTTTATTTCAAAACTGTGTACCCCTTCATAACTTTGCATATTAACTAATGGTTATGCAATAACAAAGTCTTATCCAACTAAGTGAGATCAACTACATGGATCACGTGTCACCTTTAATTTGGATAGAGACCAAATTAGATAATAGCCATGTAACAAAATGTTAGATCTCCAGTAGTTTTTACTTTCGATTTTTTAACCACTATCAAATTCTTAAGAGAATCAACTATCCACAAAATCAGTATTAGAGTACAAATAAGAGGAACAAAGGGCTAGTAATTCTTCATTGACCAGTAACTCCAAAAAGATTATAATAGCTAAAGCAATTGCTATATGACAAAGCATCAAAATCCTCAACATGGGTATCTGAATCACTCGCGTAAACCCTATTATTTTTCCATTCCAGAAAAGCAAAATCCGCAAATTCCTTCTCAAACACAGCATTCCTCAATGGCTGACACAGCCTCAAAAACAATTACACCATGCAACAACCACAACACACGCAACCAAAGGAGGGGAGAGAATAACACGAAATCCCTCTGAGGAGAACGATATATAAAGGCGAAGAATTTTGATTACCAAAGAAAAAGATAACAGCCAACCCCAGATCCACTTGTATACATGTTAACAATCAAAGTCCTTGCAGAACAACACAAAACAAATTGATTCACACGTACAACCCAGAAGAGCAAAAGAAGAAAATAAAAACCATTGAAACCAGAACATGACAAGTACATTCACAGACACCAAGATTGAGCACACCCACTACACAGGTACATACAGCTGACAATTAATCGAAATACCAACGACCCAAAAATATTCACAGCTATCTTTCTCCATCACCTATATCACAGCACATCATACACACACAAACTATATAATCCAAAGCAGAAAAAACATTCGGGTACACGCATTGGACGAGTTAAAGGTTGATGACAAGAAAAAACGAATATTTTTGTTACCCTTTGAGCAAGTGGTGGAAACGTCAAATGCCAAAGCCTGAAAGGGGAAGCAATAGCATCAAGTAAGTGCACACACAGACACACACAAAGTTTAAATAACAACAATAAAAATTGGTGGTGATGATGTTCTTTGTTGATTTGCGTACATGTGCTATGAAAGTGAAGAAAACATTAACGTGGTAGGAGAAGAGAGAGAGAGAGAGAGAGAAAGAACCTGGTTTTGGTGTCTCAAGTGTGTCACACAATAAGGTGAATTCGCGGGGCATGGAATGAAATGAACTACTACTTACTCGGTCCTGCTTTTAAAACACACCGAGTCAGTCTGTCTGACTCGTCCGAGTTGGTCACAGCGAGTTGAGTTGACGACGTGGTTTAAAAGCAAATTCTGTGTTTTGTTATGTATGACTTTGAGTTGATCCATCGTGTAATCTGTAATATTTGGTGTTTTTATCAGTTTTTTTTGTTTTTTTTTTTTTTTGATATA
>Ga0209700_105545_pt1 | contig 21139 bp, 12 predicted proteins | sample SiratroredBW_FD_187528 | JGI IMG/M metagenome (GOLD analysis project Ga0209700, IMG submission 187528) | Root nodule microbial communities of legume samples collected from California, USA - Siratro red BW (SPAdes) (version 2) | ecosystem: Host-associated > Plants > Roots > Nodule | place: USA... | reverse complement strand
TATATTTTTTTATATAATTTTATATATATATATATATATATATATATATATATATATATATATATATATGTATATATCGTCATAAAACTAAAGAAAATATTATGTAATCAAAAGATTTGAAAAGGAATTTATTTATGACAATATTCGTAAGAAAAACTGAAATTTTGTGAGATGAAAATCCTTCAAAAGAAAAATAATATTACATATATTATTTATATTTTACAAGTTATTTTCTGATGAAATATTTTCAACAAACAACAACTCATTAAAAAATGTTATAAAATATTTCAAATTGGTCATTTGCTATAGAAAATTAACGATGAATTTTCTATAACAGATTATATAATATACTTTAAAATAAATTAGTTTAAGTTATAGTATCTATATTTGAATTAAAATGTAGAATTACGATTCGAGATTAAGCTGTTAATAAAATTATAAATATAATAATTAGTTGAAACTATAATTAGATACTGATATGTGTCTATATACTGTTTTCCTCCCTCAAGGGACTCTGAAGCTCCTCTTTTCTTTTTTTATCTGTATTTCTTGGTATTGGTGCACCTAGAAAGAAGTGTGTTTTGGATATAAATTATTTTTGGACTTCGAAAGTCACATTTTCAATACTTGAAGTCTCCAAAGTTAAATAACCTTGGTCTACATTTCATATAGAATAAAAATATTATTTGTAAAACTACAAATTAAATTTCTTTATAATTACCTTTTATTTAAAAGTATTTCTCAAATATAAATTGAATAAAATAGATTATTAGTATATATATAATATTATTACATTCAATTAATATATTATATTTAGTAAATATAAAAGTTGATATTGTATGAGAAAAAAATGGATGTATATATGTAAAATATAAAGTGAATGCATATGCATGTCCAAGTTCTTGCCAACTACTCTTAGTTCATTCTTACTAACTTATTGGTATAAACAGGAAAGAAAGGGAAAAAGAATAGTGATGATGGTGATGCACAAAATCCGCACTTTGTCTTGCTTTTTGAAATCCTACCACAACGTTAACCTGTCTTCCTATTTCTTCTTATTTTTATATATTCAAATAAAAAAACATCCCCACCGAAAGTATCCAAATAAACTCTTACTACACATTTAATGTTGAATCTACGTCAAGCTAAAAAGCGTGAGAAAGTGAAGAAGAAAAGATGATGGACTTTGTTTCACACATAAACACGTGTAGGAGAGGATTTTGCTGTGGCCTTATTAATCAATCACACGTTTTATTCTTAAATTTTAAAAATACATTAACATTAACATTAACATTTGTGTGTGTCCTCTCCCCAAATGGACCCTTTTCCCCCAAAACCAAACAACAATATAATCAAGAGCTCTGATCTGAGTCCTTAGTCACCAACCAACATGCCCATTGTCAACACTCTCCTGCTGCTTCTAACCCTAACTACGTGCAGCTGTTCCCACTTCGTAGAGCTGAAGGTGGAGGAAGAAATGGCAGCGACCCAACTGAAGAAGCCACCCAAAGAAGCAGAGGATTTAGAAGAAAAGCAGGGAGATTGGAAAATGGAGCTTCTGCACAGAGATAAAATCAGCACCGCCCCTCCCACAGATCACTCCACCCGCTTCAACCAACGAATGAAACGGGACGCCAAAAGGGTATCCTCTCTCGTTAACAATAACACCCATGCTCACACGGATGCGGTAGAAGAAGCGTCCTTTGGATCCGACGTCGTTTCGGGAACGGAGGAAGGTAGCGGAGAGTATTTTGTCAGAATAGGAATCGGAAGCCCTGCAACGTACCAGTACATGGTCATAGACTCCGGCAGTGACATCGTCTGGGTTCAGTGCCAGCCCTGCGACCACTGCTACAACCAGTCCGACCCCATATTCAACCCCGCCCTCTCCGCCTCCTTCGCCGGCGTTCCCTGCTCCTCCTCCGTCTGCGACCAGCTCGACGATGCCGGCTGCCACCAGGGAAGGTGTCGCTACGAGGTGGCGTACGGCGACGGCTCCTACACCCGAGGCACACTCGCGCTCGAAACAATCACTCTGGGCCGGACCCTCATCCGGAACACGGCCATCGGTTGCGGGACATGGAACCAGGGCATGTTCGTTGGAGCGGCTGGGCTTTTGGGCCTGGGGGCCGGGCCCATGTCCTTCGTGGGCCAGCTCGGTGGCCAAACCGGCGGGGCCTTCGCCTACTGTCTACTCTCTCGCGGCAGCGCCTCCTCCGGCTCGCTCCAATTCGGACGGCAGGCATTGCCCCTGGGAGCGGCGTGGGTCCCACTCATTCCCAACCCCTTCTTCCCCAGCTTCTACTACGTTGGGCTCTCGGGTCTCGGAGTTGGCGGCTCGCGGCTGAACATATCGGAGGATGTTTTCCGGGTAACTGATCTGGGCGACGGAGGGGCCGTGATGGACACCGGCACCGCCGTCACCAGGGTTCCCACGCTGGCTTACAATGCCTTCCGGGACGCTTTTCTTGCGGAGACCACAAACCTGCCCCGGGCACCGGGACTGTCCATTTTCGACACCTGCTACGATTTGAACGGCTTTGTGACGGTTCGGGTGCCCACGGTGTCGTTTTATTTTTCCGGTGGGCAGATCCTGACCCTTCCGGCGAGGAACTTTTTGATTCCGGCGGATGACGTGGGGACTTTCTGTTTTGCCTTTGCGGCTTCGCCTTCGGGGCTTTCCATTATAGGGAATATTCAGCAAGAGGGGATCCAGATTTCGGTTGATGGTGCCAATGGTTTTGTCGGTTTTGGACCCAATGTCTGTTGATTTTGGGAAATAAAGATTCTACTGCACCCACCACACCACCTGAGTTTTGTTAGTCTTAATAACTTTATAACTTCATTTATGTATTATACCTCAAATAACTAAACTCTTTCATTTTTAGTCTAATGCTACCCAGTGCATTAATAATGTGGTCAAAAGAACCATGGAAAAAAAGGTTGCTTTTTCGGTCGACGCAGAGAAAAGTGCTCAAAAAAGCATGCTTTGATGGTGTTGGTAACCTTATGAGAGAGAGAAAAGCTGGTGGGTGCATGCTGCAATTGAATTATCACCTTTCACCACCGTTTGAGAGTACTGACATAAGGTCATTTTCAATTTAAAAAAGATGGTTTGGTATTTTATTTTAAATTTTATTACATCACATCTCAGTTCTCCAATAATGGTTTTCTGCAAAACTCAGTTCTCCAAGGACCAGAAGTTTCATCCTCTGGCTCTAACGCACCAGCAATCCCTCTCGGTAAAACTTGATGGAATCAGTGCAGCTAATTGTCCAATTGAGAGGACAATGCCAAGATGCACAAATAGACATGGTAGCTTCTTCTTTGGCCCTCAACTTCAAGATACAATGGCCCAGATCCTTCAAGCTCTACAACCTCCTCCCTAACCCTCTATCCTACCTCTCACCCAAACTCATCACTAACCATCGTCATTCCATCCTTCACCTCTATCGTGGACAATGATTACAATTGTTTTTAATTCTTTCTTGCTAATCACAAAAAGGATAATTTATATACATTAGCCTCTCTCTCCTAACTTATTCATTCTCTTCCTCCAATAACTACTGTGTGTTTTGATACGTTATATATCACAATAAATGTTCTCATAATTGACTTACATGTTACTTGTTGCACCTTCATTATTTTATAATATTTGTCATAATTAAAAAATAAGAGATGAAACTGTTAAGACTCAGATAGTTTATATGTCTAGAAACACTAGAACGTCTCTCAGTATAGTGTTTAGAATTTGGTGTTTACAAAATAATTAAGTAAATTAAGAACATTCTATATTACTAGGAACCTTCTTACATGTCTTTTGTTTAACATTATGAGAACCATTTATTTTATCTTTACAAGCAATATATCATATATATATATATATATATAATATATATATATATATATATATATATATATATACTCAAAATTAATATAAGCACAACAATCAACTTCTAACGTGATATCATTTAATAAAGAAATGATTTCAATGCGTTCAAATAATTAGGCAAGGAATCAATTCATTCTAAAATTAAATTCATCCTAAAATTAATTAGAAGTGCAAAAAATGACAACTTAAATGCAAATAAATGGATTATATTTGTCACGGAAATTCAACTTTCTATATCAAGATGCCTATCACTAAAGAAAATAAAATATAAAATATACTTGCACCAAGATTAAAAGGATTACATTAAAGATTATTTTCATGGAAATTATACAACAATAGTCATCTCTATGAAACTAGGTTGCTACAAGATTAAGACGTCAAGACACTGAGATAACTTTTTGATCTTGAAAAGCTTTGTGTGTAATTAGTCTTTTACGAGAGTGTGAAGAAATGTTTTTATCTTTCACCATGAAGTTACCTACATGTGAGGAAGCATCTACATATCCACTTGATATGAGAACTATCTTTATTTTTTATAAACATTCTTTGTTTTTTGTTGCTATAATTTTATTTTTTATAAACATTCTTTGTTTTTTGTTGCTATAAAGTATAATTAGAATACATGAGTTCTTAATTAAGGGAAAAATTAAAAAGAGAAAATAAGTAGTGATTTGTGTCCTAGTTTGCAATCAAATTATGGTTAGAAGAATCTCTTTAACTTTGACTATTGGATGTAACACAAGAATTGTGGGTGAACCATTATAAAACTATTGTGTCATTTTGTTTTGCTAGACAATATCTATTAGATGATCTAACAATGTTCGAGAAAAGTCTTAAGGCTTTATTTAGCTTCCTCTTTCCCAAAATGGTAAGGATGAAGCAAAAGTAAAGCATAAGACGGTCATACAACAAAATCTGGTGTCTCATGGTCCACGTTGAAAGATAGTTAAATGATGTTAATCCAAACGTATTTCCATACGGGTATAATGCATAACATAATAGAAGCAAAAATATTTAAGAAAAAAGTTATTCAGTTTGTACTAATAGGGAACAAGTCATTTAAACAAGGTTAATCAACATCATTCTTGAAATGTATCATACCTTAACTAGTCGAGTACATCAAGGAAGAAATGCATAAGGAAATATGTGGATTGCACCCTCACGATATAACCATGCAACACAAATTTTGCACATTAATTATTATTGACTAACTTTGAGAAGAGATTGTGTCAAATAGTTCAGAAAGTGTGCCAAATGTTGACAACAAGATGATCTAATTCAATCCTCCCATAAGAGCTTCATCAGATAATTCTCACGATATCTGTATCGTCATTGTTGAGATTGAACACTTATGCAAATTCAAGTTCATTTGCACTCCTAACCATGTAGATTTGATGAAAAAAATATCTTAATGAGTTTATCTTAGTGACTAACTATACAATTCGAGTTGTAAATTTTATTGATTTATGTAATTTTTCACTCTCTTGTTTATTAAAAAGGGTTTTAATCTTTAATTAGCTAAAATGTTCTTGATCTTGTTTATTTTATAAACTAGAACATTTCATTTGACCAAAATTTCATTTTACCTTACTAAAAGCTCTTTAATATTTTAAGGAATGAATTTAAGTTTCTTTTAACTAATTTAAATGCACTTTCAATAAGCCAAAATCACTAAAGATACAACTTTAAGTGATTTTAACCCACTAAAATGTCGTCTAAGTTAACTAAAAGGTTGTGGAACTCAATGATGCTTTGTTTTGGCTAGCAACATGCCAAGTTAAGATTCACACACTTTATAAATACAAAATAAATAAAAACTTCTTAAAACCAAAATAAAAAAAAAAACATTTAAATAAGAGCTTTACATTTTGAAAAATACTTTTTAAGAGTTATTCTTCAAAGATCATTAGATCAAGATATTTCTTAATTGAAAATGAGTTTTACTTGTTACTTCAAATTTAAGCTAAAGTTTTTAAGTGATCTTGTTCCATTTCTTTTTTATTTTTTATTTTTTGTTTCTTCATTAGAGTGATCAAGGTGTTTTCGGAATAAGTTTCACAAAGAGTTTATGTGGAAGGATTTAATAAGGTGTTGTATTCTACGTCCATTAGCATTTTGCTTTAAATAACAAGTAAATGGATGGCAAAATGTAAGAAGTGATAAATATATTATTTTCTCCTAAAGGACTTGTGTAATACATAATAATAAAAAATTTAGACTACAAATTACTCCTAATGTTTATAATAATGAAAAAGATAATAAATCTATGCAAAAATAATTAAAGTACTTTTGATATTTTTATCGAGCACTTTAAATGATGAAAAGATCAAAAGTGATATGAAATGTTATTGTTAAGGTTAAACTTCACCAAATCTCACTCTCATGAATAAAAATATTTACCTTCTTTCCAAACAAATGTCAATGTCAACCTATAAGAATACCCAAACCTTAATCCCTTAGGTGAATGAGCTTAAGCTTATTAATTGTCAATTCCATGATCAATTAAATAAAAAAACTTATTTTCGCCACAAGGATATTAAGATAACAATTGAACGATATTTTATTCCTTAACAAAAACATTCATTAGGTATTTTAATTAAATTCTAGATTACAAAAGATATTTCCCAGTACCCCAAGAATCAAAATACTAACATTGAATGGAAAGTCATATATATGAACACCAATATTGATCATATGAGAATTCAATTGATTACATCTAACCCCAACAACAATGGGTTTAGCTCCTTCATCTCACGAAGAGAGCAAACAATGGAGGAAGATGGTACATGAAGAGGAGAACGAGAACCCCTCTAAACCCTAGTTGTCGTCTAAGGCTACATTTTTTATCCCAAGCCGACTCTAAACAAAGTAAAATTTCTAATCTTAATGTAGAGACATCCTTAAGTAGTAAGAAAATGTCAAGTCATCGACATCCGTGCCCGGTGCAAGTCTTTCTCTGTAGTGGCTCTCGACCCAACTGGTGTCCGGCTCAACTGACAGCATCGACATTCAACTTTGGCTTTATTTTACTCATCATGGATTCTAATATTGCTCTTCTATACGCAAGTGTCTTCTGCTCATTTATTAGACCAAAATAATGGGGATTAGTGGTATAATTGGATCATAAAACTCAAGTAACCAATTATTTATAAAAAGAGGTAAAAACATGAAATTTAGTAAGTACTAAGCTTTAGAAAAGTTGATTTTGTTACAAAAACTACATCGAAAATATCATAAAAATCAGCACTACCAATATCTTGTAAGGTTCAATATCTTGTATTGTATTGTTTATTTTTATTTTCCTAAATAGTCTTGTAAAACTTGAAATTAGTGGATTAGTTAATTAGGTGTTAAGCAAGTAAATGCTATTGCACTACAAGAAAAATGTTATTTAGAGACTAATTTTTAGCTACCAAATGAAATGGTTGCTAATTGTGACCAAAATAGTCACTAAATTATATTTTGGTTGCTAAATAACTACAAAATCGAAGTGATGATTGAATTTAGTGGCCAATTAAGTTAAAAAATTGGTATCTAACATTAGCTACCGAAGTTTTAGTGACCTATGTCGTTAGATTCTAAATTGGTATCTAATTAAGTTAGAGACTAATTTAAAATCTAATGACATAGGTCACTAAAACCTTGGTAGCTAATATTAGATACTAATTTTTTTAACTTAATTGGTCACTAAATTCAATCATCACTTCAATTTTGTAGTTATTTAGCAACCAAAATCTAATTTGATGACTATTTTGGTTACAATTAGCAACCATTTCATTTGGTAGCTAAAAATTGGTCTCTAAAGAGCTATTTTCTTGTAGTGTTGTGAGCAAACAATAGTGTTATCTTGTTGGATGATTAACGGTAATCACCCAACTAAGTCTCCTAGCCTTGTACTATAGAAATGTAGGAATATTTAAGGTATCAAATTCAAATGCAATGACCTTCACAGGATACATAAAGTTTGTAGTGATGTTTAATGGTTTGGGTGAAGTTATGTTGGTGCCATGTTCAACACACAAAGCACATCTCTTATGAGCTCGTCAAGTGGGAACTAAACACGTACATTCCTTATCAAGCACACAGACATGCAGAAATAAAAAGGTTGTACAACATCTGATATTCATTATCAAACATTATCAATGACTCCATATCTCTTTTACCATCATGATTTCACTCTTTGTTGAGCTTTCCAACACGTTAACATTATCGAAGAAGAAAATAAAATTTTCCAGTCTTAAAATTATTCTTCATTTGTCTCTCCTAAAGTCTAGAGGCCAATGTATCAACAATATTCCAAGAAGACGTCAATTCCTTACACTTTAACATCTTGATACATCTTATTAGAATAATCATATAATTATATGTTAATTAATTGTTAACATCATCTCAATTATACAACCAAGACCTATAGAGATAAAGGCTAATTAAAATTGTTCCAGTACACCCAATATAGTCCCTCCTCGCTTAAGAGTCGAGACCAAGCTTAGTTTAAATACTCCTTCCTTCCTTAACCCTCTGAGGAGCCTTCTAAGGACAAAATCGTGACAGAGCTTCGAGATCCAAAGTGGACAATATCTCGGATGTGGTGACTGACCCTAGCGATCTCATCTCAACGAACTTGAGGTCAGAACATTGGCACCGTCTGTGGGAATCCGTTCCTTTAGCCCTCGACTGAAAGGCTTGTTCTAGTACCCAATATAGTCCCACATCGCTTAGGAGTCAAGGTCAAGGTCAGTTTAAATACACCTTCCTCCCTTAACTCACCGAGACGCCTTTTAAGGAAAAAACCGTGACGGAGCACCGAGCTCCAAAGCGGACAATACCTGAGATGTAGTGATTGACCCTAGCAATGTCATCTCAACGGACTTGTGATCGTAACATTGGCGTCTGCTGTGGAGATCCGTTCCCTTAGCCCTCGACCCAGGGGGACTTGTTCCGGTACACCCAATATAGTCCCACATCGCTTAGAAGTCGATGCCAAGGACAGTTTAAATACAAATTCCTTCCTTAACCCTTCGAGACACCTTTTGAGGACAAAACCATCTCAATGGACAATTGTAAGAATGTGTGATCACGATGTTTTTCGTGCACTGACTATTCACCTTCTTGAGTGAATGAATTAGTTCAAACCTAATTTAATTAAAAAAATAATTTAGTTAAAAACTCAATTAAAATTAATGCAATTAAACTTTCAAAAGGAATTTCAAATCCAATTAACAATTAATAGTATTTCTTGATGTACCTTTCACCTTCTTAATTGAATATAAGTTTCAATTTCAAGTAAAATAAAAACATTATCTAATTGAAATTAATGCAATTAAAATTCAAAACAAATTCCAAACTCTCTTAAAATATTTTCATTATTGATACTTTTATGGGATTAAACAAATTTCAATTCTAATTAAAATAAAAACCAAACAAGATCACTTTTAAGGTGCAACTTTTTTATAATATCTCTCAAATATTATCTTTTATTTTTTTAATTATCTTTTTCGTAAATAAAAGAATACGTTATATATATATATATATATTAAAATCTACCATTCATATAATGTTTACGATTTTGTGAGCTTACATGTAATCTTGATTTTAACTATTTCGATTATTCTAATTATATAATAATCTCGCAACAATAATTATGATGACTGTGATTATAATTCATATATTTTATTTATATTTTATAAATATTTAGATATTTGATAGTATAAAAAAATTACTAGGTTTTTGAATATCTAGTTTAATTTTTTTCAAACTAAGTTTTTTTTATTAAATATTTTATTCTAAACCATCTATTGTGCATTGGGTAATAACTATGAATCCTCCTATCTCTTAAGAAAAACTTTTTTCTGACCTTATATATCTCTTGATGAATTTATATACATGAAAGAACCATTTTCTATATGTTGGGATCTAAATCATAAAACATGAATCGATAATCAATTATGATAGACATCGTCATACATTGATTATTACGTATTAATAATAGTTTTATTTTTTTTTCTGGTATGTATCAATAATAGTATAATATTTCTTTTATAATAGCTTTCATAATAAAGACATTACTAAAAATAATCTTTACATATTCAAATAATAATCAGTATCATTTTAATAATTTTTATGAGCGATCAGTTTATTTTGAAGCCGATTTGATACATATTAATTTAAATTCAACGAGATCAGCGACCGAATTAAGCAAAATTTTCAAGTGTGAATTTCCATATGGACATAATTATATAAACTTAAATATATAGTAAATTGGTAATGGTTCCAGATGATTCCTATGTCACATTCTCGTGTTTCTTGTCCACACACTTTGCATCACAATCACAACCCTATCTCGTAACAGTACAGCAACAATTGATATTAAGCTTGGACGTACCTTTGACACAAGGCTTATTTGGTTAAAGATGAGAAGGACCACTACTTTACAAGACCCAAATTGAGGATGCCCCATGAAGTCTTAGGCCAAGATTTGTCCTTAGCCTTCATCAGCAACACCCTAGTCCACGCAACCCATCCTTCCCAGGAAGTTCTCTTGTCCCACGGGCATCCCCATTCCAGCAAAAGTCTCAGTCCTTTTTCTGCATGTTTCTCAGCCTCCTCAAACCTCCCCTCGCTCAAACAGATCTGACTCAGCACCACATACGGCTCTCCAACAAAAGGGTTTTTGCTTATAGACTCCACCAGCAACTCTTCAGCCTTCCCCAGCCCCTTCTCACAAACAGCTTCCCAGTACAAATCTCTTCCTACTATTTGTTCTCCGGCCTCCAAAACCTTTGTGCACTCTTCAAACACTGGAGGCAACACCAACTCAATATCTTCATTTCTCTCCACATCCACCACCCCACCAACCTTCCTTCTCCTCTCTTCAATCCAAATCTCTTCCTCCCTTGCAATCAAGCTGTACACTGCTCCCATCCTTGAAATTGAATTCAACCACAGACCTGGCTTCCCATCTCCCGGCCACAGAGCCCCCAAGTTGTTCCCAGAAAACTCAAGGCGACCGTTCCCGTTATCAAACAGCACATCCTGAAAACCAAATAACTGGTCACAGAAATCTGCCATGGTCATCATCACGAAAATAGCCACTATCCTCCGAGAAACACGCACCCCTTCACCCGTTCGAATGTGCTTCACTTCAACCCCCTCCGCGGGAACAAGACCCTGCACTTTCTTCCTCCATCCTTCTTCCCCGTCGAAGACACCCTTCTCCTTGGCGTTCCTCAGAGATATCTCTGACTCCGCAAGGTGTTGCACAAGTTCTTGATCGGAGTAGTGGAAGAGAAGATCGTCGTGGATGAGGGGCTGCCTGGGAACTACACAGAACAAGTGGATGAGAGCCTCAGCTTGGTGGCCGACGTGGTGGCGCACCACTTCACGGCCAGTTGAAGGGTCGAAGATGGCGAGGTTGACATAGGAGTTGGAGTAGGCTGAGTGGAAGAGACCGCAGAGGCAGACGGCGTGAGGGGCTTTCCAGAGGGTGAGAATGCGATGTATGTCGAGAAGGTGGTGAAGGAAGCTTCCGTGTTTGTGCCAGCACTCTCCGGCACCCACGCTCTGCAGGACTCCAACAAGCGAAGGGAGGTTTTCGTCAATGGATTGGAGCTCCCCGCGGAGGAAGGGACGAGCACGTTCTAGAAGAGTTTCGGTTGAAGACGGCATGCTTATGCTTTATGTTTATGGTTTGGTGAAGAATGAAGAGAATACTAAATATGTAGTATTCTCTGGATAGGGACAGACGTGTCGTGATTTAATGTTGTCATTTAACATTAATCAATATACAAGAAGACAAAATGTTTAATTTAACAAAAGAGACATTTTTTTCTACTTCTTTGGATTACAATTCTTCGGATTTAACTTTTTTATATTTAGGTGTAAATATTAATCTTTAGAATACATTTTAGTTGGATTCTTCTCATATTCAAATTGAGCGGCCAAGAAGCAAGGAAATGTAAGAAGAAAGAAAATAAAATGCATCGTTCAAGTCTAAATTAAAGCTATAAACTTCAGTCAAGAGATGAGCAAAGAGCTGAGCAAAGATGGATAGAAAATATGTTCATATGAAGGCAGCGAAAGCATGTGCATGGTAAGGAAGGCACCTAATATATTCGAACAAAGAAATAAAGGAAATTTGAATTCTTAAAATTGTTTTTATGTGTGATCTTCGATCTTGTGCTTAGATTATTTTAGAACTAGGATTTACATTTTATTATACGCTCATTTATTAATTAGAAACATATTTTCTCATTTTACTTTTGAAATATACAAAAAGTTGATGTTTGTGTGACATCTGTGAGCATGATTTTCTAAATTTTATCTTGAATTTCTAAGAATAAATTATTCTTTTTTTTGGAGTTTATCTTTAAGATGAATATGTCTCTTAAACCTTAAGTTATGTATCATCCTTTTTTTCGATTTTTTAAGTCTTCTCTATTTTTTATTTTTTGAATTTTTTTCTTAAGATCTTTTTCTACTATTTATATCCATTTGATTATGATTGTCTATTTTTTTTAATTGTTCTTAATATATTGTTATACTTATTTCGTGTTGTTGACTTGTTATTCTATATGGAATATAGTTATTGATTCAAGTTTTTTGAGATATTATTTCTACAATAAAAAGTAAATACATCTATACTTAAATTTGAGTTTGATTATACTTTTTTTTATATTTTTAACATCAGATAGTTATTTGATCCTTATCATTTGTTCTAATAAAATAACAAAAAAAGTTCATTTTATTACAATCAAATGAATCGTTTGAGTAAGATTGGAAATGAGTCACTAAGCATACAATAAACATTATGCATAAACCCAATTAGGTACAAGAGTAAATCAATTATTTGTCACCAATGCTATTATCAACCTTTGTTGATTCCTCATTTAATATAAGTGAAGTTATCATATAAATAAGTTTTCTCATCTCTTCTCTATCATCTAACTTGAACATCTACAAAAGTCCATATAATTTCTCTCGACAAGTGGATTGAGTTAACTGTAATACAATTAAAAAATGATTTTTCCTATTCTCAAGGGCTAATAAGTATATGAACATTATGATTTTATTTTTATAAATATTTGCATAAACATAGGAATCTTAAATTCATAATACAAATAAAATGAATGAGAGAGTTCACAAAATGTAGTTGAATGTTGATTGGCTACAATAATTATAACAATCTAATATGATTAGGTATTGGGATTGAATAAGACTTAAAAACTATTCTTCATTTCTTGTTCATATGTATAGTTAGAATAGTGATAGCCAAAAATAACAACTTTGTTCCTAATAGTTGAAATCTTTAGTTGATTTAGTTTGTTTCAGAAAAACAAAGTATTTTCCAATGACATTCAAATTCTAAATTCAAGTATAGAGATTTCTCTACTATCAAGCATCAAGCATAAAACCAAATCACATGAGAACATAATATACTTGCATATATGTATCAAGAAGTTATATAGATTTTATAATGCCATTCAATTTCAACATATGGAATTTAATTACTCATAGTAAGTAGGATCTTTCACTAAATACAAGGAGACAACTAAAATAAGAAAAAGGAATAACACAAATGTTTTTAGTTCTAATTTCTACAAGGCCCACCCATGCTCCTAACTTTCTAAATATATTCATACTTCAAATAATTTGCCTTGAGTTGATGGGTTACGCTTATCGCTTTTATGATTTGCTCAACGGGTTACTTGTCTTCAACCTAAAGCCTTCTTATGTACTGGTAGCTCGCTCAGCAAAATTGAGTAAAAGATTTTATTTCTCTCTAAAGCAACTCTGCTCAAAATCATTTATTTTGGCTTAGATATTTTGGGGTGATATCTGTCCTCAATCCGCTCAACTTTAACTTCCTACTTTGAGCAAAAGTGCTTACGAAAGCTTTTTTGCTCAATGGATAAATTGTCTTGGCTTTTTCTGCTGCACCCAAATCTGTAAAATAGAAAACCATAATCCTTAATTAACTTCTCTTAAAGTAATTAATTATATGTTTCAGAGTTGATAAGAGTGTTTTTTACATACAAGTATTCAATGTCATATAAAGTAATAAGTGTCTAAATCAAGTATATGAATTAGTAATTTTGACACTTATTATTCATTCACATACTTTATTTGATGGATGCATATGTCATTTCTCATCTATTTGATTTTGAGTTTTGAGAATAACTTCAACTCACCCACCATGCTCATTTTTAACACATAAATAAACTTGGCAAATCCCTCACTAGAGGGGTTAATATAAAAAATGATATCATTAATGAATAATAGGGAAGTTAGACTTGAAAATTTTCTGAAAAGAATAATATCCTCCTCTTGAAAAACTATTTTCAATAAAAAATAAACTTATTTTTTCATACCAAGCTTGAGGAGCTTGTTTTAAATCATACAAGTCTTGTTCAATTTAAAAATTTGTCGAGGAAAAGAGTTACTTTTAAATTCAAGGGGTTGTTCTATTAACTTCCTCATTTTTTATGAACTCTTAACATTTGTTATATGTTGAATAGTTTGGTTTGTTATACATTAAATTTGGTCCATCGATTTGAAATAGTCTACCATAAGGTAATTATTTGTCGAAACTTATTATTGTATTTTTTATTGTCTAACTCTGTGAAATCATCTTAGATATGTATCATAATGATATCATGTAGTACACTTTATTCTTTGTAAACATGAAGTGGAAATATCACTAAGAGACCATCTAGCACATATATATACTTTGTTTGATGAAGACCATCTAATATGTTCTTTACAACATCCAGACGATCTACCTTTATTATGTGTTGATATGTTTCATTAAGACAACTTCCAAAACAAAAAGATTCGCAAAGTTATATCAAATCAAAACCAAACTTGTGAACAACGAAATATATGAATGACTCTTGAATCAATTACGTACTTCAATACAATATATTATATTTACAGTAAATTATACAAAGCTTTTAGTAATTTTTGTAGAAGAATTAGAGTCAATTGAATCACTATGATGATTGTGTCTCTGCAAAATTTATTAACTAATGCAGGAAGCTAGACTTCTCATATTAATAAACACTATAAGAAAAAAATTATTTAGAAACCAATTTTTAGCTACCAAATGAAATAGTTGCTAATTATGATCAAAATAGTCACCAAATTAAATTTTAGTTGCTAAATAACTACAAAATATAAGTAATTATTGAATTTAGTGACCAATTCAGTTAAGATAATTGATATCTAACATTAGCTAACAAAATTTTAATAACCTATGCTATTGAATTCTAAATTGGTATCTAATTAAGTTAGAGACTAATTTAGAATCTAATAATATTGGTCACTAAAACCTTGGTAACTAATGATAGATACCAATTATATTGACTTAATTGGTCACTAAATTCAATAATTACTTCTATTTTGTAGTTATTTAGTCACCAAAATCTAATTTGGTAACTATTTTGGTCACAATTAGCAACAATTTTATTTGGTAGCTAAAAATTAGTCTCTAAATAATTTTTTTTTTAGCGAAAACACGAATGAAGGTGAATAATATATGATAAAAGTAAAACAAGTATAAACAGATATAAGAAAAAGTAAATATCTCCAAACATTTAATGCTTAAATAAGCTCGGATAGAAACCCAACATTTACAATTAACACGTCAGAATGTCACTAAAGTACTTATATCTTTATGGAAACTAGACAAATAAAAATTAAGCTTTAGAAACCATAATTAAATAGTTGAATTGGAACCTTGAGTAATGATTGTAATATTCCCTATAAATAGAAAACACAAGTTGCATAATTGCACAAAACAAACAACCAGAAAAATAAGTAAGAGGAAAATAAGTTCACTTCAGACTTCAAAAGGTAAGGAAAAAGAGATATATGTATAACTATCTATTTTGTTTTCACTGATGTACCCCTAAGTCTCACATCTATAAATGATTTAATGGAGTTTTGCTAAATTTAATGGCAATTGGTATTGATTTGGTTACACTTAAAATTCTGCCTTTATGCACTTATTTGATGAATTTTTGTACTAACTCGTGTAAAAAAATTCTTGCAACAAACTTTATTTACTAATATTCATATTAATTTCCTTATACTATAACATTATAAATGTTTAACTGGTTTTTCTTGATAAGTGGTATTGATATTACTATATAAAACATATTTTACATTTAATGGGTTGGGTCACATGATCTTAATGTACTTCATTAGAATACTTACAAGTGGAGGATTTGATCCTTGAGGATTTAAATGGATAGAAGTTATTGTTTATTATAGGGTAATATTACTTATCTATCCTGACTATTTATTACGAAATTTATTCCTGATATTACTTCTATTGTTGATTATTTTGGATACAATATTTTCTTCAAAAGATTCTCCTTAACACAAAGAAATCAAATTCTTATACTATTTGATTTAATGCAGAATATGCATCCCAAAACTTTTAAATAATTACTTCAAATCATCTAATTAATTCGTTTTCCTCTTTTTTTTTTTATGAAATATTATCTTAACATATGTATATTGTAAGAAATTGTTTTGGCTGAAATACAAGAGGGGGTGAATTGGATTTCAAAATCTTTTTTGAAACTATTTAACCTTTTTAAGAAAATTCAAATCAGTTTGATAAACTGGATCTTTATTGACTTTACTGAGCAAAGAAGTAGAATGAATTAGTAAACAGAATACAATCAAGTCACAATACAATGCAACAAACCAAACAGTTTTATCAGAATTCAAATGTAAGTACGGAAGCGATTTAGTTTACTACACAGAAACAAAATAGAAGTTAACCACACAGAATGAACAGATCAACTTCGATTCAATCACCGGTTCGAATTATTATGAATTAATCAAAAATAAAATTCTTTTTATTAAAGAAACAATTATTAAAAGATGTTTAAGTCTTAAATCAATTATAGTTCAATTATAGATTCTGAAAACACTTTATACAGTGAACCAGTCAATTAAATCAGTGATCAAGAAGGAGAAAGAAGATTCAAGAACACAAAGGTTTTTATACTGGTTCAGCCACTAAACGGGCTACGTCCAGTCCCTCACATACAGTAAGGATTTCACTAAAAATGATCAACTGATCAAGTTTACAACACTTGTCCACGACAAGAATACACTGCACTCGCAACAACCACTGTTGAACCTACAACAGACCAAGAAACCACACAGAGTGCACTATGCATTTCAAGAACTCCCTTGCTGAAACCCACAGCAAGTCACAGTTATACAGAGTCCACTGTATAACCCAGAAACGTCTCACTACAACCCGCAGTAGACCACTGCTGAACCCACAGCAGAACAAGAAACCACACAAAAACCCATTGTGTGTTTCAAGAGCTCCCTTGCTGAAACCCACAACAAGTCACAATTATACAGAACCCACTGTATAACTTAGAACTGCCTCACACTGCACCCCGCAGTAGGCGAACCACCAGTACAGTCCCACTGTACCACGAAGTACACCCCAGTAATTCAAGAACGCAATAGCAGTTTCAATACAGATGAAAGATTAACAAATGTAAAATAAGGCTTAGACCGAGTTCAAGAGGGGGGGTGAATTGAACTTTAAAAACTTTTCGCAAATCTGATTTGTTTTTGAAGTAGAGAATGAAAATTCTTGATTCAATCAATTAACTCGTGTAAATCTAGATTGTCCAATAAACAATCAATTGTGCACAGCGGAAATTATTGAATATAAACCCAGAAAAATAGTTTCAGTGTAGAAATGTTTTAACCCAGATTCAATATGATTAAACACAATCCAGTAGATTAAAGACAATCCAGAAACACAGTTGATTCAGATATATGAAAACAGATATTCAGAATATATTCAACTATATGATCAGATTTTAATCCAGTCAATTTAAATGATGACAGCAGTTGAATAAAAGAAATCAAGAAGAGTAAGGAGAAAATCAAGAACACATAATTTTTATCATGGTTCACCCTTCCACAAGGGCTACGTCCAGTCCTTTGCAAACTAGCAAATATTTCCACTAAACAGATCACAAGATCAGTTTACAACCTTTGCTCCCAACAAGTTACAAATTGCTCCCAGCAGTAAACCCACACCTCACTGAACCCCTCAGCTAGTGTGTAACCAGTGCAGAAAACCACTGCACTACAACACTTACAATCCGCAAGCAACACTGCTCCCAGCAGCACTCACCCTCTACTGAACCCCTCAGCAGATGCGAGACCAGTGCAGAAACCCACTGCACCAACTCAATTACAAACCCAGTAATTGAAAACAGCAAACAGATTACAGATCAACAGGATCAGAAAAGATTACAGAGTACTTCTACACAAAACAGATTACAAAGAATGAAGATCAGGTGTAGAAGACTTAGCTTTGGTCCAGAACCAAAGTAGCAAGAACCTCACTTCAAGGATGCTTTAAAGATTCACGTTCTTGGAGGTTTCTTGATTTGAAAAGCTTTTCCAAAATGATGATTGCACAAAAAGGGCAATATCTCTCTTAGAAAATCTCAAGGAATGCTTTTCGAAAGTTTTTGATTAACTTGATAACTGAAAATGATATTGCACATTCCCTTAAATACCCAAATCAGTTTTAAAAACAGCTTAGCTGTCACAATTCAATTAATTGAACAAACCATTCAATTGATTGAAATTGACTGTTAGTTTGACCCAGTCAAAGGTTTCAGTTGTAACAGCAATAACTGTATTTCAGTTGTAACAGAAATAACTGTCACATTCAATCGATTGTTTTAGAAATTCAATCGATTGAAAAACCTTTTTCCAACAAAAACATTTTGGGTTATTTTTATTAAGAACAGTTTTAATAAAAATATTTGTGAATCTTTTTAGCACCTCAAAAGTGATGAACAATGCCACTAGTGATTAAGGACTAAGCCAATCACCAACACACAAACCCAACTAAGGACCAAGACCTAATCACCCAACCATCTTCATGTTGGCACAAAGTCTTCACTTGAACAATTCTGGTCTAGGTTGGTTCCAACAGATTCTTCATGAGGCAGTCTTCATCAGCTTCACATGCTAAGCCTTGGTGCTCACAATATTGACTTCATCAAATCACATGCTTAGCCTCGGTGCTAACAGTTCTAAGGATTTCTGTAGGTTTTGAGTTTAAGGATTTTTTATTCTGGTTTGGGGTTTTGTTTTGTTTTCTGTCTCTGGGTTAATGATATCTAATGTTAGTATATTTTTCTTATTGGGGTCTACTGACCGTGCTAGCAGCAGCCAGATGAACTATACTAGTTGTGTAAAAATGCAGCTATTAGATAATTTCAGGATCGGTGCGGTAACAGCAACCATATCAAACACCTACATGATCATGCCAATAGCAGCAATCATCTCGTAGGTATAATACTTTATTGTGATAATTAAAATTAATTTAACAATGTTTGCAAACTAATTACTCATTGACACTGATGCAGTGCACAGTGTTAAACAAAACACAACAAATACAAATGAAAATATATAACAGAGCAGATCCGGACAAAATTAAACGAAGAAAGAGCAGAACCAGGACAGAATTAAAGCAAGAACACCGAACCCGTTGAAGACTCCCAATTTAGCTTCTTCTTTTCCTTTTTCTGGTTTCTACTGGACTCTTGGATTTTTTTTCAACAGAATCAAATAATATTTTTCAATACTTTTCTTCCCCAATATCTTTTTCTTTCTAAATTTGTAAGTATCTCTATGTATTCTCTATACCTCTGTATCCCTCCCTTGAAAATAAAACCAGTTCTATTTTTTCTGTTAATCCCTTCATCTCCCTCCATAACACTCTCAATCATCATGATTCTTAATTAAGAATCAATTATTCCATCTGCTTTGTATTAACTCCCTTTGGCTTAAGAGTGTATGGTTACATTTCAGGAAGAAAATGAATAGTCACTGAACATGAATAGCCACTGAACATGAATAGCCCTGAACGTATGAATGTAGGAAGGCTATGGGAGGTTAATGTCAAAAGCATGATTACTAGTTAAATGTTAAAAGCATGATTATTATTTAAATGTCAAAAGCATGATTGTTAGTTAAATGTCAAAAGCATGATTGTTAGTTAAATGTTAAAAACATGATTACTAAATGTTATATGTAAAAAGCATGACTGTTAGTTAAATGTTAAAAGCATGATTACTAAATGTGATAAGTGTGAGAAGGCAAAATAGTGAAAATTTAATTATGAGAAATAAAATTTGTCAGGCACTAATTAAAGAATTAAAAGGTACTAAAATTACAGGACTTGAATGGGCAATGTATTTCTGTAAACCTTAGTACTTATGTGGCAAGCACAATTAATAGATAAGGGAGGTGTAAACAGGAACTTTTTTTTTATTTCTAATAACCTCTTAGTAAAGTAGGCTTCAGAAAACATCTTTCTATTCAATTAGGTTCACTTAATTTTTCTATTCAATTTATTTTAAGACAGACCCAACACCCTTTTTTTTTATTTCATCATTTTTTACAAATTTCATTTTATCTTATTTTTATTATTATTTAATCAAACTTTACTTATAAAGTCAAAGTTCTTTTTATTATTTATTCTAGATGTCAAAGAAACTAAATAACACAGGTTAAAAAGTTTTAATTTCTTATTTTTATTCTTTTATTTTTTTATATCTGCAAAAATAATTTTTATTTACCCGGACGAAATTGGGTGTTGACAGAACTTGATAAAGTTTTTGTCTCAGAAAAATTCAATTTATTGAACAGTTATTACAATCGATTGATGTTTTAAAAGATTTAAAGTAGTTTGCCTATATAAAGGAGAGGCACGTGATTTTTAAAAAAAACAAATTCATTCTGTGCAAACATTAGTGAAACTTTCAAAGAGAGAAAATGCGCAAAACACCTTGAGACCGTTTGATAATCAATTTTCATCAGGAGGACTAATCTTAGAGCATTGCTTTGGATGTGAATCTGTGGAGCTGTGATCTTTATCCAAAGCTAAGTGTTTCTACTCTGTTCTTAAAACCATTGTAATCTGTTTAAGTATAATCACTGTTGAAATTGTTTTATTCTTCATATTTCTTGTATTGTGAATTTGGTGTTACATATTACAGAGGTTGTGTAATTGTAACAAGCTTAGTGCAGTAGGTTCTACATTGGTTAAACAATTATTCAATAGGTTGTTTGCTACTGGGAGCAATGGTTGTTTGAGATTTGCAAGTATTGTATTGTGTAAAATTGGTCTTTTGTGATCTTTTTAGTGGAATTCTTTGCTGGTTGGCAAAGGACTGGACG
>Ga0209700_105544_pt1 | contig 21146 bp, 8 predicted proteins | sample SiratroredBW_FD_187528 | JGI IMG/M metagenome (GOLD analysis project Ga0209700, IMG submission 187528) | Root nodule microbial communities of legume samples collected from California, USA - Siratro red BW (SPAdes) (version 2) | ecosystem: Host-associated > Plants > Roots > Nodule | place: USA... | reverse complement strand
GCATATTATGAATAAAATATTGGTGCCCTCATTCCATAAATTTGACGGTTTAGGTAACTCTGTTGTTTGTTGATAAAGAACAATTCATTTGATTGTTACCATAGATGTTTCTTATTTTCCCTAACACTAACATTCCCCCCTTGTCTTGTATAGAAAACAAATAATTAACCCATCAAGACCAGTTAAAGTAGTTAGGCTAGTTAATTTTAATTACTAATGTCAGAATGTTTATTTTTTATTCCAATATCCATAGAATTTATTGCTTTAAGTGTTTATAATGACACCTAATATTCAAACAATTATACTTGCTTTTGATTTTGTTTTAAACTGTACATTGTGTACTCTTTGCAGGTAATTTACTCAGAAGAAGAAAGGAAATATAACAAAGAAATTACTATTGGCCTCATCCGTAGTGAATTGCTAAATCTTACTGAGTACAATGTTCATATGGCAAAACTTATTGATGGAGGAAGGAACAGTATGTCCAAAGCAATTTTTTTAACGGCTTTACTTTTTTCTATATAACTGTAATGAATCAACTTACTGGATGAATGTGCAGAGGCTGCAACGGAATTTTCCATTTCCCTTCTGCAAACCCTGGTTATTGAGGAACCTAAAGTTATTTCAGAACTTCACAATCTTGTTGATGCTTTGGCTAAGGTTTGTATTTGTACATGAATCTCTGCATTCCTTATTGTGCCCTCAATTCCTGACAATATTTTATTTTTAAGCTTGCTACAAAACCTGGATGCCCTGAGCCATTACCGCAGCTTCTTGAAATGATCAAGAATCCTGGTGCTCTATCCTCTAGCAATGCTGGAAAGGAGGATAAGGCAAGACAATCAAGAGACATTAAGGTCACACGAGCAATGTGGTTCAGCTGCCGCTATTGTTCATGCACTTTTTGTCTTCTCTTCTGGTTTGTTATCTGTGGTTGCTTTTGGTTTTCCTGAAGTCTGGATTTTTCTGTCACCGTGTAAAAACAGGTTCCTGGTCTGCTACCTGCAAATAGGGAAGAGTTCAACAGTGTGGATTCTATTGAACCAGATCCTGCTGGGTTCCGGGAACAGGTATGTTGACCTTGAAATTGATAGATAAGTTTGAATTTTGTTGCTTGCCTGTTTGGCACTACTTCTGCTAGATACTGACCATAACTGCTTCACAATTTACTAAGTTAAGCTTCGGATGCTGCCACTTTTATTTTAATGTTTTATCGAAGATTTCATTTCATCCAGCTGTACCTGTGTTGTGACTGAGTACAATAATTCATGTATATGAGTTAACTACACCCTAGAATTACACTCGAAATTATGATTACTTTTTTTTTGTGTGTCTTTGTAAGATCTATAAGCTTTGGAAATAAAAGAATGAGCACAATATGTTTGAGTTCTATATTTCTTGCCATTTTGGATAGACAGCTTAATAATGTGCTTATGTATAAGTTATTTTTGTATTTGAATGGAAAATAAAATTAACCTGTTTTAATAAGCTATTTGAAATGCTAATTCCAGTAAAACAACTTAGTGACATATCAAACGGTAGGTTATAATAAATTCCACATAAGCTGTAAGTCAGGCTTTCAAAACACACCCTTGTGAAGTTGTTAATAAATGAAAAATTCACTGGCTCCTTTTATACTTGGGAATTGTCATGGAGAACCAATTGAAAACCCTAAAATCTGATACTCTAGCATTTCATAAAAGAGAGGAGAAAATATATTTTGCAAGTTATGGCTATTCTGCTTTTGTAAGAGAAATCTTGATCGGAATACTGAGTTGCATGTAGTTTAAGAAGTTGAGTAGTTTTTTTCATTTATTTCTTACCTTTTATTTTTCCTTTGTTTAGCAAAGGGATTCTGGCATAAAATCTTTCTTTTATTATATATGTGTTGGACCAGAAACAAAGTTTGAACTTCTAATGATTACTTATTTTATGCACAAATTGTAGGTTTCCATTTTCTTTACAGAATGGTATAGGATATGTGAACTTCCTGGTGCCAATGATACAGCCTCTGCCCACTTCATCTTGCAATTGCATCAGAATGGGCTGCTGAAGGGGGATGATCTTACTGACCGCTTTTTCCGCCTATTACTGGTGGCTTTTCTTTCTTCATGCAGGCTATTCGTTTCTATTGATGACCAGGATTGTCAGTTTATCATCTTTCCTTGTTCTTTTTTCTCCAGGAGCTTGCTGTTGCACATTGCTTATCCACTGAGATGATTAATTCAGGATCACTACAATCCCAACAGCTGCAGACAATGTCATTTCTTGCAATTGATATTTATGCAAAGCTTGTCTTCTCAATCTTGAAGGTTGTTCACTGCATATCTTTTTCTTTTCTCGTTTGTTTTTGGGTATTTTTATCATCTAAGCAGTTCTGTTGGTTGCTTGAACAGGGATCAAACAAACCCTTTCTTCTTTCCAAGGTGTGTAATAAACTAAAATTTTAATGCAGTCTCTCTTTCACAGGGGCTTAATTATATATTTGTAGCCTAATACTTCTATTGGTCTATGATAGATTCTGGCAGTTGCTGTCAGATTCATTATAAAAGATGCAGATGAGAAGAAGGCATCTTTTAATCCAAGACCACTTTTCAGATTATTCATCAACTGGCTTCTAGATCTTGGTTCACTTGAGCCTGTTACTGACGGTGCAAATCTCCAGGTGTTTGTCACTTTCATTGACTTCAATAATTTATTTATTTGTTTATTTTTTGGGTACATGTGTGAATTTGACTGGTAATCACCTGCCAATTAAGCTAGTTGTTTTGTTTGTGTTAATTTTTATTGCTTTTGCCAATGCATTTCAACCCCCTTTCGATCATCCAATAAGTTAAGAACAGGCATACGTGTTTGACTAACACCACTTCATGAATTGCAGATTTTGACTGCTTTTGCCAATGCGTTTCATGCATTGCAGCCCCTTAAAGTTCCTGCGTTCAGGTTAGGAACGTCTACTTCTGATTCATAGTGTGCTGTATTTTGGTTTAAGAATAATGTTGTAATGGAATGCTATTTTTTAACTGTTTGTGTTCTGTTGTAATGGAATTGTTGATGTTGCTGAATTCATTAAAAATTCCGATTCCTATTTTTTATGGAGAGATGTAAGCATTGTTGATTAAGGATCATGTACTTCTGTTCTAATTTACTTTGTCAGATATTTACTTGCTAAAGATAATGCCCCTTTTTTTGTGGAAGAGGTTGTATATTTGACCTTCAGACTTATGTTGAGTAAAATGTTAATCGGGCTCTGAATACATCAGAAATTTAAAAACGCATTAACTTGTGAATTATGTTGAAATTTGGGTTAATTATATATGCAATCTCAAAATTGAAGCGGACTGTACTTAAGAATACATTTTAAATCCAATCTGATCAGACATTGCTTGACATGCTCCTCATTATTGTTTATGATATGACTAATTTTACCGATATTTTATTGAAAGGTGGATCTCTATCTATATAATGTCTTGCATGTCGGTCTTTTGGCAAGATAAAATGTCCACCTTTAATGTTCTTGAATTTACCATATTGTAAGAATATGTCCTCTATATTGGTTTGAATTTTTCCATATTCTTCCTGTATCATAATGTTAGACTTTGGACAACCTTTGACGAGTGAAATACAAAATGTATTAGTTTGTTAGAGTGATTGATCATGTATGTTAATTGTCCTGATGCTAGTATTTATCATTGCTTTGAGTGAGTGTCTTTTTTTAAACTCTTTCAATTGTAGAGTGTGCGTTAGCTTTTTTATCATATATTATCCATTTTTAGTGCTTGTTTTGTTTTGTTTTTATAACTTAGTTCCTTTATGCACATGTTTCCACAGTTTTGCATGGCTTGAGCTGATAAGTCACAGAAGCTTCATGCCTAAAATGTTGACTGGTAACGGTCAAAAGGGTTGGCCTTATATCCAAAGGTTGCTTGTAGATCTGTTCCAGTTTATGGAGCCTTTTCTGAGGCATGCTGAACTTGGAGACCCTGTATGTCTCTATCTATGACTCAAATATTTTCTTTTATTAGAAATTCTAAGAAATGTCCGATATCCTTTTTTTTTATAAAAATATATTATCAGATAATTCTTAGGTTTTCTCACAGTTTGCAACTGCGCCTATGCACAATAATGCTTCTTACATCTACACTTTTCGTTTTTCTTTTAATTATGTTGTGATCAGGTCCGAGTCCTCTACAAAGGGACACTTAGGGTGCTCTTGGTGCTACTTCATGACTTCCCCGAGTTTCTATGTGACTATCACTTTACCTTTTGTGATGTTATTCCTCCAAGTTGCATACAGATGAGGAATATCATTCTAAGTGCATTTCCACGTAGTATGAGGCTGCCCGATCCATCTACTCCTAATTTGAAGGTCTTAGAATCTTTTATCCCCTCTCTTCCCTAAACGTTTTGTTAAGGTTAAGGAGCTTTAAGTTGATATTACTGCCTTGTGCTTTTCTATGCAGATTGATTTACTTCAAGAAATTACCCAATCACCCCGCATTCTTTCTGATGTTGATGCTGCACTGAAGGCAAAGCAGATGAAGGCTGATGTAGATGAATACCTTAAGGTCCACCCTTCCCTCTTCGAATTGTTTTGTTTTTAATTGTTCGTTTGCTATGTTATAATTGAGTAGAATGATTATGTTTGATAAATTTGTTGCTTGTCTACAACATGTGAATTCTTTTTGGTCAAGATTTTCTACCTTTTGATTTCCTTAGTTGTTTCACTCCAATCTATTTTTTACTTTCCTACCCTTTTTCACAATTTTCCAATCAATTTTTTTTACAGACAAGGCAACAAAGTTCATCATTTTTGTCTGAACTGAAGGATAAGATGCTTCTCGCTCCCAATGAAGCTGCCTCTGCTGGGACTCGATACAATGTGCCCTTAATCAACTCACTTGTGCTATATGTTGGGATGCAGGTAAACTCTTATTTCATATTTGCCTCTGCTTTAATGTGTCAATAACCACATGTTATCGACTACTAGTGCCATTTAAATTATAGTTTCAAAGTCGCTGAATTTTTTTGTTCTAAGCATGTTGGATCGTATATTTATGATCACAATGCAAAGATCTAAATAATATTTTGGTATAACAGGCAATCCATCAGCTTCAGGGACGAACTCCCCATGCACAATCTTCAGCAAATGCTTTCCCCTTAGCCGTATTTTCTGTTGGTGCTGCATTGGATATTTTCCAGACACTCATTGTGGACTTAGACACGGAAGGCCGCTACCTTTTCCTAAATGCTATTGCCAACCAACTACGTTATCCTAATACCAACACACACTACTTTTCCTTCATCCTTCTTTACTTGTTCGCTGAATCAAACCAGGTACACCTAAACTTGTGCCATGCCTCTTGTCTTTAGCCATATCAGACATATTACCAATCATTATTTAACTATATATTTATGTTTTGACAAAGCAGGAAGTTATCCAAGAACAAATTACCAGAGTCTTGTTGGAACGCCTGATTGTTAACCGTCCTCATCCCTGGGGCCTCCTCATTACCTTTATTGAACTTATCAAGGTATTTTCTTTGTATTTTGGTACATATTACAGGTTATTAACCAAATTACTTCTCTTGTCTAATTTTTTCTTGTCATATTGCAGAATCCTAGGTATAACTTCTGGAACCGGAGTTTCATCAGATGTGCCCCGGAGATCGAAAAGCTTTTTGAATCTGTGTCAAGATCTTGTGGAGGTCCAAAACCGGTGGATGATAACATGGTGTCTGGTTGGGTCTGAGTGTCAATATAATCTTTTAGTACTTGTTAGTTTGTGTAGGTTAGTCAGTTAACCCTAACCATGTTACTTAGGACTATTTCCTCAATTGTAATCTAACACTGTTTCTACGTTGTATATCATGTTTTAGTGAAATTCTTTTCTTTCAAATGCCTCCTAATTGTTTCTCCTGGAATATGCATGTGGTTTCTTCTATAAACGATTTACATAAAAAATATAAATGAATTCTTATAATGATGCAACCGTGTACGAGTAAAACAAATGACAAGTGCTTTCATAAATTTTATATATAAGCTCGTCATGAGTGATTCATAACATCTAGTTTTGTAATAGTCATAAGTTTTATCGCAAGATCTAAACTTTCAACTTCTTTGCCTAAAGTTTTTTATTCATAAACACTTCTCAGAAAAATTAAGAGAAAAAATTCTATCGAATAAATGGATTCGAGACCCTGGATCAGTCGGGACAAACAGTATAATTTACCTGCCCTTACGTAAAATCGTGAGACTAGAACTGTTAATCCTGAGGTAAATTCGTTCTTGTGGATAAGTGAAAAATAAGTTTGAAAACTAACGAGAATATTTATAAAAAGTTTTTTTTATATATTATATTTTTATTTTAGAAGTGTTTAGGGATAAGTTGTAAAGAAACATAAATAAAAGGTCAAAATTAATTTGAAGACCAAAGAGAAAAAAATTAAAATCAAGTGAACCTTACAGAACATGATTCAACCAATTTGTTTAACTGGGGAAGAAACATTTTCTATTACAAAAAGGTGAAGAAGCTCTAAAACTATCTCCCTCATCTTCCAACCCTTCTCAAGATATCTTACTGGAAACACTTTGAAACTTAGGCATGCCATGAGTGTGGCATCTTAAGCTTTTTTTGCAAAGGAATTTGACACATAAAAGTTGCCTAAAGTGTCCTGGCAATTAAAGGGAAAATGACCTGGAAAGTGTAACAATTCACTTATTTCAACTTCACCATGAACATATATAAACTGTAGCCAACCATTTTACAAACAATGAGGAACAAAGCTCTAGTTGGAAGGGACACACTGCATTAGTGCTGAATGGATCTAACGTAAGGGTAGGCCTGAACCCCAAGAAAGTTCTGAAGGGGAGTGAATCTCAGATGTTTGCATCTGTTGAAATCTTTTCATTGTTGATCGTCTCAAGTTTAGCTTTTGCTTCTCTGCCTTTTCCCTCACTAGGCATATTTTCTTCTGAGTCCTCACTGAGGCCTTAAATTGTTTCCTCTCCAGATCATTCTGTAATCACAGCAGATAAAGGATTTATGAAAAAAAAGCAAGTGTACATTGAAGACATGTATTTGCTCAAGAATCTACTAGTGTTGCTAATGTGCTTTGTTCTTCTACCCTATTAAGGGTATAATCTGTACACAATGTACATATTTAAATGTAATATAGATGGAACAAGCTAACATGCCTGAATTTTATCCATCTTGTCCATAGCTTTTCTTGTTTGCTGCAACTCCCAATCATTTATGGCGTTTTCCTTTCTTCTCATCCTATCAACAAATTTATCTTGCGTTGTTACTATCTCAATGACAATCACACACAAACAAAAAGCAAGAGGTTTGAGAAATTTCTGCACTGTTCTCACTCACTTGAGCATAAGTTGAGCATGCTTGGCCTTATGTGCATCTCTTTCTGCTTCCTGTTTCCTCCTCCTGACATCATCGAAAAATTCATCATATGGTCCCGTCTGTCTTGTTCGTTCATAGGCTCCACACTTTGCGGTTCTGTGAGTGCAGGTAAGGCAGGTGTGGCCTTTGAAAACAGGACTCTCTTCTCTAACACATGGCAATGTAATGTTGTGAAGTTCACAATGCTCCGGAGCCACAAGGTAGCTGTTGCACATTGCTGAGAGTCTCGAGTCTGCTTCTTCTTGGCTTCCATTTTGCCCCGAATCAATAGATTCTGATCAAAACATTAGAGTAAGATATTTGAACTTGATTCTAAATCATGTAACATGAATCTAAACACATTATTAGAAAGCAGCAACCAGGTAGAATGAGATCACATGACAAACCTGGATGGTTAGAGGATCTGCAGAACTTATTGGCATGTTCCAACCATTCATCAATGTCTGAGAGGCAAGTGGAGAACTTGTTGTTGTTGTCGTCATTGCCAATATTGCAGGCCATGCCGAAGCACTGGGATTCCAAAAGCAAACAAAAGGGTAGATTGGAGTGAGTCCATTGTTTTTGTTCAATGATGACGTAAAGCAAACCAGTGAATAACATGCATGATGTGACATGAAAAAGGGAGACCTTTTCAAGAACCCAGAAAGAATGAAAAGGAATGCAGCAAGAAAAGTTATGTGGGAGATAAGAAAGTGATTATTATGGTAGAAAGATTGTGTTTCTTGAAGGGGTGGTAATTGTACGAACGTGGTCTCTTGGAGTGGAGAACTCAGTGGCATGGTGTGAGCAGTTTGTTGTGTTGGAATGAAGGGAATGGCTGCAGATGGTGGAGGGAGATTCTGGCAATGCAGTCATTAGGGAACTCATGCTCCATGCAGAGTTTTTGAAGCTTCTTGCAAAACGAGAAGAAGAATCAGATTTGTTCGAGCAAAAAATGGACATGTTCGCTTCCTTCTGTCAAGATGCAAATGTGTGCTTTCTTTCCTACATTGCCAATGCCAAATACTCTCTTAACTCTCTTTCTTTAACAGTTTACATTACTTCATTATCAAAAACAACTTTTGAATCAAACTAAAGATTTTCTTTTTTTGTTTTTTGAAATGGATGAATTGGATACAAGACAAATAAATTAAACTTACTTTATGAATTTTCATATTTGTTAGGAATGTTACATGCTGACATTATAGCACAAATACTATTCAAGACTATTTAAGAACACATATTTTAGATATAAAAGATAAAACATTTCAATTTTAAAAGGATAAAGAAATATAAACTAACATTCTATTTTTTTACATATGGAATAAAAACATGTTGAACTGCTTTGTATTTTTTTCACATGTAACAATATATATAAATTAATGTAAAAAATAGTCAATTTAACTTTGTTGCACAGGGTTTGTGAGAATGTTGTTGCCTGGATTTTGTTGGTACTTCCACTCTCACACAAACACTTGGCTTCATTTACAAAGCAAGAAATGAATAAAATTAGAAGAGCTATTAAGAGCTGAATATGTGGTGTGTAGGAAGATAGAGAATGTTGAATGTTGAAAGATTTGGTTATATAAATATATGATTTGGAGCAGAGAGTGTTGACTAAAAGATGAAATTGATGGTTTGTTTATAGAAAAATAAAATAAGAAGTAAATGCAGAAATTGCATGGAAAAATAAAAACTATGGACCTATGTGTCCCTTGGATCAAAATATCTAATTTCAACAATAATAAAAAAAAATTCAACAATTTGTATGTCAACCTTTAATCTGAATACAATGAATGAGAAGGCAGAGATCAAGACTTCCACATGCAATCGTTACGCTCTTCTTTCACATTATAGGATTAGAAAAGTATATTATACTATTATTGTCTTCTTCTACATATTATACTAATAATGATAGGATAATGTTTTTACAAAGATATTCTACCACATATAATTTCTTATCCTGTGTAAATAATTTTGATTAAAAACAAAGTCGACAAAAGATAGACTAATACAAATAAATCAACAATATTTAAAATATTATAAAAAAATTTAAAAATATTTAGAAAAGGATTAATAAGGTCTACTGAATTAGCATGGAGCTCCGTTATTTCTATTACCCCGTTATTCAAAATCCTCCACGTATTTTGTCATTTGTCAATTTCTGCAGACAATTTTTATTGGTTCAAATACTCATTCAATCAAAAATATATTCTTTTAATATTAAAAAAAAATAATTTAAATATCGTTATGGAAAGTTAATATTGTATACGATTCCTTAACATGAATACACGTATGTAGAGACTTTAAATTATAAAATAAAAATAAGAAAATAAACTTCAATTGATAGAAGAGAAATAACAATTTTTAATCAAGAATATGATACAGAACCTATTAAAGCTCCAATATTAAAGCTCCAAGTGCTCGACATAAAAGAAAATAATAATATTATTAATATTCTCAATTTAGAAAAAAAGAAGAAGTAGCAGTTACAAGAACAGTAGTACAATGAATATTAATTATGGAAAGGGAAATGCACCTAACGTGTCGTAGTTGAAGATGAAGACAAGGACAACTGCAACCTATTTCACAACCAGCAAAGACCATAACAACACACTAAAAAATTAACTTATATTAGGGCAAGTTCCCGTCAAATTTTTTCTTCAAATTATTACCATATTTTTTTATTAATTTGTATTGTTTATTCAAACTTTTTTAATTTTAAAAAATATTTATCTTAAAAACAAAAATAAATAATGAAAAACTAGTCACATTTTAATAATATAAAAATTTTGATTGAAACTAAAAAAAAAAGTACAAACATGTTAATCAAAATTATACTTTAATTGGCATCTTAATTATTGTTTAAGAAAAAAGTAAATTACGTAATCATTTTGATAAATATAACTCTATTTGACTTCTTTTAAAACAAAAGTATTATCATGAATTGTATTACTAAACAGGAGTAACTAATTTTATTAATTTTTTAAAGAATACTAATTTTTGTAAACAACTTAAGTTAATTTAGCCATAAATATTAAAAAAGCCACAATTGCTTCCGAAGATTAGAATCCTAGACTATTTGCAAACAGCAGGTTATGTTAATTTAAAAAAAAAAAAAAAAAACTCACCTAGTTGCTTTTATAATTACTAGTGAAAACAATGTCCCATTTTTATCATATTATTTTATTTTCTTAACTTTAAGATAAAAGAATTGGAAAGAGAAAATACATATCTGACATTAGATAGAAGAAAAGAGAGCTTCCAAAGTACAAAAATAAAATGATTAAAGAGTCCATTGAAATTAAGATATATACATTAGTTCTTTACCCTTAGATCGGATCTTGTGATCCTTGAATAGATCAAATGGATAAGATATTTCTCGTACTAACACATCTTACCCAAATTGACAAATTGGTGAATCACTTAATATAATATATATTAACTTATTTTCTATTATTTATAAATCAATAAGATAAAATTAATAATAAAAATAACATATTTTTTTATAGATTATAACACTATTTAAACACTGTCGTTCCAACAAGACCGTCACCGCCAGCTTCCGTCCCTACTCTCAGAGCTCATCTTCACCTTCCGCCATTATTAACCAACTTGCATTTCTCCTACTTTTTCTATTTTTTTCGATTTATTTTTCGTTTTAAGAACAGCAAAGCATAGCATAGCATGAGAAGATCCATTAATGGCGGCTTCAACACTGTGTTTCATTGCTCTGATATTCTTCCATAACTTGCATGCTTCTTCATCTTCCTTCTCTCTCTCCGTTGAGAACTTCAAAGAAGACGTCATAGTCTCATCACCCAAACCGACATTCACAGCAGGCTTTTACGCCGTCGGACAAAACGCTTTCTGCTTCGCAATATGGTACACGCACTCACCCGACACCCTCGTTTGGATGGCCAACCGGGACCACCCGGTTAACGGAAAACGCTCCACGCTCTCCCTTCTCAAATCCGGTAACCTCGTACTCACCGACGCCGCCCAGTTCCAAGTGTGGTCCACCGACAACGCCGCCACTTCCAAACAAGTCCACTTACGTTTGCACGACAACGGCAACCTCGTACTCCTCGAAGATTCCTCCGACAGTGCTGTTTTGTGGCAGAGCTTCGATTTCCCAACCGACACGCTTCTTCCGAATCAGCCTCTGAGAGGGAGCACCAACCTGGTTTCCTCGAGAAGCGGGAGCAACCACTCCTCCGGGTTCTACAAGCTCTTCTTCGACTTCGAGAATGTTCTGCGGCTCATGTACCAGGGCCCTCGAGTTTCCAGCGTTTTCTGGCCTTACGCTTGGCTTCAGAGCAACAACTTCGGCAATGGCAACGGCAGATCCACTTTCAACGATACCAGGGTTGCTATGCTTGATGAGTTGGGCGCCGTGCTTTCTTCCGACAACTTCACTTTCAGAACCCTCGATTACGGGACGGTGCTTCAGCGGAGATTGACCCTCGATCATGACGGTAATGTGAGGGTGTACAGCATGGTAGATGGAGAAGAGAAGTGGGTGGTGTCGGGGGTTTTTCGCTCACAACCTTGTTTTATTCATGGCATTTGTGGACCCAACAGTTTTTGCACCAATCGCCCCACAACTGGAAGAAAGTGTTCCTGCCTTCCAGGTATTTCCGGAAACAGTGAATTAGGGTCTTTTTGGATATAGTTCTTATTCAAAGTGGTAAATAAGAAGTGAAAATGCATTGAGCTTCTCCATGAACTTTTGCTGTCTTAGTTTCTGAAGAAGTTCAAAGAAAAGAACTTTCTTCAAAATTGAAGTATTTATGATTATTTCAGATCATTAAAGAAGTTCAATTAAATATACTTTCTTATTTTTTTTTTCTGTGATAAGTGTCTATGGAGAAGTATGCAAACTTATGCTAAATACTTTTTTTTTATAGAAGTTTTTTCCTTTAACTTTTCCTAAAAACTGGTTTTTATCTTGTATATAAGATGGTTTGTATGTGACAAACTTGACTTTCTTCTGTATAGGTAAACCCATCGGTTAGTTCTTATGAGAAAGTACAATAATGTTAAGATAAAGTAAGTTTTTCCCATGCATATTCTAAAATCAAATTTTGCTATTAAAGTTGGAGTGAATATAATTTGAAGTTACAATTGTTTATACATATGGTTGTCTTCTCTTGTAGTGTTTTATTGAGAAATTTATGCTATCAGGTCACAAATGGGTTGATGATGAAGACTGGACTCAAGGTTGCACTCCGACTTTTGATCCTTGGTGCAACAACAACACTAAGCAAGAGTCTCGTTTCGTGCGCTTACCTGAATTTGATTTTTATGGATATGACTATGGCTTCTATCAGAATCACACTTACGAACAATGTGTGAATCAGTGCTTGATTTTGTGCCAATGCAAAGGGTTTCAGCACAGTTTTAAGGACCAAGGTGGTTTTGGTAGTCAGTGCTACCTGAAGACACAGTTGCTGAATGGGCATCGTTCACCAGGTTTCCCGGGATCATTCTTCCTGAGACTGCCTTTGTCTCATAACTATGATAACCGCATCAGTAATGGTTTGGTTTGTGGGGGAAATAGTTCAGGAGTAAAAGTACTAGAAAGACCGTATGTGGAAGAAAAGGAAAATGGATCTGTGAGGTTCATGCTGTGGTTTGCCAGTGCCTTGGGAGGACTTGAGGTTTTGTGCTTCTTTCTGGTGTGGTGTTTTTTGTTTAGGAATAATGCCGACAAACAAGCCTATGTTCTTGCTGCGGAAACTGGGTTTAGGAAATTCAGTTATTCTGAATTGAAGCAAGCCTCCAAAGGTTTCAGTGAAGAGATTGGAAGGGGTGGTGGAGGCACAGTGTATAAAGGTATATTGTCTGATGATCGGGTTGTGGCAATAAAAAGACTACATGAAGTAGCAAACCAAGGAGAAAGTGAGTTCCTGGCTGAAGTAAGCATCATTGGAAGGCTTAACCACATGAACTTAATCGGCATGTTAGGGTTTTGTGCAGAGGGAAAGTATAGGTTGTTGGTTTATGAGTACATGGAGAATGGTTCTTTAGCTGAGAGCCTTTCGTCGAATTCAAATATACTTGATTGGACTAAGAGGTATAACATTGCTCTGGGAACTGCTAGGGGTCTTGCTTACTTGCATGAAGAATGCTTGGAGTGGATTTTGCATTGTGATATAAAGCCCCAAAACATTCTTCTTAACTCTGATTACCAACCTAAGGTAGCAGATTTTGGCTTGTCTAAGCTACTTAACAGGAACAACCTCGATAATTCAAACTTCTCGAGGATAAGAGGAACAAGAGGCTACATGGCACCAGAGTGGATTTTCAACTTGCAAATCACTTCCAAGGTTGATGTCTACAGCTATGGCGTTGTTGTCTTGGAGATGATAACTGGACGGAGCCCGACAGCTGGTATCCAAATCAGTGAATTAGATTCAGAATCACATAATCATGGGAGGTTAGTGACATGGGTGAGGGAGAAAAGGAGGAAAGGATCAGAAGTGGGATCATCTTGGGTGGATCAAATTGTTGACCCTGCTTTGGGATCAAACTATAACAGGAACGAAATGGAGATATTAGCATCGGTGGCTTTGGAATGTGTAGAGGAAGAGAAAGACGTGAGACCCAGCATGAGTCATGTTGCTGAGAGGCTCCAAAGTCACCATTCTTGATGGTTTTGAACAAAGAATAGCCAGGACACCCCATGGTTTTCACCTACCTTGTTTAGATTCAGTCTATCATAAACTGTCTGTTTGTGCCTTGTGGTAAATCTTCTGTTGTTGTGCAGTTTAGTGTTGCTGTTGTATATCAGATTCTAGTTGCAGAATATTTCCATCAATTGGAACATACTTTTTGTTCCTTTAACATTATCCGTTGTATGATTCCTACTTTATCATAAAATTAGTTACTTCGTACATATTCAACCTTAAAATTATGGCAACAATTTTTAAGATATAGTTTTACGATGATACCCATTTTTGTATTAAGCTGACAGTTTCCAATTAACCGGCAAGAGCTCTGTTGAAAGTTTTAACTTTGGTCCTGACCCTAATGAGCTTTGCAATTAATTTAGTAGGTCCATTGGTGGCGACAAACTACAGATATTATTCGTAAAATTTACAAACTGGTATAAAAAAATAAATAAAAGATTGCAAAATTGATCAATTTCTACCAAATAATGTCTCTTTCCATGCCATATCTAACATCCCCAGTTGAATAGAAATATGGTGTCAATTTCTAGTGGACTGAATTAGTAAAAGGACATGACTCCACTCCATATTAATACTTCATCCGAAAAACAAACCATCCACTTTGAGGGAAGAAAAAGAGAAAAAATAAGGAAAAGAAATGGAAAGAAAAAGAGATTTGAGAGGTAAGGATGATACTAACTAAGCCTGATGCTAGGAGCCTCGGGTTAAACAGTTTGTCTGTGTTAATAACTAACCAACTGTAGAGAATGTCCCAATACAAATTCATCTCTGCATAGAAAAGGTATTCCCAGACTTTCTAGACATCTTCATGAGCTTGAATAGAAGTCTCCGGTTGATTATCCAAGGGCATATATTGGGCCATAATTGCCCTTATCTCAGAGTCCATGTATCTCTGCAGAAAAATGTTTCCTAGTGTAAGTTAAACGAGTTTAGGATGTATAATAGCTAAAATATCAGAAAAAGAAAAACTGAAAAAACTAATTGTCATTTGAACCAGCAAATCAGGACAAGATAACATGCTCACTAAATGGAACGAGAAAGTATTAATATAATGAAAAGATGATTTAACAAAATGTAGTTATATTTTGTTAGAGCTATAGGTATTGTATTTTTTTAATAAAAAGACAATAATATATTGCATTAAGGAATATTTTCAAAGCCACACTGTTTAAAGGACAATCAAATGAGTTAGAATTATACCCGGATTCTGTACTTGTAAAATGCATACCCCCCAGCACCAGCAACAGCCAAGATCAGAATAACCATCCAAACAATGCCCCCACCGCCCACGGAAGCAGCATATTTTCCTGCATATTTGTAAGATGCAGCAAGTGTGAAAATGAATAAATTATTATATTTTAAGTCTCAACAACCGTGCAAAGTTATCAACTTAGATAATTAGAAAGCCCAGTATAAAATTTAGATCCTTAAGATACTAAATACAGTATAAATAGAAATAAAATACCAAAGTGGCAACCAGTGCAAAGTCATGTTTTCTATGAAGAATCATCTATCAAATTTTAACGATTGAACAAAATCTGCTGATCCAGTAAGTCAGGCATAAAAAATGTCACACAAAATAAGTCAGAAAATGTTAAAACTAAAAACTCACCAATGCACATATCATTTTCTCGCGTGTAGAACAAACCATCACTACATGAGCATTCATAACTTCCCCAAGTATTTTTGCAGTGACATTCTGGGCACTGGCAGGCCAATTTCTCCTTGCATTCATCCACATCTACAACATAATCAAAACAAGAAATATTAAGAAACAAATTTCAGATTTGCAGAATAGCTAATGGCATAACTATTTACAATTCTAGCATCATATTCAAACATTCTCACCAAGATTAGTTCATGATTGATGCATTTGCCATTCAAAGGATAGATACTAGAAGAGTAAAGTTATATATTCCTACACTAACCTTCCTGTTAATTCTCCTAATATCTGATAATGTATTAAGAGAAAAAAGTAAATACATTTTTCTCATGAAAACAAAGACATTCAATACTCTTTTCATTAAGTTGAAAGTTTTATTGGAAGATGTTGTAAGAAGATTATTAACTACTTAAACTAGAACAGGTCAACAAATTTTGAATGTCAAAATACCTTGACAGGAGTTGACTCCATCTCCCCTGAAACCAGGTGGACACTTGCAACCTTTGGTGTGGTCATCCTGCATAATCATTCAAGAAAGAAGGCATATATCAACATTAAAAGAAAAAAGGGACACATGCAAGATAATGTAAAAGAGGATGCAGAGGATTACTTACAATACAAGCAGAGAAAGTCGTGCTACCTTGAGTTTCTTTCCAACAACCTCCATTGTTGACTGCACACCTCAAGGCTCCTGTAGCTGCTTAGAAATAAAAATATGTGAAGGTGAATTTATATTTTGAACTTCATAGCGTGGAGATAATCACATGAAGCAGTTTATCTAAATTAGAGAAAGTAATTTACCTTCACAATGGGTATATCCATCACCAACAAACTGAACATTTTGTATAACTGGGCATTCACATATTCTTCCTCTGAAAGTGTCCTATAATTTTGGAAGTGATAAAACCAAGCCTTACTCCACATGTATTGAAGTGCAGTAATATAAAGATTCACAAAAATATGGCAGACAAGATTGAGTTAGCCAAATACCCTGCAGGCAGTAATGTTAGCAGCACTGTCCTGCCAACAACCACCATTGTTTTGCAAACACTCATTGGTTTCCATGTCTGCAAAGGATAATCAAAGGTACCTGATATCAATTCTTCTATCCAAAAAGACAACACGTATTACAAAATGGCAGTTGAAAGATGAGTTGATAAGATTTAATTTATTGGTTCTTATACAAGGATGCTTGGGAGAGGTACGGGGAGAAAGGAAGAAATGCCAAAAAAAGGACCTGGAGTTAAACAAATTGATGGCTCGGTAGTCTCTTGGAAACCTGAACAGATTGCCTTGAGTACTGCTGCTTTTGATAGCTTACCTAAAAGTGGTTAAAGAAATATTATACAGCAGACAAGGTTAAACAGCCATGAAGATATACAGAAAGGTTGTCAGACCTCTATATTGTCTGTTGTTTATAATAAGAGTAGGTAGTATTGTAACATCCCCACGATCGCCGTTACCAATCTGAAACAAAAATTTATTAACCAACAGAAAGGCCTAATTAGAGAACAGAAACAATCCTAGAAGAAGGCCATATTCTCCTATAAGACAAACCTGTGAATCCTGTTCATTATTGAGAACAGGGTTGTCCACATTTGCATTAGGATCTCCAACACAATCTTTAACTTTCTTCAAATCAATACCTGTAGAGTGTATGAGGAAAAAGTGAACAAGCATGCAACATATCCGTATAATTCAAAATGAAACAGCAAAGAGCAGCACAAGTCCAGTGCAAAGTGTATCCAACATACCGAGAGATTTAATAACTTGATCTGAGCATTCTTCAGTATACTTATTCTCTCTCATTGGGCAGCGGATTGAAAAGTCAGTGACGTAGTCCCACCATTGCCAAGGCTTTCCACTTTCATTTGCCACTTTAAAGAAGCATACTTGACGTAAGTTTTGGATGACAACATCTCTACCACTGTAGCCTCTTTTGTAATCTAGCTCAGGATCTGGTGCACAGTATCTCCCATTATTTATGCACTGTGACTTGCACTGTTGGCTCAATATAAATGCTTCTGGACAATACCAAGTTATATAGTGAGGGGTAAACTTTGCGAACCCTTTCTGCTCTAGTAGTTGAGCTGCCCCTTTAAAACTCTTGACAAAGTTAATTTCACTTTCACACTTTGGTCCACACTCATCATTGCTACTTGTCCAAAACTCATACTCAACTCTCTCATCAGGGTGAGGAAGAGCCTCTCTCCAATCAAGATTTACATTAACCATTTCCCCTTTAGAGAGAGCACTCTTGATTTTATCCCCTAGTGATTTGCTGATAAGGGCAGAAGGAATGCTGATCTTCTCAATATAATCGTCATTGGTATTACCATTTCCTTCTTCGGGTGTGTCCATGGTGATCAATGGTTCTGTCCTATCATCTGCAACAAGAATGGCCGCTGCTCCACCTTTCTGTGCATTCCACGCCTTTAAAGTGAAGAAGCACTCTAACAAACAAGTTACAGATTTTATCATTAGTATTGGAATATTTCTGTCAACCAATGATATCAACAATTCTGTACCAATCACTCCACAATAATGTAAGCAAAATCTTGCACAGCAAGTTTCATTGAACTTTACACTGTATTGAGAATAATACCTTCTAAGTCTGTGATAAAAATGCAGTGTAATGCACAGAAGATTCAAATTTTCCATACTTAAAACACACCATGGACACCAATGATCCTGACAGTGACTCTCTTAATAAAAGTCCGTTCATAGAAAACAAAACAACACTAAATAAACCAACACATTTTACAACACAACAAAACTTAGATGCAAATCCACGTGTTCTTCTGATAAAATTCCAATTACATTAATATGGTTCAGTAAAGATCACTGTGACGAAACTCTAGTTCTAATTGAACAGGCATGCTAAAGCACTTTACGAACTCCATCTTAAAGTACTTAATGAACCCATCCAAGTCATATCTTATACTTCTTTCCTTTGTTATGTATGAAAACTGAAGAGCATTTATAGGAGTAAAGGGTAGCTAACCTCCTCGATCAATAAGAACAAAGCTGGGGAAGGTTCCGGGCTTGGAACTCAACGAGGATTCAAAGGGTTTACATCCATTCTGATTGGTCTTGGGGTACACCACTGAGCCAACCATGGTTCCTCCATACTTGGGCACCCCAAAATTCCCAATTGCACATTCATATATACCTTTCAATGAATTTGGAGAAGTGATTTTCAAATTGTTCTTCTCCACCACAAACGTTCCCACACAAGACCCACAAAGCAAAATCCATACACACCACAAAAAACTTTGCTTTGTCCTCATGGTCATCATATATTGAACTCTTCCACTTCAATAGAGAAAGATCTCTATCAGCAAAAAAATGGAAAGCTTAGCTAAGTGCAATGCATGCTAGGCTGAGAAGGAAACCCAGATGAGAAAAATGAAAATGAAGACAAAAGACAATGGCTTTAGTGGTTGTTACGTGGGAGATGAGAAAATGATCCAAATCTAGAACCAATATGCGAAAGAAATGGACAATGGGGTGGACGGGTTAGTTACATTCAACGGTAATTGCACTCACTGCAAGACATAACACAACTTCATATGATTACAAATGGACCAAATATGGTTCAACATGTTTTTTTAATATAATTGTTTTAAGTTCTTTGTGAATATAATATATATATATATATATATATATATATATATATATATATATATATCACCTTAACATGGTCACTGCACTGAATATAGTATGATTAGATTTATGCCACTAAATAATGCCATGATCGTTTATAAAAGTTTTAAAATTTACACGTAAAACTAAAAAAATGGAATAATTAAAATAAAATTTAATCATATTTTAAATTTATTAAAATTAATATATTTAAACTGTTATTCATATACTTTAATGCAGAAGCTAACTTCAAGAGTTTAACTTGAAAAAAAACAATATAACATTTTAAGTAAACAAACAAGAAGTTGAAATATTAAACTTGTGTCCAAATTTTCATGATTGATGACGTACATTTCTTTAACAAAGTCACACCTGAAGCAAAATTTCATTCTATATTCTTTAAAGTTTTTTCTTAACTTTTTTTATTACATAACTGATGCCTTTTTAAATATTTTTTTTTTCTTATTTCTCTCTTGAATTGTAAGAATTAACATGAAAAATATGTGGAAATAGAATAATATTCCTTTTTTCTAGATTATGCATGGTTTAAAAATGATAATTTTATATATAAATGCTTATTTAAGTGTTTTTTTGACAGCATAAATGCTTTTTATAGTTAAGAATTATCCTTTTGCAAATTTACCATTAGAGCAATTGATGTGACTGTAAAATATTTATTTATGTACAAGTTATTACTAATCTTAACATTTTCTAATAATATAGATAATTATATAATTGTTATCTAAAATAACAAAGAAATCAAACCAATTCTGATTTTCTTTTTCAAGTCAACCAAGCAAAAATCATTAATCACATTATTTTCTATATAAACTGTATCAATTAAAAGAAAAGTTAAAAAGTTAATTCAATCTCATCAGAATATATGTTTAAATAAATTTCTTCATAAGAACTTATAAATGAGAAAAGTAAAAATGAAAATATAAAATTAAAAAATTTTCTTAATAAAATATAAGCTAATTTTAATTTATACCAAAATCATTTGATCTTATTTATTTATTCTAAAATTTCTTAGGAGGAGCATATGAAATCACACCAATATTCCACTTTGGAAATATCAATCTGAGTCAAGCTGCGTGGTGTCAATTGTTTTGTGGACAGACTTCTCTTTGGCGTCTTTTAGACACTCATTTCTATTGCTTTTCTGTGTAATGTCACACATTTCTTTTAATTCTTAGTCTTTGCACATAACTCTGTCAAAGACATAACTTTGATGACTAGTACTTGAGAGCATGATCCAAGGTTGCAATAACCAAAAAAATTGCATCTATATGACAATACTTTTTGAAGACTTTCAATTTAATATTGTATTTCTGTGTAATGTTTATTAGATATTGAAAGTGACATTATTATAATTCAGACTCAAACTTCTTGATTAATCAAGACAATTGAAGAAGAGAATTTGTTGTGTTATATTGATCATTTGGCTATGCTTATATAGGAACTGATATAAGCTAGACTACAAAGTGTAACAGCTAAGAATACACTAAATAAAGTAAACAGCTAATAATACCACCCTAACAACTAAAGCATAACAATCTGTCCTCCCTAAATAATGTTTGACAGCTATACAATAATTATATTTAACACTCCCCCTCAAGCTGGAGCATATATGTCTGATGCAACCAGCTTGTCACATATGTATGCTATTCTAGGACCTCGTAAGGACTTGGTCATCATATCTGCAAGTTGATCTCTAGTACCCACGAAGGAAGTCTTAATGATGCCC
>Ga0209700_105541_pt1 | contig 21151 bp, 6 predicted proteins | sample SiratroredBW_FD_187528 | JGI IMG/M metagenome (GOLD analysis project Ga0209700, IMG submission 187528) | Root nodule microbial communities of legume samples collected from California, USA - Siratro red BW (SPAdes) (version 2) | ecosystem: Host-associated > Plants > Roots > Nodule | place: USA... | reverse complement strand
TTTTTTTTTTTTTTTTTTTTTTTTTTTTGAAAATGAAAATTATTTTTTGTTCGCCGTCCCCGTCGTGACCCCGGTTGTGACAACATTTAAAGATTTGTTTGAAACATATCCTAACGAAAATGCCAAAGGGTTTCAAGATCACTAGCAGAAAAATTGACAATATTGGTGATATGTGAACATTTGACAAGTTTGATTTGAAGGTTTTTGATAAGAAGGGATCCTGAGTATATAAAGTCTACCTTGCATCTTGGCTGATCCAATCACTTTTAAAGAGTTTTTGTCCTTAATGTGACAACCATTAGAATAAAAAATAATCACATAAGACAAATTATCAATTAACTTTGCTACTGAAAGAAGATTAGAAGTGAAGTTAGGAATATACAAAACATTATCTAGGACATGATCTTGATTGATAAAAACACTTTCAGAATAATTTGCAATGGCTTGATTTTCATTTGGTAATTTGATAGAGATATGATTCATTTGATGATATGAAGTGAAATGAGTCAAGGGTGAACAAATATGATGAGTAGCACCACTATCAAGAATCCAAGAACTAAAGGAAGAGAGAATTTTGCTACCAGTGTGTGTTATTGTGTTGAAAAGAATGACAGAGATTTGATTAGAGACATTGTCACTGGATTTAGACTATTGTAGAAGGGCTAACAAAGTTTGATACTGCTCAGGAGTAAAACCAATTTGTTGAGAATGTACCTTTAACCTTGAACCTTCATGATTCTGCTGATTATTATTACATTTTGCTTTACGATTTTTAAACTTTAACTGAGGTGGAAAACCATGTTTTCTATAACTTGTATCAACCACATGTCTCATCTTTTCATAATGACTACAGACTTTAGAAGTATATTGTCTTCTATAACTACTTATGTTAATAATCATTGCCTTTGACCTGATCACCAAAATTTGTCTCTCTTGTCATATACCGAGAGAACAAATCATATGTTGCTGGGAACTAACATGATAAGGTGAACTAAAATCTTGTGAGAGATCAACAATTTTGGCCATGATAAATGTAGCAACCAGAGCTCTCAAATTAGAACTTTTGATACCATCTTATGAAAAACAAAGAGCTGAATATGTACCAATAATGTACCCATCGTAGGTATAGCTAAAGAAAGAAAATAAAGAAAATTATTACAACATGATATTGTCATAAAACAAAAAAATAAACAGAATTGATGATAATTTGATTATTGTCATAAAGACAATATCAAATAATTAATATTTATTTCCTTCTAACAATTTGATCCTATCATAAAGACAAAATCACATAATTGATATTAACTTCTTTCTATAAGTCTTCTATCCTTATCCTCTAAAATAACTAGTAAGAGCAAAGAAATCAACAATACACTAAAATGTATATTGATTGATTTACTCAAACTTTGGTGTCTAGTTTGATTAAGTCAAGTGTTGGTTATATTATACTATTGAAGACACTTTTATTACATAAATACATAAATCTCTCAAAGTTATCATAACACAAATATCTCAAAACTATTTTTTTTAGTCTCGTGTCAATACTGAAAACTCTAAAAAAAAAAACTCAAATAAAAACACAAATAAAATTCACAACGATATAATTTACAATGATTTTCACATAATTCGATAAATAAATACTCTAACAACTAATTAATAAAACTTTATAACATTCTTATACATAAAACATAATTTTACAATTTTATATAAAACATAATTTTATAATGGTCTTAATTTTTGTGATTTTGTCATTTTGCATACTATTATAATTTTTATTTAATGTATGCAAAACAAAGTCATTATAATTATTTAAAATTTACATCAAACATCACTTAAGTCCGTTGTAAATTTATATTAAATATTTTATTTAATGTAAATTTATGTTTATTTTAAACTTTAAACAAACATAAATGATCTAAAATTACGTAAAAAAGTTTCTTTTGTATTGTATTAGTGCATGTGTTACTTTTACATAAAAATATTGTTGTACTATTAATCAATAAATATCATTTGGCTGAATAAAGGAAACAACATATTCAAATTTTGAAGGCATGGATTGTAATTTTTTTTTTTTCAACAACCATGACATCTCCAAAAGTCTAGTAGTTGTTTTACCGATCCATGGGTTGTTAATAGTGAATGACGAATTGTGATTTTGGGAATATACATGGTGCTTATTTTTTAATGTTTAATTTGAGAAAAGCGAAAAAAATTAAACCATTAATAACTCAGTTAGTTTAACTTAACATTAATTTAACTCTTTACTTTCTTCTTGGAAAGTACTACAGAATTAGGTTTTCAGACAAACCCTGAAAAAACGAAAAAATGTGCATAGATTTAGGTAAAAGTAAATTGGGAAATTATGTTGGTGCGTGTCGAAAATTGGAGTTAAATTAGAAATGAGAAGAGTGGAGAGACGATACGAGATCATGGCTCGCAGTATATCGTACATTACCGGAACACAGCTTCTCTCTCTCAGACGCCATCCAAACATCGCCATCGTCGATGTCAGGTATCCTTATCACTGCTTCACTCTCTGCTAATTGCTTCGTCCTTTCTGCAATTGACTCTGTTCAAAGCTGATTACTTACTTGTCTTTGTTAAGGGACGATGAGAGGGGTTACGACGGACACATATCAGGGTCTCTTCATTACGCAAGCGATACTTTCTCCGATAACTTGTCAAACCTCGTTCAGGCTGTTAAAGGCAAAGACACCCTCGTCTTCCACTGCGCTCTAAGCCAGGTTTTTTTTTTTTTTTTAAAAAAAATATTTATAATACATGTTTTTTTGCTTCTTCGATTTGTGTTATTCCAATTCCTCTCACCCGATTCCGATCCTTATGTCCATTGGGTGTATTGGTGTGATGATGTGACTATGAAATTTTTAGCAATCTGGATTTTTTTTTTTTCTTTTTGATTTAGCATAGAAGGGGATTTTGCGCAAGATGGGTAGGGCAATTAACTGTACATACGTCAAACCCAAAGGGTTTCTTGTGCGAGGAGTGTGTAAAACTTCTGGGAAAGTTGGTTTTGTGAGACCTTTTATTGCATTGATCATGTGCTGAACATTGTCATCTGTCATAATTTAACCCAAACCTGCGAGATACCAAATAAACCAAGATGTTTTGGCAGTCATGATGTGAGGGAAATTTTTTGTCAGTGGGAAGTCGGAGGTGGTGGAATATGGGTGTCATTATCTCATGGCAGTGTTTTACTCTGCTTTTCACTGGTTCTCTCTAGGCACAAATCATGACGATATGAATTTCTGTTGTGAGCATGTCCGTTTAGAGAGAGGCATTGTTCTTCATTTTGGAGTTTGTTTTGTCAGGTTTGTAGCTGCTTTGTCCTTAAATGTCAACTTGTATTTTAGTTGGCTTTGCAATCTTTAGTTTGTAAGTGAATGTTCTTATTTGTTATAGTCAAATAAAGGCGGACTTGCACAGAGTTAGGGACCAAGGTCCGTGCATGGATCAGTTAATAGATGACATGAGGGATTTGGTCGAGAGTATGGAAAGTGTATTCCAAGAAAAAGAAGAAAGATTAGAAATTTAGTTAGTTAGTCATTTATGATGAGCTGGCAGTTGTTAGTAGTTAGTGGAAATTGTCGAGGAATCTCTAACCAAATAAAAATAGCTGTAAACGGAAGAGGGGGAGAAAAACTTTTGTAAGGCAGAGAGAAGATCTCCAAAGGACCTCTTGGCTCTGGTTCTTTGTAACAGTTGTTGATAGTGAATGATACTCCTCTCTTCTTTCAATTCTTTTTGGGTTTGTGTTACGGTGATAAAAGAAAAGGGATAAAAGGATGCAAATTCAAATATTTCTCTTTTGCCATTCTTGTTACAAGAATAGGTCTTATAGGAGTCTTGGATTATTTTTGAGCCAATCCCTAAGGGATAATTGTTTTCCTCTAACAGAAAATATTGATTGACAGCAAATATTCTAGATGAAATCCTTAAACCATTTAGGTCTTGATATTTTTTGGGTGGGCCTTGATGATCCTGGCCTGCTATCAGTTTGTGTAAATAAGTGTTTCAAAATAGGAAAGGGAGTTGGCTAAAAGAAATCCAATATCTAGTAAAGGCAACAATTTGAGATGAAAGATCTGCAGCGATTTGAGGGGATAAAATCCCCTTTCTTAAAAGGAAGAAGTAAGGGATCGAATTTGGCAGTATTGTCTTTTGACTGTTTTTACCATCTTCCATTGGCAATGCCAAAGTGACATTGAATATTCTGTAACTGAATCATTTTCTTAGGATGATCTTTTCATTTAGAATTCCAATCCACATGATTGATTGATCAGCTTCTTATATGCATATGCTGACAGTATTGTCTTTTGAGTGTTTTTACCATCTTCCATTGGCAATGCCAAAGTGTGACATTGAATATTGTGCAACTGAATCATTTTCTTAGGATGATCTTTTCATTTAGAATTGCAATCCACATGATTGATTGATCAGCTTCTTATATGTATATGCTGATTTGCTCAGATTGTTCTTTACCTTCCCATTGGCCGTGCCTTTTCAGAATTTAATACCTGACCCAGTTGATATTTAACTTTTGTTTCAAAGCAAATACTTCATTTCAGTTGGTTCCGAGTTACAATAGATAATCCAGACATTGCCTTCTTTGTATACATAACTTTGTAGTTACATTGTAAAAACTAAAAATGAAACTGGACATATCAGAAACAAGTTTCTTCTGATCATGGAATTTGACAATTTTTGTTGTAATGGGACGTGTCTTCCTATACCCTTTTTATATAATATTAGAATGTTTCTCTCTAGACTGAAAGTGTCGTAAGCTATTTTGCAGGTTCGTGGCCCAACTTGTGCTAGGAGGCTTGTCAATTATCTTGAGGAGAAAAAGGAAGATACTGGGATAAAGAACATTATGGTGTTGGAACGTGGCTTCAATGGGTGGGAAACTTCTGGTAGACCTGTTTGCCGCTGCACTAATATTCCTTGCAAAGGAGAGTGAGAGCCTTAATCAAAGACGCTTTTGCGGTTGGATGGAATCGAGGAGGCATATGATATTTCTTGTGATATGTGCACGCATTTGTATACAAAAAAAATGTCAAAAATAGTAGGATGACCACTATGATTACATCATTATATTTTTGTAAAACCCTATATATCATTGGTAAACTGAATACCGTGTTTCTGTTTTGTCCACCACTTAATATGTAACAAAATCCTTCGATGGAAATTGTTAAGAATAACAAAGGTACTCCTTTTCTTTCTGAACTTCCCTAGTGTGTTGCATAACATAATTTGATCAATGACTGAGAGGATTCTGCTTTGGCAACTTTCATGGACTAGTTGTAGGGAAGACTCGTGGGTTCCGTGAAATTCAAGTTGTCCGTAACAACTTTGCTAAAATGAAAATGGATGTGCTTAACAGCCATATCGGTGAATCCCAAGGTTGTGGCATCATGGCACAACAAATTTAACCTTTGACATGTTACAAAATTTTGCTTGTGTTCCGCGTGACTGAAGAAAAAGAAATTCTCAGAACTACGTATAATCCTTAGCTACTTAAGTTTGCAGAACGATCTCAGTAGTTACTTATGCTATAAATTGCTTTGGAACAAATCAGATAATTTTTTTTGGAATGAACGCCATCAAATTTAAAATGGGGATACAAACATGTGCTTTATCTTTGGCCATCAAAATCCTTAACATCCTCCTTTGATGGTCCCTTGTCCCATGCTATCTTGGAGGTGCTAAAGAAATGCTTGGAAGCCTCGGGGTCTGTAATGCTGATACACAACGAAAATCCAAGCGACCTAAACAAGCTGTAAAGCATATTCCAAGAGTCATTATAGTCATATATGTCATATATGATTTAGCATAGTTTATGTCTGATCTTTATCGTGATTGAAATAATTTTTAATAGATGTTGCAGCGGCAGAAATAACAAGTTGAACGTGTTTGCTGTTGGAGTGCATAAAAGCCGTAATATGTATGAACAATCAAAACTTGTTTTTACACTGGAAGCTCGAATCTGGACCCTTTTCTTCATCTTCTTGCCAGTATTTTACTCAATGATTTAATGCAATTGTTTCCTCCTTAATTTTTTTTACTGAACTTATTTTTAGAATGAGATATGCTATAGAAATGTTTGCTATGCAACACTTACTCTGGATTAGCATGACATTTAATCTCAAAGTTTTTCCATCAGAAAATGTCCAGGAACATCTTGCAGTATCCCTTATGTTATGGCTGAGGATACGTGTCTTGCTTTTGAAACCAAGTTAATTTATTAATGGGGGATATGTTAATGTTTTGGTTCTGTACTTTGGTGTTCGACTGAGTTTTGTATGCCGTAAATATGTTTGTACTTTGTACTGACGGCTACCTTAATCTCCATGAATTTGCTGAGATTAAATATGATTAAAAAGAACGAACTTCTTCGAACATCAAATGGCCTATTAGCTCAGTTGGTTAGAGCGTCGTGCTAATAACGCGAAGGTCGCAGGTTCGAGACCTGCATGGGCCAAAATTTTTTAATTTTCGTTTTTCTCACTGTTAATTATAGGTATAATTTACTCAAATTTTCATCATCAACTATTGAAGAAAAATAATTCCCTTTCCTAAGACCTATGATAGAATATAAATTCAAAAGCAAAACTATTTTCCTTTTAGGAAATGAAATGAAAGTGAGGTTGGGTCTTCCTACTCACTTCTTAACAAATAAATAGACTAATATAAGGTCAAATGATGAGGTTACTATACTCACCACAAACACTATGTGTGCACTGCATAACTTGTAAATTAAGATTAGATTATGTTTTTCTTCTTCATTGCTTTACTTGGCTGCCAAGGAATACTGAGATTCTAGAAACATTTAAGTTAGGAACTGGGCAAATTATCAGATGTCATATTTGTTTGTTTATTTAGTATCAGACATATGTCTGCACTAAGTCAATATTAGATACAATTATTTATTCTGTATCATACACCCTATCTGCACCAACTCAGGGTTTGTTTAATACATGTTTAATTATTTATTTACAACTATTCATTATCTCCACCGGCTTCAAGATTTATACAGTGACTATTGTTATTACAAGTCAAACAACAATTGTTGAATGTATCTCATACATGTGCTCCAAACACGGATAACAATGCTGTAAATTAATTATTTGTTTATTTTACTTTAATAAAATAATAAATAATTACATGTATTGATTACATAAGAATCTATTAAAATATTATTGAATTATAAACTGTTATACATAGTAAATTTATTAAAATTAATATCAAAGAAGAATTTTAACTAATTAACGTTATACAATCTTTTACGTTTACAATGTATACAAATTTAAATTTAAAATAAAAATGATCCATTTTTATATTGTTTTTAAGGTTCCACACTTGAATAGTAGATTCAACCTTTTGATTATATGTTTTTCACTTTCCAGAAAGGTTTTGAAAATTGTCAAAGTTCAGTGCTCGTGCATATGTTTGTCCAAGTTTGAATATGAAAATATCATAATAATATATGGTGCAAGAAACAATTGGTTTTTGCCAAAAAAGAATTGACTCACACTGAACAATTTGACTGAAACAGGTTGAAAGAAGAGGCAACCAACCGTAAAGATCACGTTACATTAGATACTGTCTGTCTGTGACTGAATTGGGCAACAAAAGGAAATGAAGAAAAATAAAATATGGTACAATAATAGCAAAGTTCAGGCATATACAATAGAACGTGTATTAGAGAGCTACAGTCACCATCGGGACGGAGTATACTTAAAAAAAAATTCAGTTTTTCAAATAATATAAAAATTCAGTATATAATTGGGGATAATTTTGATGTTAAGAGTTTTATATTATATATGTTTTTATCCCATATATAATTTGTATATCTTTAAATATTTGTATCTTAGGTTCATGACTAATACCATAACATCTTATATATAAAAATATCTAATTTATTATAATACACACACACACATATATATATATATATATATATATATAAACATTAACATAATACTTCGAATTATAAAATTATATTATCAATTTATTTTAATAATCAATGCAGACGGTAAGGAGTTTAAACATATTCATATCTTTTTAATTTAAGGTTCAGTTTAAAAATAAAACTAACATTTACAAATATATACAAGTTAGTATTTTTGATAAAAATTTTGGCCAATTCATATATAGCTTCAAATTAAAAATTACAAAAATAATCTAACCTATAATTTAGAGTTCAACGATTAGACTATATTATTAAAATATTAAATTAACATAAATTCACTTAATATTACATATATAAGTAAAATTAAAAAAAATAATAATAAATTATGACTAAAAAAATAAATAAAAAATAAACGTATTCAATTCAAAATTTTGATTATTTTCGATCTTACTTTTAAGTATCGTTACAAATTTGATGATAGAATAATAGATCTGATGACGAAAGAAAGAAATTAGAAAAAAAAATACTAAAGAAAAACTATTTAGAGGCACGGTGATTTAATTAAAATAAAATCTAAATAATTAGATTTTCTATTTATTCAAACCTTACAATGAAATAATACAATGTTTAAGTATTTTTTTTTACTATACCACTTTCATTTTCTACGTACTTACGCACATAATTAAAAAATCCGTACTTAGCTTTATTTTATTTCGCTCATAGGTGTAGTGTAGGGATGTTACTTTTCCTTTGAAGAGGACATTTGTTTCGTTTCACTTTTTCTTTTATTTATATTAGTTATATATTTGTTGTCATATAAATATAATTTCGCTCTACATTATAATATTATAATACAATCAATATGGATAAAGTTTGGAGTTAAAATTATTTATTGTAAGTGGCCTAGAATGGGAGCATGAAGACGACAAAGCATGTTATTTCTGGCAAGCTTCCTCTGAAAGGGGAAGTGGACACATAGTTTGTGCACTTATCCACAATAGATACACGCGACATTGATCACACACAGAGGAATCAACTTTTTTTTTTTTTTTTTTTTTGTACGTAATAGAATCTAATATTAATAATTTTTTAATTGATTGTATACTTTTCCACTGCAATAATATCATAATTTATTATTCATATGGTACACTAGTTAATAGTGATTCAAATAGTTGGATTTATATGTTAAATTTTATTTAAAGTTGACGTTGATTGAACGGTAGTGAAATAATTTTATAGCATAAAATTGTCTACATACATTGGTGGAATTAAAAAAAATGTTTGGAGGGACTAAAGCTATAGAAAAAGGTTAAATACAATATTTTTTAAAGTACTATTTTTGTAAGTCATTCTAGTAATACTATTTAAATATTAAACATTATTGAGTGATTCCTTCTAATTTATTTATTTCTTTCCTATTTTGATTGCGACGGTAAAAATCAAATATAAGGTGTTTATCATTCACCACTTTTTCTATATTTTAACCCCATTATCTCTCTTGCTATGGTATATATAAAAAAAATTAAGCGCATTAAATTATACGAACATTTTTTAGGATAGTGATGAAAAAATTGATAATTCTATTACAAATCCTATTTATCTTAAAATTTTGTAAATGATATTGTTGTTTGAGAGAAAGAATTAGATAATTGTTTATTGATTTTATTGTAATAGGATTAAAATACCTTTTAAATATTTTTATTTATTATATTTATGGCGGTTAAAGAAAAAAAATACGAACATTTTTTTAATATTTTATCTTATAAAACAAAAAAAATACTTGGAAGTTAAAATGACCTCCAAAACATTACTATTGTCTGAAAAAGGGTGCATATTTTTGTATAAATAAGTATATATAAATTAATAACCATGTATAAAAATATGCACCCACTTATAACAAGATTGAACTCTAACCCCATTAACTCCATATTATATACTATAATTGAACTTTGTTGCTTTTCTCCAATTATTTTTCCACTAAGCAGCCGCTTGGGTGAGAATTTTATATTTTTTAATGCTTTTCCTTCTATCATTGTCATTTATTTTTGAATTAACAGTCTCAAGTGGAGTTAGTTTATTTTGGTAATTTCAACCCACAGTGGATCAATTCAAATTGTAACTGGTGTTTTATCACCTCTAATTCTAAAATAAAATGCAACCTTTTAAAAAAATAAAACCATGGTATAAATAGTAATTTATATAATTTTAATAAGTTCCAGAGTTTGATAGGAAGCAATAACCTCTATGATGAAAAATATCTTAAAATTATCATTTAAACTATAAGAAGAGAAAAATAAATATTAAAATTTCTTAAAAAGTAAGAAGTATAACGGTCAACATAAATGGAAGGTTTCAAGGAGATCGCTAAACACTTTAGATAAAGTAAAAAATTTGTGATATAAATTAAATTCAACTTGTTTTTCCCATAAGTCGAACCGACTTATAAGGTTATAAACAGCTTTTTAACATAAAAATATTAAAAAATAACTATTTTATTAAAACATATATATTATAACTTATATATCAAAGCATATATCTAAAATTGAATTTTTTTTATTCGTATAAATTACTATTTTTTAAATATTTTCTTTTGAAAGTTTCTTATTTTTTAAAACTTTTTTTTACCTTTTTAATAAATCCAATAAAACACGGATGTCAGAGAACTGGTACCATGTTGGAATATTCATTTTCACACCTTAACTAAAAAGGTATATATATATATATATGTGTGTGTCTGTAACCTAAAAAACACCATTTCCTAATAATGATCTTACAAATATTATGATATTATTTAAAAAATTAAACTATAAACTATATATTATAAATATTATTCTAATATTTTTTTATTATATCCTCTAAAATCCTTTTTAGCTACTTAATCTTCATTCTTTTGTACGAGGCATTAAAATAAAAGAATAAAGTTGAAATTCTGGAGTCACTAATCAGATGCACCAACGTCATAGCGACGTTAAGGCATGACGTCTTTTTCTTTTGTTTAATTAGGTGGGTAATGGCATGGCATCACGTTTTCACGTTTTCGAAATATTTCCACAATAGTTCCTTAACTTTTTACCCTACTTATTATTTTTATACTTTTTGTTTTTTCTGTTTACTTTCACTTTCTAGATTTTGAATAAAGTTTATTATTTATCAAACTTTTTCTTTTGCAGTCTATTTTATTTATTAATATTTATCGAGCAGGCTGCCAGTGGAGACAACTTGCTGCATGGGGGGCTTTCACTTTCTAATTAAGTGGAATCAAAAGAAATATGACAAAACAATTATGTCCTTTAAATTATTAAATAAAACTTAGATAATGACTCTTTTTATTTAAAATATAAAAGGGTGATCTAAGAAAATTTCGAAGTTAGTTTGTACAAAACAATAACAGTTTTAATTATCTGATTATGATTACAAAAAAATTATTTAAAAATCATAATTTATATTTCTGAAATCATTTAAATTATTTTCCAAAAATTAAAAAAATTAATTTTCAGTTCTATTTGATTTCTTAAATAACCAAAGTCACTAAAATTATTGTATAAAAAAGTACAAAAATAAGTTCAACTAAATACGCTCCCTTGTTGACTTGGTTGGATGTGGTGGGAGACGGAGTGTGACATCCCATAGATAAATACTATTTATTTCATGGATTATTATTATTATTATTATTATTATTATTAACTTTATTTTCTTGTTTTGGGTCTTTACATTTCCAAATTCTCACGTTTTGTTTTTCCACAAAAAGAGGGACACAGTCACGAGGTTATATTTTCTATGCCCTTTCTAAAAGAATATGTTCTTTTCTTTCTTCTTCCCTTCAACCAAAATCATACAATTTTTTTCAAGATATACAAAATATACAACTTTAAATGTAAAATCACTCAATTTCATTGTTATCTTGGTAATTTTAACATCATAAAAGTTATTTGTATATCAATAACTTAAAAGTTAGTTTTGGTTAACGAAATTTTTTAGTGTTAGAAAAAGTAGATGAGTTAAAATATAAAATCGACAAAAAAAGAAAAATTGATTAACGAACATTGTTATAACATATTACTTAAACATCTCTTCATAAACTTGTAGTAGTATTAGTTAGTACCGTAAATTTATCTTTAAAATTATAAAACGTAAAATCGAAAACATATTTAGTTTAGTTTAAATTTATAAAAAGGAAAATCGAAAACATATTTAATTAGAATATCAAAAATTTGAAAGTGTATTAGAAGATAAATGGGGTGAGTTAGTTTTTGTTGGACGCGATCACGAATCGTACGTCAAATTCAAAGTGTTTTTATTTTAAATACATAATCAGATTTGTTGCAAGAAGAACAATATTAAGATTATCAAAATAATTTTTTAGTATGTCAAAATGGGTAGTTCAATGAGAAAGAAGATGATCCAAGTAATATTAACAAGCACAAAAATAATACTTCTCTACTTGACTTTAGTATAATTAAGGAAGACAATTTTTTGTTTTTCTGTGTGATGAACATAAAATAATAATTGAGCCAATATTCAATCCTTAATTTTCTATCATCAAAATTAGAATTTTAATATGTATCATTGAAAAAATAACAGAGGATTGCAATGCGAAAAAAAAAACAGGGTACAAGATGTCAATAAGATATTCAAGAATTCTTTTCTTAACTTTTTAATGATAATAATGTGATTGACATATATATCGATAAAACTTTGTTGACATAATATGTTAGTTAAAGTTCAGTACTTCTAACAAATTGTAATTATAAGACACTAATTATATATTCGTGAGTTGGATCATGAAAAATAGTTGACTCATCTTGTGTAAGACAAAAAAAAAATGATATAATAAAAATTAATTATGACTTCATATCATGCCAGACAACTTTATATAGAAGTTCTTCAATATGTAAAAGATCCATAAAAAAACTAGAATATAAAGTGAAAAGGAAAAAATAGTTAAGCAACATTGTTATGGTAAAAACTAAATTATGGTCTTTTACAGCTTGGGAGGTAATATTTTGACGGAAAAAGAATTACTTAATAACTCAAGAAATTATTATTTTAATTATATTTTTTTCATTTTTTTAACTTAAACTACTAAATATATTATTGTATTATTAGAATGGGATGTGAAATAAAAAAAATGATCTTTTTAAATTTATTTTAGAGGGTGTTGCCGTATCATTTTTGTTCCAACTTATTTTAAGGAACATTTTAGACCCGCTTGCATTTTAAAAGTCACGTTTCTGAACTTTGTTCGTTGGAAAAGACACGTGATGTGGCTTCTTTTGTTTAATGTTAAAAAATATTTATATATTCTAACGCTTTCTGCGCGTGCACGAGATGGCTCCTTCCAACTCCGCACCAGATATTGCCTCCAACTTCGCACAAGTTTATGAAACTACGAGGAAGCCACGTCTTCTCTCTTTCTATTACTCAATTATTTTTTAACACAAAATTTCAAGAAGATTATAAAATTTTTAATAAGCAAAACCTAAAAGTATCATATAAGGCTCAAGAAGTACTATTATTCTCAAGAAATATCAAAGACTTAGAAGTTGATTAATATGTTAAAACATTTGTTAAAGCCTCACTTTAATAATTTTAAGTGAGATGAAATATTATAATTAGGAATAATAATAAAGATATTTCTGAAAATAATAGTATAAATAAATCTGTTTAAGAGTAGTAGTATCGAATAACACAAAACAGTAGCAAAGGTTGCGTAGTGAATAAACACGTCCTTGTCTCCTAAGGTGCGTGCAAAAAGTATTCTTAAACATGTTTAGTAGGCACTTACTCTCTGTGAACGAAGTGTGCGTAATTTGAGAGAGTGCGAGGCCATGAGCGTAATTTCATTTTCTTTTTCCATCCAATTCATTAGTCAAAATCCACTACCTCTCTCAACAAGGAGAAAGAGAGGCATTCACAATCCAATTTCCGTGTCTCACTCTCTTTCTCTGTAGAGTAGTAGTAGTGGTAGAACTGAAGTAGAGAAAGAAGTTGTGTGAAGAAGACGAACCGTTGTGAAGCATAAGAAGAAGAAGTATATTATGGGGATTCTGCACGACGACGTAGTGATTATCCGGGAGGCTGAGAAAGAAGGTGAAACCACCGTCATAACCGTCAACTGCCCCGACAAGACCGGTCTGGGTTGTGATTTGTGTCGCATAATTCTCTTCTTCGGTCTTAGCATTGTACGAGGAGGTAATCCACTTATCTTCAATTTCTGTTCACTGTGTGGTGTCTGTTAAACGCTGAGACTGATTCCCTTGTTTGTTTGTTTGTTTGTTTGTAATGAAGATGTGTCCACTGATGGAAAATGGTGCTACATAGTTTTCTGGGTGGCGGGAAAGCAAAGGACCAGGTGGAGTTTGTTGAAGAAGAGGCTAATTGAGGCGTGTCCTTCTTGTTCCTCAGCTTCTGGGATTTCATATTACCGTTCAGAATTGCAGCCTCCTAAACCTTCTGATGTGTTCCTCTTGAAATTTTGTTGTCATGATCGAAAAGGCCTTTTACATGGTAATTTCGGAATCCTACAGCTCGTACTTGTTTGTTGTCTTGAATTTGCTGTCTGAGATTTGGGGTTTCTAGTTTTCTGATGTGCTGTTTTTTGCTTTTATAGATTTGCATCTTGGTGTTATTTTTCTACACCCTTATGTTCTCACTTGTTGGTTGGAGAGTAGTAAACGGTCTTATGGTTCTGTTTTCTGCTTAAGAAAATCATGCCACTAGTAAAATGAGCCGATAGTTTTGCTGTGTGAAATACTTTCAAACTCTAAAGTTTTAATTTTGTATTATTTGGATTCTTTGCCCGCCTTGGATTTTGCTATGTTTTCTAGATATTTTACTGATTGTTAATTTGTTACAATGGTTGACGCCTTGTTGTGTATTATTTATGAGTTGAGAAAATTACTTAATGCTTTTATTATTGGAATTTGGGACAGATGTTACAGAGGTTCTTAGTGAGCTAGAGCTCATCATACACAAAGTGAAGATTTCTACTACACCTGATGGCAGAGTGGTGGATCTGTTTTTCATCACGGATACCAGGTTGAACATTTCTATACATTCAGTTTTTGGAGCGTACTTGTGTTGTAATTTTGTACTGTTTTATTGCTATTCCATTTCAATCGAACTGTATTTTTCTATTTACGAAGGCAGTGGATTTGTTGAGCTGTTCTTTTAAAAATAATTAAAAAAGGAACTTGAAAGGAACTAATAATAAGTTGGGTATATCGTATTCGGTTGTAGTAAAATATTTTTTTGTTTAGCTGAATGATATGTTACCAATGTTCCTAACTTTTTTCTGAAAGTACTCTTTTGCCAGAGAATGTTGAACTTCATTTTATGAGAGTGGAGATTAATTTGCTGTGTATAATGCGCATTTGATTACAATTCCTTATATTTTCACTAAACTAACTTACTGCTTAATCTTATATACATACAATCAGGGAACTTCTACATACAAAGAAGAGAAGAGACGACACAATTGAACAGTTGTCAGTTATTTTGGGGGATGCCTCAATTACCATTGACATTGAATTGGTTGGCCCGGAAATTACTGGTTGTTCTCAATCATCTTCGTTCCTTCCAAGTGCAATCACAGAAGATATCTATGATTTGGAGTTATCTGGTTCATTACAAAGCGAGACTTCCACATCTGATTCTGTTTCTATAGCAATGGACAATTCGTTGAGTCCTGCTCATACGCTTGTCCAAATTATATGTCAAGATCACAAAGGTCTTCTTTATGACATCATGAGAACTCTGAAGGACTTCAATATTCAGGTATAGTAATTAAAGAGCTAGCTAATACAATATTTTGTAGTCATACTTTTATGCTGCTATGAATTGGATAGTGTTGTTGGCAGAGAAAATTGATAAGCCTATACACTTCTATTCATATTATATGTGAAGTTTTTTGTATGTGAACACTGCTATGAAATTTCATATTCTTTCCACATGAGCAGTTCTCTTTGTAATCACATTCCTTTCCACTTTTATTGGTCATCTTATCAAATCTCTTGAAACTAGACCTAAATCTGTGATTTGAACAGATTTCTTACGGGAGATTCTCAACAAAACCCAGAGGAAAATGTGAGCTTGACTTGTTCATAGTGCAAGCAGACGGGAAAAAAATAGTTGACCCCAGCAAGCAGAAGTCTTTGTCATCACGCCTTAGGGTTGAACTACTTCGTCCCTTCAGAGTAACTGTTGTAAGCAGAGGCCCTGATACGGAGCTGCTGGTTGCAAACCCTGTGGAGTTATCTGGCAAAGGACGACCCCTTGTTTTTTATGATGTTACTCTTGCTCTCAAAATGCTTGGCCCCTGCATCTTTTCGGTACTTACTCATCTAATCACTATGTTACTTCCTACTCTTCATTTTCATGTCTACTTAATTTTGGGTGAAGTCATACTCAACTTCTAAAATTATGTTCACAAAATTAGAATGAAGCAGAGAGGTTGACTGAGAATGATCATTTACAGCATGTGAATTTTTCCTTTCTTGTTTCAACAGGCTGAAGTTGGAAGACACGTGATTGGAGACCGGGAGTGGGAAGTTTATAGAATCTTGCTTGCTGAGGGGGACGGTTTATCTGTTCCGAGGAACAAGATTGAGAAAGGAGTTTGGAAGATGTTGATGGGTTGGGTGTGATTCTTGGTTGGTGGCATTGTTTATCAAGGATGAACCTGTTCCTGTGTACAGACAACGTGGTTATCTTGTAGTTATGATATGTAACTTGTTGTAACGAAGAAATGTATATTGTGCAAATAGTGGTCGTGTTCACGCTGTATTTTTGGAGCTTTTGTAATTTTAACTCAGGGTAGAAAGAAGGGCAGTAGCAACTAGCAAGTATAGGGGGAAAAGGAGAAAGACAGGGGGATTCTTTATAGAGTATTTTATAACTAAAAGTGAATTATTGTAAAGTGGTTATACTCAGTTCTATCACACTATATGCCTATATGTATATATAAAGTTTTAATTGGCTGTATTCTACAAAAATGAAAAGCATCCTTACAAACTTTTTTGGAACTGTTTTCTGCATTATTTTTTGATTATAAAATAGTATCATTTTTTAATGTTTTTGAAGACGTGTCTAGAAAACACTGAAATATTTTTGTTGTTGCTTTTATAGATATTTGAAATTAGGGATAAATTGAAAATACAATGACATTTTATGATTAAAAAGTCAAAATATGAAGCAAAACCAGAAATTAGAACACAAGTAAATGCTGAAAAGCCGGGACCCTGATGTGCTGATTAATGATTTTTTCAAAGAAGCAATGGCACGTTTAAAGGAATTCAAATAGGTTGACAAAAGTTTGTCTGTGATTTATGGACTTGTGTGCTTTGCAGTCATCTTTACTCTGTATATATGATGCAACCCTGAATTGGTAGTTGGTTTCCTCACCTAACTGCTGGTTGTTCCATATGCTTGTTCATTTTTTATCAGGTCATTTTCCTAGGATACAGCTTCTATTCTAGGAGCTAGTTGTCCCCTATTGTGATATTTTATCTTATATTCTAACTTTATAGGTTTGTTAAACAAGGACTTCACCAGATGTCACCTACATGAATATCACCTACATGAATATCATAGGGAGCATCATGTCACATCCACATATGGCAAACCCTGATTCTGTCCATTGATTCATGAGTAAGCACATGTGCAGCGGTCTTGGCCATTGTTTGCCGCTGAATTTTTATAAGGACACGTTCCAGTCATTGACATAGACATAGCTTGATCACTGATATTGTGAAATATGGGGATTCCATGATCATTGCAAATGGAGAAGCACTAGCACAGGTTTTTTGCTCTAAATAAAATATCTATGGATCTCATTTTTCTAATATTGTTTTCACTTAACATGTTAACGTCAAGAAAAGACCCCATTTGTTGCTATGCCGTAAAAATTCTTCCCATACATGTCACAAATCGATATTTTAAGATTTTGATTGGTGTTATTCCCATTTGTCGGCATCTTACAAGGACTCCGTGAGGAACAAGAATCTTGATATACTTCACAAAAAAAAAAAAGTTGTTATATTTTATCTAGTGCCACTTACACTAAATAAATGGTTTTTTTTTTTTTTTTTTTTTGTTTCATTTTCAGTAAGATAGAATTTGGTTGCCTTTCACTTGTCCTTCTCTGTGTCGTTTTTGAAATTGTGGCGAGGGAAAAATATATAGAAAGCTTCCTTTGGGGACTCAGTATGAAACTTTTATTTATTCACAAACATTCAAATGTTTTGGACATTTTATGGTATCTGTTCTTACCTTACCAAAAATGAACTATCAATAAAGAGAAAAATATATACTGATTACAAATTTATATAATTATATAAATAGTATAAATAAGAAAAATAATTATAGTTCTCAGTTATATACTATTAATATCAAAATTATTGAAAAAATGGAAGGAGTAAATTATATTTTGTTGAAACTGATAATAGTTCACTATAGTTTTATCAGAAAACAACAAGTACTAAGAGGTGGTTTCGTTTAAATTTATTAATTAAAGAAGCAATATCTTGTCATATGTTACAAATCCATCAATTTTGCTTGCTGCTCAGGCTTAATTAAATTTTACATATATCATAAATTTAAAATTTTTTAATTGAGTTCTGTTTAAAACTTTTTGTTTAATGGAGTGTTTAAAATATTTTTTATTTGTATTCAGGTATTTTTTTTTTCATTTAATTTTATCATAAATAGGGTGATATAAGTTATTTTCTTTTTATAACTAAGATATTATTTCTTTAATTATCTGATTCTTTGTGAAGTATATGATGTAGCTTAAATTCCAATGCAATGATGTGTTGGGCAATACTACTTTGAAATGTCAATGCTATGCACCTTTTCTTCCCTCACGGGTTTCATAGTGGCTTTGCACCATGTACTGTCAAGTATGTGTGTTAAAGTGATTACAAAAAGAAGAATATAATTAATAGATGAAGAACAATTGCAGGTTACCATTAAAGCGGGTGATGGATTGTTACACATAGTTTACTAATTATAGTTTCCAATATATTCCTAATTTGTGCAAGACGCCAGCAACCACACTCCAGAATGTGATTTCTGCAAAGATGACATATAAGATGGTTCCCACCCTCTCTGAGTGCCAAACATTAACAAACACATGCTTCTTGATCCAGTGTACCTGGTTTATTATTATTTCACATGCAACAATATTGGTTAGAACCTTCTTCTAGATATTTGATGCAAAACAAAGTATCAAATAAGAATGCATGACATATACAAATAAATGATAAAGGTTGGTTCTTACTAGGGAGTTACGTGGATCTTCATAATACCATCCATTTACAAAAGCTGCAAAGATGCCCTCAGCTGCCATCACAAACACTAGCATAGCATTCATTCCTATCCATTCCAAGAACAGAAATGGAGTCCGGAGCCCCCAAACATCAATCTGTTTAATTTTCAACATATTTAAATAAGAATCACAATTATTAGAAAAAATTAGTGTACTTGAGTTAAAGCATTCTACACTTGTACCTACCAGTATGTAGAACCCAGAGAAAACAATTCCAGCTGCCCCACCTGAGAAACAAACATAGCTGAAGCTGTAGAGTTGCTTGTTAATTGGGATAGCTGCAATTAATATACCACAAAACATTGTTAACATTTATCTTACTAATTTGATGGATTTTATTTGACTAGCTTAATTACCATCTGTGAAGTGAAGGATGATGGCTATTATGAGCAACCCAAACCCCATTGAGACCCATTGTTTTAGCCTCTCCGAATGACCCTGTCAAATTTCATCATACATTTATAATCAATTTTAGATTATAATAGATGTTTGCATAACAGGGTGAAGTTTTCTAACCTTGAAGTGAATCAAGACGTGTCCATAGTGGATCCCGATCGTGCCAGAGAGAATAGCTGATATAGAACTAATCAAACAAAAACTATTTGTCAAATATTTCTGATTGATAAATTGAGATTAATTTTTTATAAAGTAACCCAGATTTATAGCTAGAAACAAAGAATACAACTCAGTTAATGAAGTTCTTAACAAGTATGAATTCATTCATGCAAATCAACTTTTGCCTTACTATAACCTCTAAAAAAAATTAAACACTGCAATTTGATTGATTTTATCTTTTATTTATTCTCTTACAAGTATTTATTTAAACAAAGGGAGATAATTAAACCTCAACAAGCCTTCAGGTTCAAAAGGAGCACGACACCAACTTGGAGCATCTTCACGAAAAGGACCATCTCCAGGAGAACTGAGTGTACACGCCTATAAACGTCATAGAAAAATTAGAAAAACAATAGCAGAATGAATATCTTTAGAATAATAGCAAAATCATGTGACAATTTTAGCAGCAAAATCATGTGACACAGTGCTGAATAGTCAACACTCACCTTCAATCGTCTCCACACAGGTTGAGAATAAAGGTGGTTGACCCCCCAAACCTGTCGGTCCACGTGTCCAACAGCGTTGCATGCAGGCCCTAGGTGTCCTCTCATCCCACAAATGACCTAATAAAAGGAAAAAAAACAAAACAAAACAAATGAATAGGTTTAAGATATTTGAAGATAGAACAAAGATTTGCACCACTCATTTGATTATGTACCGTGTATCTCTTGGGTTCATCGCCGTTAAAACGATCCACGAAACTCCAATCAGGAACGTAGAGGGCGAAGGTTGTGATCATATAAATGAGAAATGCGACAAAACCTCCAAACCTAAGCCACACGTGTATAGAATATATAATGTTTATCAAAGCTAGTTTACAAGTTTCAATAATCAATTTCAGTTGAATTAAGTTTGAAGTTGTTGTATTTTCTCACCATTGCCATTTATAAGCAGTAAAAATGGATAGGTATCCAGAACTCAACGTTGTGGGTCTAAGCTTGGTAGTAAATGTCTCTATTAGAGCTACAACACAGTATACAAGAGCTATTCTCTGCTAACAAAAATTCAGAAACGGGGTTATTTTGCATCATAACCTATATGCATTTACTTTAATCTGAACAATATATACCTGGAGAATGCCACACCATCGGATAAATTTCATGTTAACTCCATATTCGAGATCATTAGGAGCATGAGAGTAACCCCCTGTAAGATGTTATATATAATCAAATTTATCACAGCATCAGGATTTATATACATACACACACACACACACATATATATATATATATATATATATATATATATATATATATATATATATATATATATATATATAT
>Ga0209700_105540_pt1 | contig 21152 bp, 7 predicted proteins | sample SiratroredBW_FD_187528 | JGI IMG/M metagenome (GOLD analysis project Ga0209700, IMG submission 187528) | Root nodule microbial communities of legume samples collected from California, USA - Siratro red BW (SPAdes) (version 2) | ecosystem: Host-associated > Plants > Roots > Nodule | place: USA... | reverse complement strand
AAAAAAAAAAAAAAAAAAAAAAAAAAAAAAAACAAACTAATGTTACTAAAAAAACTAAAATAGAAAGAGGCACCTAACAAAAAGGAATCTAAAGCCAGCCCAGAAAACCAAAAGGTTGTAAAAAACCACAATATAAAACACTCTTAAACAAAGCTCCCACACACCCTGTGCTTAACTCAATAAATGAATAGATCCGATCCTCTCAGTCGCTTGTACTAACCATAGTGAATGACTTCCCTCACACCACACCTATATAGGTTCCTTGCTTTCCCGCAGCCACAAATTCCAGCCCCACCCTAAACGACAATACTACAAGCTTCACCACCCACTTCAACGTACACCATGCATCATCATTTTCACAGCTCATAACCCAGTTTTTCATTCATTTCCAGAAGGGTGTTTCAGTCATTTAAATAACGGTAGTTTTGAAAATTCAAAAAAATTTAGAGGTGTAAGAAGAAGCTCTCGTCTCACTTTTATAATTTTTAGACGAGTTCTTCCTGCACCCTAATAGTTCTTCTTGCACTCTAATAAAAAATTTTAATATCACAATTGTCCTTATATGAGAATCGGATGACATCCTCATCCGGTTGTTAATTTTTTTTCAAATGTCAATCGGATGGGGTGTCATCCAGTTCTCATTTCCAAATCAAAATGATAATCGGATGAAACTCATCCGGTTCTCATAGTCCAAATCAAAAACGGATTAATTTTTCGATTTAGACTATGAGAACCGGATGAGTTTCATCCGGTTATCATTTTGATTTGGAAATGAGAACCGGATGGCACCCCATCCGGTTCTCATATAAGGACAATTATGGTATTAAAATTTTTTATTAGGGTGCAGGAACAATGTATGAGGGTGCAGGAAGAATGTATGAGGGTGCAGGAAGAACTCAGTCTAATTTTTAACATCGTATTGGGCCGTTATGTGTGGCCCAAGACATGTTTGCGCAGTCTTGAGAAAGCCATTGATTATTTGTTCTTGGTACTTAATATTTGACCTTACGTTGTGTTTTGCATGTGGTGTCGTTGATCAGATACACACTTGTCTCACATACAACCCTGGTCCTGAATTTCTGAAGAGCAGCATTCGCGTGAAGGCAGATTTAGATGGTCTTGGTGCCTTAGGAGACACTGGTTGGTACTGCATCAGAGCTATCTTATGGGCCGTGGACTACGAGCTTCCAAAATCAGTGCTTGCATTCCCAGGAGCCATTCTCAACGAAGAAGGTGTCATAATCTCTTGCAGCTCTTCCATGCATTGGGAAGATGGAAGATCTGCCACCTTTCACTGTTCCTTCTTATCCTACGCAACCTTTGATGTCACAGTTTTGGGAACAAAAGGGTGTCTTCGTCTCCACGATTTCGCCCTTCCATTTGAAGAGAACTTAGGGTTTGCCACCTTCTTGGAGGCCTCAGAGTTGGATTATGGGAAGATTGAACCCGGAATGTGGTGCCCTAAGCCGAATGAGCATGTTGTGGAGACAGAGTTTTCTCAAGAAGTTTGGATGGTTAAGGAGTTTGCTGATTTGGTTCAAAAGGTTAAGGGAAGTGGAATGAAGCCTGAGAAGACTTGGCCAATTTTGAGCAGAAAGACTCAACTTGTGTTGGATGCAGTGAAAGAGTCCATCCACAAAGGCTACCAGCCTGTTCAAATTGTGAGTTAAAAGATGAAGCATATATATATAACAATCTTTTTTTCAGCATGGTCTAATTTATCTAAAGTAAAATGAGAGTTAAATTCTCGTAAATTACTGGTATGCAATTGTTGATGAAAGAGCTTAGATGTATCAAATTATAAGTAACATAGTATTAAATGCTCAATCCAATATATATCAATTTGTATACTAAAGATCCCCACATGTTATAATGTACAAAGACGAGAATCAATGGTTAGCAAATTGCAACTCGAACCGTGTTTTTTTGTTAAATAAATTTATGTTAATTACGGGCAAATCATGGCATTTTTTTTATAACTGATAATACTAGTAATATTTAGAAAAAATAAAATTACTATAAGTGTCCGAACAATACTAATAGTTTCCCCATATAATAATAGATAAAACTATTATGCATTTGCATATACAATTGTTGATATTGTATGGCGATTCACTTGTTAAAATATATATACATATCGAATTTACAAGTAGAGTTACTTCTAGTATATTACTTTTTATTTAATTAATTACTTAGTAATTGTGAATACCAAACTTTGTCCACTTATTTTTTTAAAATTTGAATAATTTCATAAGTTTAATATTCCGCGGTTTGGGCATATAATTGGAATTGAAAATATAAATATATGGGGATTTCATAAATCAAATTTCTTTAGTAAAAAGTACTTTTAAATTATGTAATATGAAATAAACTTTCAAGATAAATTTCAAATAGTGTAATTCAAAAATAACTGGCAAATTGTGCAATTCACCATTTAGTATTAAAAGTTGTGTTTATGTCTGGAAGCAAACTCTCCAAATTGTTGATTAATCTTCTCTGATAGATGGAGGAACACTTTCCATTCAGGTCTTACTATAACTATGGAAAAATATACATTTTAACATTTATGTGGTGCAAAAGGAAAGTATGAGGTGCAAAAAGAAATACCGTAATAATTGGATCCATCTTCTATGGGCCTTTGGTTTGTCACCTATAGAAAGGAATACGCAAATGGCCCATGCACATGTATCGTTAATTTAGTTATACAAAAATTAATTGAAATTAATTTAGATATATTTTTAATTTGATTCTGTAAAAAATTAATTAAAACCATTTTACTTATGTATAGAAGTTAATAAAAACCTCTTTTATGGAAAAGTTAATAACAATCATTTGGATGCACTTTTAATTTGGTTTTGGTAGTTGTAAAAAAATATAAATATATTTTTTTCTAATTACTTTATCAAATTTGAGTTTACAACATTTTTTTTTTCAAAATTATATTTATAACCTTTAATGTTTGGACTAGAGTTAGGTCGTGTTGTGCACTTGATCCAGGTATTTCTTAAATGGTAAATTATACATTTTTTAAAGAAGAAACTGAATTTACACTTATGTTGGATTGAAGTTCCACATGGGGTGAGTTTCATTTCTTGAACTTCTTTTTATAGGAGTTAAATTATTTCTCCAAAAATCATTTTAATATATCTTTTTACATATTATTTTTTATGTAATAAAAAATAAATTAAGAGAGAGAAAATTTGAAAATTTCTAAGTAATGATATTTTTAAAAATATTTCTTATTATTTTCTACTTCTGTTTTAGAAAATATGATAATTTTATTTAAGTAGTATTTTTTAATTTTTAATTTTATTTATTTGTTTCTTATTTTAAAGAGTTTATGCATTGTTTTACTCTCATGCCTAACACATAATCACTGTGGTGTTCTAACTCTAAACTAATTATTATTTTTTAAAAAAATATATATATATTCATATAAATTTAGTTTTTGATTGTTAGCATTCTATTTCTAACTAGAACAAAATAATGAATAACAATTTGTGCAGGTTAATAGGTTTAATAATAAGAGGTATATAACAATTATAAAGTATCGGTGCTGTTAAATGTCAAATCATGATTTTTGTTGAAACGATGGAAAAAACAAATATTATTATTATATAATTATAAGTTGTAAAAAGTCCTATAAAATGAGTTGAAAATCATGACCTTCATTTCATAGCTGTATGTGCCTAACCACGTGGTGAACCGAACAAGCACCCAATCAAAATTAGGTTTGCCAATCGCCTTTCGTCGGTTACATTTTCCAAATGGAACAAAAATCACCGAAAGCAGAGAATGCACAGTGTAAAAAGCATAAGCATATATGTTAGATTTTTCAATCAATATTTCAGAGAGTGTCTCGGTTCTGATACAAACTATCACAAGCAAGCGCAAAATTTTATATGTCTTCTAATTACACATATGCTCAGAATGTTTTTTCATGTCTTTTTTTTATCATACATTTATTATAGATAAGTTCAGAATAATTATTTTTTCATGTCTTTTACTACACATTTAGATTTAGATTAGATTCTATTAACTCAGAATGTTTTCAATGTCCTTTATTACACACTTACTTCAGATATGCTCAAAATATTTGATGTGTTATTCTTTTGTATATTTATAGGATTTAGATTGAAAGATTGGTTATAATAAATTAAAGATAAATTAAATTGATTGTTTTTTTTTCTTTAATTTTTTTCAAGCAAAAAACCTTAAAACTATAATCACTCTAAGGCAAAGAATAGGAGTAAATATATTTTTTTCTTTTTTATCTATCTTTAATTTGAAAATATTCTTTTGTCTATTTATGATTCCAATAATTTTATGATATTTTCTAATCCATTTATGTGTGGATTTATTATATTAATGAAAAGAAAAAAAATCAGGTAAAACAAAGAATCTTATACTTATTACAAACAATTTTTTTTGTTATATTTCATGTACACGTAAAATAATCTTAAAAAAATATAAAAAAAAGGAAGAGAAAAAGTTTCCATTTCAATATTTAGTTCAGGACACATAACAAAACATTAATTATTATATTTGTAAACTAAAATACTCTACATTTGATGTAAAAATTTACAAAATGTAATATTTTAATTACACAAATAATGTATATGGGAAAAATATTATAAATGTTAACTTGGATTTTAAAAGCAACTATATTCTTATAACCATGAAGTATGATGTCAATTCATTACAGTGTTAACTTTTGAAGAAAATTCAAAGTGACTAATGCTCACTTCTCAATAATTTTTTCTTTCTTTCTAATTTGTGATTGCATGAATTAATTTCCATGTTCTAGTTAAAATTTTCATTTAATGATACAATGAGATGCTAAATTTTTTTTAAATGAATGATATATTTATGGTTGTTTTATGTGAAAGAACTTTAAATTATAATTATTGTGACAGAGGGTGTAAGAGAGAAGTCTAGTACATCATCTATTATATTTTACATGTAGGTATAAGTTTTTGTTTTTTGTTTGACTGCTATTTTTAAAGTTAAAAGTATATCGATTGTGTTTTTTTTTTTTTCAATTATACTTTAACTTTTCAATAAAATTTAATTAATTTATAAATATTATTTATTGTAATGTAAAATGAAGGCTTTTTCTCTATTTTGGTGTAGTTTTCAATTTTAATTTCTAAAATAGGTAGAAAAAAATTTATATATCAAAATGGACAAATTCTGCCAGTTAGATAGGTATAATTTCAAACCGGTCAAAATAAAAGTGACATGTTAACAATTTCAATTAATGACATTAATTAAAATCATTTCTCTCTACAATCATTTTTTAATTATTTGATATTATGATTGTTAGGTTTACCAATTAATAAAAAAATAATAATCATTATATAATAATAATTAACAAATAAATTTTTAATTATTTAGCACTATTTTTGTTACTTTAACAATTAACAAAAAAATTAATAATAATAATTAACAAAACTGTAATAAAACATTAAGACATACAAATTTGTTTTAAATTAAAACAAAATAACATAATGATAATAATAATAAGAATAATTCATATGAATTTAATAATAATAATAATTATTTTTAAATTAAAATAAAATAAAATAATAATAATAATTAATAATAAGTGAATTTAATAATAATAATTATTTTTTAAATTAAATTTGTATGAAATTATTCTTGTTATTATTATTATTTAAATTAAATTCATATGAATTTAATTAAAATTAAAATTATTATTATTATTATTATTATTATTATTATTATCATTATGTTATTTTATTTTAATTTAAAATAAATTTGTATCTCTTAATATTCATGTTATAGTTTTGTTAATTATTATTATATAATAATAATTATTATTATTATTTATTTTGTTAATTGTTAAATTTAAGATTATAGTATCAAATAATTAAAAAATGATTAAAGAGAGAAAATTTTTTTTAATTGAAATAGCCAGCATGTCACTTTTATTTTGATTAGTTTAAAATTATGTCTTTCTAGATGGCAGAATTTATCTATTTTGGTAAATTATTTTTTTTACCCATTTTGAGAATTAAAATTGAAAAATACACCAAAATAAAAAAAAAAAACCGTAAGATGAAAAAAAATAACAAAAACACTTCAGAATTCATAAAACTTAAAGTTAAAAGGAGAGATGTCCACCTCTTTGATGTTTGTCAAATCATTGAAGAAGATTAATCCCATATTCCACGGGTTGATATTCCTTGATAATGAAAGAAATAAAAAATAGTGAAACTTTTTTTATTAAGTTAAGAAAAGTATTGCATTCTTCATTTTTTTAAATAGATGATACATTTAAGAGACACAGTTTTAAATTTTTGAAACAATGTTCGTGAAAATTCTTTATTTATATACCTAATAAATTTTTTAAACTATTTTACTACGCTGTATCATTTTTGGTATAAAAAATTAATTAGAAGATTAATTTTACAAAACCGTGAGTCTCTTTCACTTATCTGTTAACTTTTGTTCTGTATAAATGGATCTTTGTACAATACTCATAAAATGAGTGAACTACTTTCTAGATTCACTTTCTCAAATCATAAATGGGATTTTATTTTACATTATGTTTACAGGATAAAGGAATTAACTTGAATATTAGAAATATAACCTTTATGTTGAAACAATCATAAAAAATCATTGGTATTGTTAATTTAACTACAATTTGTATAAACTACAAGAAGAGTTTAGTATAAAAGATTATTTTCCCACATCATGATAAACTAAAGTTCATTTTTTGAAAAATAAATATTTGATGTCATTTCAAACTAAATATTTTCTGAATACTTGTGGAAAGAAAATCATCGTGAGAAAGAAATGTAAGAACATGCTTAGAGAAGTTTTCCAACAAATATTTTTAGAGAAAAAAAAAAACTGTAAAAGTGAATTTTCTTTAAAATACATTTTGTTTCTATGATACCCTAAAATAAAATCTTAAAAACTTTACTCAAACAGGTCGTGGAAAAGCAACAAAACATATGGGCTAACACATTTTCTAGGGGCGAAAAGTATCATGTGACTTATGGTCCTATGTTAATGTTGGGTGTGGTATGGTATGCCATCTCAGGCTTTTCCAAGCACTATCAAAAGCATGAAAGCAATTTATCATAAAGCAAACAAGGAACCATAAGGCCAAAAAAGGGGACACAAGCCCCACAACACTCCATCATGGATTCACTTTTTTCTTATTCATGATCGATACCCATCATGTCAAGTTTCAAAACCTAGGCACGTGTACTATAATGTTCCATGCATCTATCTTAGCCATTCCTTGGTGATTTTGCTCTCAAATCTAGATTTTCATGTCCATGTCGAACCACGTTAATTGCAAGTGTTTATTGATCGATGTTGTTGTGGTGACGTGTAAAATTTAAACCCGGGTATTCTTGTTTTCCACTTTCTAGGTTGCTCTTTCAAATCTTGTGCAGTCTTGTGCAATGGATCATAGTTCCATCCTAAGCATGCAGAAAAGGTCAAAAGGATCGTCACCTCATGCCACCGCAATCACTAGACAACAAAACTTTTGAAAGAATTGATTTTTGAGGTGATGTTAAATCTTCTACTTTTCATTCAAAGTTGTTTTTCTAATTACTTTTTGAGGGACTTGTGTGTATATTTTTGTTACATTCCTTAAACTGAAGAAAAAGGTTATAATAAGTTTATATTATTGTTGAATCACAAATTTTATATATATTTATGTGTAATAAATTTATAATTTTTACAATAATTATGGCAAGAGTTATTGATATGATATATGGATGGAATGAGAAGGTAAGATGTTTAACATTGTTAAGAGTATGAAAATTGAGTACATAATTGGTGGGTCTCTTTATCTTTGTTGTGTATGGTGATACATATAAATATTCCCATTTTAAATTATCATCTTGAATTTTTAGTGATAAAATAAGTCAATCAACCTCATTAAAACCAACTCTATTTTTATAAGTACAACCTCATTAAAAGTTCTGACTTGTCTAACTAATTATTGATGTATTAATTTTAATATATGCATATATAAACTCTTATAATTATAATTATATATGTAATATGTTAATTAGTACTTCTAGTTAAATAAGTGATGTGATTATTATTTTTATATTTAAATCGCTCAATTATGATCTATAAGGTATATTTTTCAAACAACACAACCTAAAATTATAATTGTGTAGTATTTTAAATCTTAATATATCAATTTTAATATTTTATAAATATAATAAGATAAAAAACGAGTAGTTGGTGAGCTAATATCCTATTCTATTTTACTTATAATTAGTGGTGAATTTGTTAAGTATGGTCCGTTTTATTACCTCTAATTAATATCTTCTTATTTTTTAAGTACTTTCATATTTAATATACTTTTTTTTTCATTTAAGCTGCCTAGTATAAAAATAGTGTTAAAATGACAAAATAAATGTTGGGACAAAACAAATGTTTTTGTTGAAATTACTATAGTGAAATAAGAGTTTTAGGGAAATATCATTCAAGACAGTTTGAACATTTCAGTGTCTTTCAATAAAATAATTTATAAAATTTATTATATAAAATGTTATGGTATTTGGAAACTTTATTACAAAAGTAGATTATTAACAATAAAGTTAGAGCTCCATGGAAATTAATTAGGGCAATAGGATTTGCCGCAAAAACCTGTCGCTGACAATTGTTAGACCACGTTAAAGCTACAAACATTAGAATATCACTGTTTTTTTCACTTTATTATTAATAATATTTTTAGTACAGTTTTAAAGTCAATAATAATGATTCAAAACATTGTTTCATCTTATAAAGTAATGAAAATACTAAAATAGTAAAGCATTTGATTAATTAGTAGGCGATGCTATTTTAAATCTTAAAAAAACGAAATGTGAGTTTAGTTATTTTCAAATGGAGTTAAGAGTAATTTTAAAAAAGAATTATATAACTTAATTGTCTCTTAAAAAGTAGTAACACTTTCGCTTAAATAAGTGCAGAAAGTGATTCTTCTGTTCTATAAATTTTATTCACAAATTCGATGATCGTTTGCTAAATTCGAGGGTCTTATTAAATAGCAAAATTCAATACTATCTTGCAAATGGTGTCCAACTGACATGTCAACTATAGGTCATCACATATATATAAAGAAACTAAATGCATTTTTAATTTTTTTTAGAAAATGCTTTATTATCTTCTTAAAATCGGCACACCAAAACATGCATAATTTAAACTAAAAGGACAGAAGTGATGTACAACTTAAATCAGAAAAATCATGTTTTGAGATAAAATATGAAGGATGGGAATAAAAAGTTAGAAACGCTTACTTAGAGGAAGGAAAGTAAAAGAGTAGAAACGGAAAAGAAAAGAAAGAAAAAACAGGGGAAAGAGTGTGATGAGAATTTTTGAATTTGGTAAAAGAGAGTAAAAATAAATAAAAAACGAATAAAATTTTTGTAATTGATATGATTGATTTGTATAAGTAAAAATGAGTTCCATGTCTTTTAATATTTATAAAAATGTATTTTCTTAGATGATTTTGGTTTATGGATACCTCAACTCTTTTATAAACTGTTTATATTGCACTTATCTTCACCTTCATTCGGTATATGAAGTGTGAGACTCAAACGACAAAGAAACACTCATTAGCTGAACTAAATACTAGTATCATGTTCAAAATCCGTCTTCTTTTAAGAAATAAAACAAATAAATTATTTTTTGTAACTTAAAAATTAATTTATATATAAAAACCAAAAAAGGTTTTTAAAAATTAACATATATATATATATATATAATTTATCACATTATATATGATTAATTTGAATGATTAGAAATAAATTTAGTGTTATTTTTTTTTCTCATTTACAAAAATGTCTTTGTCTTATATGAGTTTGGTTCATCAATTATCTTGTAAGTTTCATGAGACATAAACAGTGTCTCTCATATAATCTTCACCTCCTTTTTCTCGAATTCAACACATACAAAAGTGAATACAAGAACATGTGAGACTCAGACCAACTTTTTCATCAAAGAAACATGTCTCACTTGAACCAAAGACTCTTTCATATACAGCTCATCTGCAGATGCAACCAAAGACCTAAGCATCACTAATAGAAGATGAAATCAAAATAATTAAACTTTTTTTTATAATATAAACGTAGTTTATATATTAATAAATCAAAAATTAACAAAATTAACAACTTATATATAAGTTAATTTTAATTTGCTAGATAACCTTATTTTATTTTTCATACGTGTTTTTGAAGCATATTATCTAAAATTTATCATATTATATATATAAAAGTGCAGAAATTCATTCATCTTTGGCATAAATTTTTTTCAGAATTTGAATTATCGTTTCGCTAAATTCAAGAACAGAATTCAATACTCTCCTGCAAATTAATGGTGTCCAACTTACACTTGGAGAGAACTGAGATAGAGTATACAGCGGCAGTTGGTCCCAGAAAAAGTGCCCTCTGATTAAAGTTAAACAAATTTTTGTCCCTACAATATTAGTCCAAAACATCAATTTGTTTTTTTCTTTCTGAATTAGTAAATTTCGCCCATAGTTTCCTTTTCTAGTTTGTCTCTACTTAGATAATTTCGATGATGAATTTTTAACACATTATACAAAATCTAAACCTGTGTTGCATATATAAATAATAAACATCATGCATGCTTAATTTGGGACTTAAGATTTGCTAGTCTTTCATAAAATAATTAATAGGGTGATGTTTTAATATTATTGAGATTAAAGTCGTGATCAGAATCTTCAAAACAAGAAAAAAAATGAAATACTATATTCTTTTTATAATTTATTTACAATTTATTTTTGAAAAATGATATCATACGTGGCATCAACATTTTGTGAAAATAATTGAAGTTTCCCCATTTCAAAACAAGCATCACTGTTTTTCCTCTGACCTCTCAATTTAGATTCCCAACCATTTTGTGTTGTCATTCATATCCTTTGCTCAATATTTTCACATAATTTTTTTTTATGAAGAATTAAATTCAGACCGTTCTCTTCACATGGAGATACTAAAAGTTGCATATATGTAGGCAATCTGAGTTATTTAAATCTTATAACATTCTTCCTATGTACTCTCTCTAAGAAATGATTAATTAATAGTGTTAAGACATTGTTAACTATCTCCTTTATATTAGAAAATAATATATATCTTTTTATTTCTATTCGTCATAACAACCTTTTTATTTTCTTCTTGTCTTTTACTCACAGAAAAGTGTTACAGAAAGTAAAAAAGCAAATATTTTTCAGTCCTGCAAGATCAATACATTTTAATTTTATTTCTCATATATTTTGATCTCTAAAGAATTGAAAATTTATTTGTAGTATTTATTATTTTCATTGACTATTCGTATATTTAATACAATTAATGTTTGTGGTACATTGCTCACTTAATTTTTTTGAAACCACCAACCCATCCACCCAATATTCAATTTTAGAAGAAAACATTATTTATAGATTATATGGAGCAGAAAACAAAAATGACATTCCATAAGACTAAAATAAAATTAATTTCTTTTATTAGAACTAAAATGTTTTACATTTTTAGAGAAATAGAAAGAGTTACATAAACCAAAAGTAAGACATATTTATTTAACAAGAAAAATTAAAAACACATGAAAGTAAAAATAAAAGAAAACAATTTAACTTTGTACTTTCCCATACTCTCCTCCATGACCACCCTAGACACATAAAAAGAGAAAAAAAGAAAGTGGGCCTAAAACTTCATGCATTGGTCCCCTCTGTGGCATGCCCTATCAAGTAAGATCTTTGGGATGAGTTTGGCAATGTGGCAGTCCGGCGGTGTGACTTTCTCAGTGTGGCTTTCGGTTGCTATCTAAAGCCACTTCCCACTTTTGGCATTTGGTGAATGCCCCACACAAAATATATATGCTTATATTATATAAAATCTTTAATTTATAATATTATTAATGCTATGAAATTACCATACCTAGCACCTCCTTAGTATAAATATGGACATAGATGATGCAACAAAGCATGTAGCCCTTGTGTGAGTCTCTTCCTAAGAGCAACTTACATGAAGAGGCAAAGAGAGTGATGCAGCCAAGGATGACTTGCCGGCGTTATGCTGCAAGCTCTCAACGGTGACTTTGCCGGCAAGTGGTTCTTGGCTACGTTTGGCTCTTTTCTTCTCATGTAAGTGCCAGCTAGGACCAACACAAACCCCTTCACTTCCATGGAGTGTGTATATTTTGTGGTGAGTAACCAAGGTTGTGCTTGTGAAAGTTTGAATATGTTAAATGTCTCTTTCTTTTGGTCATGTTTTTGTTTCCTTTGAAGTTGAACTCACCAGCTTTTTTGCTTTTTGTTTATTGAGTTGGGAGAAAGATATGTTCCCAGAGAGAAACGGTGTAAAGCTTTGTGTTGGAGTATAAACTATGGACACTTGAAAGCTATTTGACAGATACAGAACAAAAATAGAAAGATGGTTGCAGAAAAAGAAAGATAGAGAGAGAACACAAAGGTGTTTATGGTATAAATATGAATGTTTATATATACGATTAGTTCTTTATGCTTTATTAATCTTAATATAAGATTTGATATTTCTTCTTCCTTTCTTTGTTTACAATAAATTGCTTTTCTGCAGTGAAACAAGTATATTGTTTGACAGAGAGGTTGTGCATGGCGTGGAGATCAAGATAATATGTCAGCGTACAGCCAGGCCAAGAAAAAGAGAATTGAAATTTTGAACAGGTAGTCCATTCATACCATACATTATTGTCATTTTCTTTGACCATGGCACCAAAAACAACCACATATTGATGAAGGTGATGTGACTGAGAGCGAACAAACTTTTATCAAAACAAACATTTATTTGTTTATTTGTGTTTCCACTTCATTTTTTTACCATTCCTTTCGCTTTACTACACTACACTGTTTCACATTTATTGAAAATTTTTATAAGCTCTGAACAGTGATAGTTTAGAGTTTAGTAAGGTGACAATGTATGTCACCATATGAAAGTGAAATATATGTTAGAAAGGCACATTTATCTGTGCACTGTCCATGTCCATGTGCAAGTAAAATGCTTAATTGCATGCACATGCTGAACCTTTTGTACGTGGGGCCATCCAAAGTGGACCAAACAATTATATCTCTGCTTCTTTTGTACATTTTGAGTCTCCCAAAATGATTCCTGAAATGTATCATGTGCAGCAGTTATGTGTCATTGGTACGTAAGCAAAATTTAGTTTTCTTTTTGTGTCAATATTATATGCATATTTACACATAAAAAAATACTTTTTAAAAGCTCTGCAATATTCGTGTGTCTATGATGTTCCATCATCTTTGAGTTATGGATAACATTTATGAAGTAACATTTTCATTGTGGACCATGAAAATCTCAATTTTCTTTTTTGTTTATGAACTAATCTAGGGTTTTACCATTTTGTTTAAGCTCTTTCTTGTTACAGCAATTTTCTTCTTCTTTCTCTCTCTCTTAACTTGCCATCGACCACCATTTGACTCCCCCAAAGGTACTTTCCGGAGCTGTAATTAGTCCCTTCACAATATAATGACTTTCATCACTGCCATTTTCTCTGTTCATGTTTCTTCACAGATTTCTCACATCACTACACTATCAAACTCAAACCTTGCAAGGAAATGAACGGATACACATATTCGAAGCCTTTCACGAATGAAAAATAAACAGACAGAAGATAAAACGACAGACATTCGTCGACGGAAAGAGTTCAAGATGTCGGAGCCTCCATGACATGAACTGAGAAAGAGGCTGTCAGAGACACTAGATTAAGCAAACAAGAGTGAAAAATCTTCTATGGATATTCATATTGCATATATGTACTGTTAAATTTGGTTGAAGGGATTTCATATTTTTGCATGTTTGAGATGTTGAAGTTGAAGTGGAATTTTGGTATGCAATTTTTTTTTTTTTTTTCCTTTAAACCATTTTCCAGTTTCCGCCAAAAAGTGTTCTTGGCGGTGAGAGTGGGAGAGGAAGAAGGAGACAAGGATAATAAGGTCATTTTATTTGTTTTGCCAATTAAGAAATTTAATTAATTCTAATCTTTAACCTTTGAATTAATTTGATTAGAATTAATTTAAGGACTAATAATGTCAGTAAACTCAGATAATTTAATGTGATTCATCAACCTGAAATCCACCTGAATAAAAACTGCATGAACTGTAAAATGACATCGGCAAAATCGAGAGAGAGAAGAAAGAAGTGACTAAAATATTAGATTTTGTTTAAAAGTTTATTATAATTAATATAATTAGTTGTTAATTCTTAAAAAACGTGTCTTAGTTAACCAATGAATTTTACATAGAGCGTATCTGCAGAAGAATCAATTCTTATTTTAAAATAAAGACTGCGTTAGAACAAACACAGTTGTTCTACTGTATGACAAAGTTCTTTAGTTCTACCTATTCTTCAAATTATTTGAACTAGTTTTTAGTCTGAAAATCAATCACATTTAATGTTTATTGTCTCCTTTTAAGTATTTGTTTTAGGAAAATTTAACTCAAATCTATTTTCAGAAATTCGCATATACTGTCAATTAAATCACATTATTTTTTTTATAAAAAAGATCATATTTTGTTTGGAAGTTTTTTTTAATGTAGTTATCATTCTTAAAGTTTAACATTAACTAGCTTTTTTTTTTGTCAATAGATATTACTTTTCACGTAATCTTTAATTACTTTATATATAAAAATAATATATACTACACATTTACTTAAATAGTTGACATTTTTATTGAAGTATTTGATTAAACTGCACATTTTTATTGAATTTCACTAAAATTCTCCATCAGAAATCATTAAATACATATAAATTCACTACACCCCAATAAAAAGGATTTTTACTTGATAAAATGTCTCTGTTCCTTTCCTTTTTTTATCCTTTTTAATTGTGGGTTAAATAACCGGAGGGAGGACCCAAAATACACCGAGGCTTTCTTTTTGGAATAAAAATATTTTAACGCCACTTTTCATAAAATACTTACACTGGACAACCGTTTTCTTTGATAAAATATTATATAATAACAATATATATATATATATATATATATATATATATATATATATATATATATATATATATATATAAATGTAATATGGTGGTAGAAAAATATCACCATCTTTTTTTTGGGTTATTGTTTATCCATGAGAGCTTTAATCATTCTTTTATTTCCTAGACAAAATTTAAATATGATTATAAATTTAAATACTAAAAATGGTTGAAAAGCAAAATAGGTGACATCTTTCTATCTAAAATTCATTTATACAAGAATAAATGCTTAAAATTTACAATAAGTGGTTCAAGATCTCCTAAAAGTAATAGGAAAATTTATATATTCAGATTATCACCAAACCTAAGTGACTTGGATGTTGTTGCCTTAAGTTTTCATAATGTTATTGACTAAAAGTAACATTAAATAGCATCGATAGAAGCAAAACTAAATTGAGTAAAGGTTGAGAGAGGAAGGAGAAAACACTGTTGAATTGCAGCGAATCTAAATTGCTAGACACATAATTCAAAGCTTGTTCATCGATTTCAGAGTCTAATGAAACTGTGGGGTTGATTAAGGTAATGATTGTTGAGGAGCTTCACAAACACAAGATGATTATCCACATAACTTGTGTTATTAGGAGGATAATAAGGATCCACTGATTCGTGTTAAGTACTCTTCTACTATGGTTCTGCATTGGATGCTGAAAATGGATCATAAATATATGGTCTTTCTCAGCAAGACACAGGTTTACATTGTTCCCAAAAGGGCCTGAAGAAATACATGTGTCAACATCAGTGATTCTGATGAAATAAATTAATTCCATTGGCAAAGGAACCTTGATATTATCCAAAACTTCAGAAACCTGAAACATGGAATTTCCCCAAGTAGAGTGATAAAACCAGTATGGGATCCGTTGACCTTGCAAAGGACAGAAAGTGTAGTAATGGAGAAGAACTAATTGTGTGTCATTGGGAGATTGAAAAACCACATGGGTGCTATAAAGAATCACACTTTGTAACAACTTCTCACTAACACAATGAAATCTATAGGGACCTCACAGGTTGGAAATGGCAACCACTAAATCATAATAAGATCAAACATGCTTAGTAATATTAGAATGTGTTGTTAGCCATTTTGAGTAATTAATTGTGGAGCCAATTGCAAAAGAACTAAACCCCTTTGGTGCGTGCTGCTTCCTTTGAATCAGAATTCATACGTTGATTGTATTGGAACCAATTAAACATAACATGATTCACGGTCATTCTGAATTGAAGGAGAGGTGTTCAAGAAATTTTTCGGGTGCATGAAGTTGGAACCAGCAGCTCAGTGTTGCTTCTGATTTTTGTTTTAGACGCTAAGATGTTCCTTCGCAACACTGGGCTTGGCCTGTTTTGCAATTTGAATATTATTTTATTAAATTTTGGACGAGTTTTTCTTGCACTTTAATAAAAAAATTTTAATACCACAATTATCCTTATATTAGAATCGGATGACACTCCATCCGGTTGTTAATTTTTTTCAAATGACAACCGGATGGGGGTGTCATCCGGCTCTCATTTTCAAATCAAAATGATAACCGGATGAAACTCATTCAATTCTCATAGTCCAAATCGAAAACGGATTAATTATTCGATCTAGAATAATTTAAACTTTTTTTACCTTTATATTTATTATTTATGTTGATGATTAATGTTTACATTTATATTTGTTGTCGGAGTTATTGTATATTTCACTTTTTATCTTACATTAACTACTTTTCCTATTTTCAACACACTCAAACTTCTTAAATAAAATTTTAGAATGTATTGAAAACAAACAACCTCTCAAATATGAGTTTCTAATCAAGTGTGTGATAATGCATGTACCGTCTAGATATTCAATTGTCAAAATAACATCTTTATTATATTTGAAAATTTGGAAATGACACCTAATGCAATAACATCAAATTGGAAATAATATTATTATCCATCATCACATACTAGTGCATACAAATTCGATTTTAATTGCTGTTCTGTTGACTTTTTTCGGCAAGTGTATCGAGTAATATAGATTTATAAAGTAAAGATGTCAATCCCATCCCACATAGAACAATTTTCTCAAATTCACAACTAATGAAAGTTTCAAGATGATTCAATTATAATTTTAATTGATAAGCAATAAAGACAATTAAAGAATAAATAACAATTATAAAAAGAAGTTTTCAAGATCTAGAAAGACTCTGGAATTGAACTTTATCTATCTCCCTCAATCATATTTTAGATTTAATAATAAAATACAATATTAATAACTATTCACTATTGATGCACATATAATAATCATTCATACTGATTTTTCTGATATGAAATTCATAAGGTAATTTACTAAACACTGATCCCTCAGCTATTTAATAAATTACCCAACATTAACAATAGATATTATAGCAATCAATACACTGAAACATATCCTTAATATCCTAATATTCAAATATATTGAGTATTTTCATTTAGGTTAGAAACTTAAAAAGTACTTCCCAGTTAAATTCAAGAATCAAAATCAAAACTATATTGATCAGGTAAAATCTATTAACTGCAAGATGAAAATACTAATGGAGTATAAACTCAATATTATATTTAAAATCACCAAAATACAAATGAGTTCAAAAGATTACATTCAATCCCAAAGATGAAGAATTTAGCTATCCATGGTAGCCATTACAAATCAATGAAAGGAAGATTGCAAGTGAAGAAGAGAATCTTGATTCTAGCCGTCTCTCTCCGTCCTCTAAGTCTTCATGTCTCTCAAAACCCTAAAAATCTCTTTTTAAACTTGGTTTTGGGTCTAGGTTAAGTGACTTTTCTCTTGAAAATTTTATAATAATTGAGATTAAATGATTTCTTTTAACTTAAGACTCAAAAAATATATTTAAATCTAAAAACTCTAAAAATGAGAATAACTACTATTTTAAATAACACTTAAACCCACAATTATTCAATATTTCTCTAGTATAAAACATTCAAAATTGATACTATCATATACCTCTCAATCTCGAGAGATTATAGCTTTAATGGCAGAGATGTTAACTTTAATAGAAGAGTGGTTAGCTTCAATGGTGGAGATGTCGGCTTTGATAGCACTAAGTTTCTCTCCTAAATCTTCTTTCATTTTCTTAATTCTAGTTAACCTTTCATCTATTTCATTTTTCAAGACCATACTATTTCTCAACTGCTTCTCACTTTCCAAACCTGCTCCTACTTCATCAACTTTACGTAATTGGGAAGTTGTGGAGTCAATTTTCATACTTTCTTCACTGTAATCCCTACTCTCAGCACTGAACTCATTTGAAACTTCTGATATCACTACTGCCATTTCTTTTTGGACATTGGCATCTTGCATCTCCGCAAACCTTAGTTGATGAACCAAAAATGCTCCATCTGAACGAAAGTATAATATCGATAGAAAAATAAGTTATTTGATGAAAGAGTGAGAGAGAGGAAAGACAAATGACATTTTACCTTGGTTATTGGAGTCAACAGTGATTGACGGTTGTTCCCCAACAACAGATTCTAATGGGGTTGTGGGATTGAATAAATATGAGGATTGTTGCTGTTGTTGTATATCAGGTGCCTCGTCGAGCAATACAAGTCTATTTTCCGAAGTACTTGCTTTATTGGGAGCATAAGGATCTTCGAACCGAACATCCTCCACTCTACTAAATCTTCGATTTACATAAGCTCCGGTCTTTTCGATTTCTCCCAACCTACTTGAATCATTTTCTGGTTTTATCTTCAACAATATTTTCCCAGGAATCCACTCATTCGTCAGAAGCGCTCTCTGAATATCTGAGTTTAATGGATGTTGAAAATCATTTTGAAGGTTGAGTATAATTATGTGACTATCCTCAGTTTCCCAGTTTATATTATGACATTTGAAACAAGAAACACACGTAGAAATATCATTTAGTTTAACATAGAAATTAAAGCTGGCAACGAAAGGAGGCTTGACATTATCCCAGACTCCAATAATAGCACACACAACGAGGGAGGGCAATTCTTTACGAAACCAAAAATGTAGAGAGTTTCCGCTGGTAGAGTGGTCAAACAACTTTGGGATTTCCCAACCTGGAAGAACAAAGATTCTTATTGTAGCAGAATGAATGGCCTGCGAAATGGGTCATGTGCATGGTGAGTTTGGAGAAAGAAACACAAAGCTAGTTAATAGTCAGTCAAAGAGGATAGACCCACCCACCTGTCTCATTTTTAACGTCATAGAATTGGCTTTAACTGGAGAGTTTGCTGCTGAGAACTCCATTATGTTCAATGGAAGTCCTTTAATTTCTTGAAGCTTCTTGCAGTTAGTCACGTACAAAAATTTCAAGGAGTGACAATCTTCAATACAAGCAGGAAGGATTGTAATGTCTAAGTCTCGTAAAAACAATGATGTCAAATTAGGAAATAACATTGGCAACTTCTGAAAGAAATTGGATGATTCACTAATTTCAAGGATATTGCCTTTCCCCAGGGACAACTTTTGAAGACCCTCAAGATTTTGCATTGAAAGTGGTAGATTTTTTATGGCAGTTCCTTCTAAGTCAACATATTTTAGCTTTTGCATTGGCGCCAATACTTCTGGAAACATAACAAGACTGTTGCAATCCCGAAGGCACAGATGCTCCAAAGATATCAACTTTATGCGACTGGGACCAATCCTGAGCTTGGTACATCCTTCAGCACAAAACACTTGAAGATTAAGTAAAGATCCAACTGAATCATGAATCTCAATCAGATTTGTGCATTCACCAACACGAAGTTCTGTCAAATTGGGGAAACCTGACAGGTCAGGTATTCGTCTAATATTCTTACAACCTCTAAGAATCAAGTGTCTCAAAACCTTTGAATTCTGCAAAATAATATGTCTACAGTTATTAGTTTTTATTTAGAAGAATCGAGTGGTCAACCAAAAGCTAAATTAATTTCACATCACTTATAATTAATTGGACATGCCTGTAGTGGTTTATCCCATCCAAAGTCACTGTGTGACAAGTCGAGTATGACAAGATTCTTCAAATGAAAATTACACGGTAAAGAGGTTGCTGGATATCCCCACCATTCGAGTACTCTCAAAGTGTTTGGCAGAGAAGTAGGTCTTCTGAGAAAGCCAACTTGCTTTTTTATAAGAATCATCCGTAGGTTTTTCATTTTTCCAAGCAAGTTTTGACTGCATTGCGTTTCTTGGTGTTCTGGCATGTCCAACATTATCGCTTCAACTTTATCATTTTCCTTTTAGGCCAAAAGCATAAAAGGAACCATAATATATAGAACTAAAAAATGTAAATGTTTTTGTTGGATCTTACTAACATGAAATGTGTACAGACTCAACTCATGGTGTAATAAAAGAAATGGAAAGGCAGAGGTAACGTACCATGTTTTTCTCCAATACGCAAATAACATCCTCGTAAAACCACAACCTGTTCCTTTCATGAGGCAGAGTTGATTGTTCTCTAATTATTTCCTTTCCCATAGACTGAATCATGTCGTGCATTGTCACAGTTTCATGTTGACATTCACGAATTTTAATGAGAGATTTTTTTTCTAGCACTCTGATACCAAATTTTGAAGGAAAACCTCTTGCCTCAAGCATATCTGTAATGTATGTAAGAGAGCGTCCTCTGAAGAAGCAAGCTATGTCAAGAAATATTTCTTTCTCATAAGCATCCAAACTATCGTAGCTAACTCTGAGAACTTCCTGAACATCTCTATTTGGAATTCTCTCATAACTTTCTAACGCAGATTCCCATTCTTCCAAGGTTTTACCAAACAAGTTCGAACCTATTGTTTCCAAAGCCAAAGGAAGGCCGTTGGCATAATAAATTGCACGCTTTGTGAGTTCCTCGTAACATGGATCAACTTCTTTGTTCTTGAAAGCATTCCACTTAAATAATTCAAGAGCTTCGGTATGGTTTGTTTCACCAACCTTGTATTGTTTTTGAACTCCATGAACATCTAACAAATGCTTATCCCTTGTTGTTATAATGATGATGCTACCAGCGCCAAACCAATCAAGTCCTCCAGCAGTTGCATGCAATTGTTCCTTTTTGCTAATATCATCAAGCACAAGAAGGACCTTTTTCCCACAGAGTCTTTGTTGTAGAATTGGAATTCCTCGATGCACATCTCCCA
>Ga0209700_105539_pt1 | contig 21156 bp, 9 predicted proteins | sample SiratroredBW_FD_187528 | JGI IMG/M metagenome (GOLD analysis project Ga0209700, IMG submission 187528) | Root nodule microbial communities of legume samples collected from California, USA - Siratro red BW (SPAdes) (version 2) | ecosystem: Host-associated > Plants > Roots > Nodule | place: USA... | reverse complement strand
ATATATATATATATATATATATATATATATATATATATATATATATATATATATATATTATGTCTTTCCATCGAATATAATAAATCATTTAAATTATATCTATAAAATTATACATATATGTTTCTACAAAATGGCTCGACTATTACTTTTAAAAAGTTTAATTCACCGATACAATGGAAAATGGATTAACATGAGTCAGATTGTTGGATTGGTGAACATAATAATAATTGATTATATGATAAAAATGTTAATGAACATATTTGGCACTGTTATCTAATAAGATTCTTGTTTTATGAAGATTATTGTTTGTTTTGCGTTTCTAAATTTTATTGAGGACGTATCATTCACTGTTACAGAAAACTATTAGATGTATATACATTAAAGAAATTTTCCATCATTTTCATTAAAAAATAAGGAATTTAGAACAAATATTATATAAATAGTTTGTATAATATATATGGTAAGATACATTTCTTGATTCATGTCTTATAGATTGTTAGTCATGATAAATGAACTTTAAATAGGATTCTTTGATTTGATTAAAATATACTTTTTACATATCACATTAGAAATAAGGTAAAACTAAGAATACCTTATTAAAGTTAAACAATATACATGCATATGATAGATATTCCATTCTTTTAAACAAATAAACGAAGAATAAATGAAGATTTGAAATTTTTAACTATCACTACAAAGTTTTTATAAAAGGTAACAAAAGAATAAATCTAATCTTTCAATAAAATTTATAAAGATATAATTAATTAATTTATATTTGGAAGATTTCAAACAAAATTCACTGTCTGAACCATATAAATACAAAGATAACAATTAAGTGATAAGCTTGAAAATTATTTGATGGAAAAGGAATAAAATTGACACAATTCTAATAATTTAGATATGAATTGTAACCTTGCATAAATAATTTGATAAGGTGAATGTTGATTGATTGATTAATTGTAGGTTGCTTCGGCTAAAAGCTGGTCTACCATGAAATGACAAGTTTAACTTAAATAGTTATAGTTTACTCATAATAGAAGGCACAAAAAGAAAAGGTCTGAAAAAGACAATGACATGAAAAGCAATTTATCAAAATTATTTTATGCAAAAAAGAGAATTTGACAAAATTGACACAGTGAAATTATGTACCTGTACTTGCAAGTTATCTGGTAAACTATGGTTATTTATTTTATAGGTTGTCAGTAAGATGTTATTATAACAAGTATTCACCAATTCAATTGACGATTAATATTTATTTGAAAATGTAACTAGCCTCTTCCTTTATCTACCATACTCAAACTTCTATTTGTAGTTTATAAACCTATATCATATTTTCTTATAGTAGTATTTTTCAACTTGTTGTAAGGTATAAACAGCATTGATTACTACTGCATGGTGGTGGAACTTTTATGTTGGCTATGTCTGAGTTTGAAAAAGGTTTAGGGTTTGGCGTTGAATCTTTGTTATTTTTGACTCACAACACAAGAATAAGAATGTGGTTAGCCACCATACAATAGTGGGACCATCCCACGTCAACTACACATGGTGCTGTGTTGGAGTTTGAATTTGCACGCCACGAGTGTGTTTTTTTCCCTTAACTTGAACACGTCTCCTACATTTCACGACTTCGTTTAAGGGTGCCCTTTCACTTTTTTAAGCAAAAAATCACTTTTAGGACACAATCATCTTCCTTTTTTGTTCAAATTCTTGTTTATTAACCCCGTAGTCAAGGCGTAGATTTCTCATATAATAGCCCAAACACTGTGTCGGTTCAAACCACGTGCACTCCACTCTAAATTCTTCCCCCACTACAATTGAATCATTTCTCACACATGCTCAAGTTTGTCTATATTTTATGAGGTAAAGTTGGTAGCTATTCAAAGCTCTTTTTGATTTTGTAACGGTGTCGATGTTTTTGGTCATTGTTTTTTGACTAGGTATATGTAGTCTGAGTTTGGATAAGGATTAGAATCAGGATCTCGTATATTCAATTTTCTTTTCCGCATGTAAAATTCAATGGTTTGACGGCAAATTGTGGGCTAGTAGTTGGCATTGGAAAAACATAAATAAATACCAACAACATGTTTCTGCTCTTTTACATATTGTTTTATTACTTTATATGCCTAAGTTATTATGTTGGTAAAATCTATAATTCAAGAAATATATCATATAAAAAGTGTTTTATTTGCCTTACTTTAAAATGGAAATGATATATTTCTTTAAATAATTTTCAAGAACTGAAAGACAGTCTGCTCTCTTCATTGAAGTTGAGTGTTCCCATTAAGTAAATCCGAACACACCTTTAATGATAACATGAGAAATGAGAAATGAAAATTACGAGTTCATAAGTCTTCTAAAGGCTTACCCAGATACCTTTATAGGGATTAAGAGGTAACTTCCATAGCTCTATAACATACAAGTTTAGAATGTATCTTTTGAAGAATGCACATATATATTTTGATGGATGCAAGGAGCTTTTGCACGATTCTATATGTGATATAGGAAGGAAGTATAAGAGATATTAAAACAAAGTAGTCAGCCATGTAAATAATAAAAACATATAGTGAATGGAGCTAGACCAAGAACCTCTGCAGCCCAGTTAGAAGCAGTAAACATAATTAAGACACTTGGAAGAGTTAAAGGGTGTCAATATAAAAAGACTGGGAGCTAAAACCTTTGCTAGATGACTTTATCATGGTTATAACTTAAGCTCAAGGACTTGTGAATTAGTGATGATACTAAGGTTTTCTTAAGAAGAATTAAAAGATGAAGAATTGTTTTAAATATGTTTTTAAGGATATGTTTGAACGAGATATTTTTAGGACTTCTAGGAGAGAAAAAAAGTTAAATTAATTTATCTACATGTTAAAATTATTCTATACATAAGTTTATTGGCAGAAACTCTATTACATAACATTTTTAATTTGTATATAACTAATTTTAGTTTATGAAAACAATTTTTTTTATATTTATTCCCTAAAAGTCTTTATGAAAAAGCTTATGCAAACTTGACCTAAGAGTCTATTTAAATAAATTTCTCGATAAAAACTTTTAAAAGAGAAAAATAAGAAAAAAAATTAAACGAACTTCTCCATAAATTAAAATTATTTTGTGTATAAATTAGAAAATCCATAAATTCTTCTTGTGAACAAAAGTTATGGACAAATTTTTTCATGAATTAAAATTAGTTTATGCTCAAGTTTAAAGGAATTTTATGAGAGAACTTTTATTATTAATTTGTACATAAGTTAATTTAAGTTTATGAAAAAGTTAATTTCAATTTTTTTATATCTTTTCTCCTAAGATTTATTATTAAGAAGCCTGGTTAATAACAATGCTGTCTTTTAGCTACACATTAACATACCCAAAATGTTGTAAAAGTAGGACTTTTAAAAATCAGTTTTGTTTGATGCACCATATCATTTAACTTACTAAAGATATAGGCTATATTTAAAATTTTAACCTAATTTAATTTGGGCCCAACTAAGCCCGTTCCAAAATTTTGCAATTTGCTAATGGGCTAGGACTATATTTAGGCCCGGTACTTTTGAGGCTATCTTATGAGGAACTATTTTTTAATGAACTTCTTATTGGTACGTTTTTTAAACTAACATTTATATGTCTAATCTTATTAAGAGTTTTATTTTATCCTTTTAACATTTTATCTGCTTTTGTAGATGTTATTAGTCACGATGACAAACCACAAAGAGAATTGAAATCAGAATTTCCGAAGAAAATATTTTTAATAGTTCACATATACTATATTTTACATTTCATTCATTTCACTCATAATATAATCAACCTTCAGAGAGTTATATTATTCATGATGAAAAGAAAAAAAATGAACAATGTTGACAATGACGGTGTTGATTAAGCTACATTTTTTCATTCTTTAATTTTCAACCACCAAATCAAATTTTCATGTACATTTGAAATATCAAGCTTTTGAAGGCAATAACTATCATATTATATTCTACATTATGACATTTAAATAAAAACTATCTTTTCCTATTACAAATGTATAATTTATATTCCACTTATTTTATTCGTTCACATATATTCATTATTAAGTCGATATACTTTTCTCAAAATCAATTCAAACAAGCCAATATCGTATTATCCTTATACATTCAAAAGTATATGATGACATACAATTTGTTGAATAATTTGTACTATGTGTTATGCTTTTTGGTTCCTATTATAATAAAATTATTTTACAATGTAATGCAACTAACGATTTTTCGCATTTTAGGTGTATTGCAAACCAATGTATACTAATTATGTTTTGCTCGAACCCAACTAACATAACTAATCAACCAACTTCGCATAAATGCACTTGAAAATGAAAATAAGATTCATAATGTGATCTACTAATGTAGTATTTGATTATCAATACTGTCATAATTTGTTTTTTTAACTTTCTATAATTTATGCATACAATTTAAAAATAATAATATTTCATAAACAGAAATGCCATTTTTTTTTTTTTACTTTCGGGGACGATGCGAACCTTAAACGCGATCATCGGTGACGAAAACCTTGACGCCTCTTTTCCTCAAAGCGTTAACCACGGTCCACACCTTATCTCCGTTGTCCACACTCTTCTTCTCGATCTCCCTCTCAACGTTAAAGTGGAGCCCACCTCCCATTCCCACCTCCGGCGCCTCCGTCTTCACCCGCATCGCCAACACCTCCCCGACGGACGCCGCCGCCCTCGCGTCACACCCCTTCCCCCACTCGAACGCGCTTCTCAGCGCGTGCTCCACGGTCGACGCGCACGCCACCTCCCTCCCGTTGTTCCCTACCACCACCTTCGCCGTCATGTGCTTCGCCGACACAAAAACCCTTAACACGTACCTCATCACCGTCACCATCCCAACGCTTTGGGCTCCCCGATATAAATTGGGCCTTCCTCACCCGGCCCAATACAAATCTAGAAACCCTGTTTTTAATCTCGCGAACGTGGCAATAAAGTAATAATACTAACGGGAGCAATGGCACCAGCTACTGTTACGCTTTTTCCGCCACGACTCTCACTCATCGCGTATCCTAGAAACAACGCTTCTAGAATCTTCCATTTCCGTTCTCCTCTCACGCGTTCTATCTCCGCGATGACCACACCGCAAGAATCCTCTTCTGCCAAAACGGTGCGTGGAGACGAACTCAATCTTAGTTATTGTTCTTTACTATCTGTGGCGCGATTGTGATTTAGATTGGGTGCAGGAGAGAGTGGTGATAAAGGGGAGGGTGCAGGGAGTGTTTTACCGGAACTGGACGATTGAGAATGCGACGCAGTTAGGGTTGAAGGGGTGGGTGCGCAATCGGAAGGACGGCTCCGTGGAGGCTCTCTTCTCCGGGAGTGTTGATGCGGTGCAGGAAATGGAGCAGAGGTGTCGACGTGGCCCTCCCGATGCGCTTGTCACGGGGTTTCAGGTTTTTCCCTCCGATGATGATCCTGGCACCGGATTTCACCGCAAACCAACGGTTTGATCTTCGATTATTCGAATCAATTCGGTAATTTCCCTTGTACATTTCCTGCCACCGACCTAGAGGTTGTGAATCTCTGTGCACCTATCTTGTTTTACGCTGTGGTGGTGTATAGATCGTGTATGGAGAAGAATAAGTAAATTTAGGTTTTAGTCTCGTGGTACTTGCTCGCAGGATTCGTAATTCTGTGTAGTTTCCTTCCAGTGAAAAGTTAATAATCGTAATTATGGGCTTGGTTAATGCATTAGTTCCTTAAGTTGCAAGTGTGAAGGTACTGTACTTTGAGCTGGTTTCATTGTAGGATACGAAAATAGAAAGAAAATTAATAAACTTCTTCTCAACAAGTATTTGTAAAAGAAGAAATGAAATAATTTTTTAAGTTAAAATTAGTTCATGTTTAGAAATGTGTCATGTTAAATATAATCTCTTTCAACGGAGATATCAAGAATTGGCTAGTGCTCTTGTAGTACTTCTAAAGGGTAAATGATCAATTTACCTGAAATCCTAGGTATTTTCCACCGTGGTTGGTGGGATGTTGTTTAGTTTGTTTAGCATTCCATTCATATGGTTTGATTAGTGTGCACAAGATCCCAGTCAGCTTATGTTTTTCTCAAATTTCGTTCTAAAGCTACACATCATGGGACATGAAAAGGTACGAGAGGGATGGTGGAGTGTGCTTCTGGCAATTGGGTTTGGGTTAGTATGCTCATCGGCATTTGACTGTTTTTTAATGTACATTAAGATGCTATAGAAGTTAGTTACATGAGCATCTTCAATACTTATTTGAAGAAATTTTCATTGAAGCAGCACCATTCCTTCTTTTTCTTTTTCCATGGTAGTACATTGTACACATTATTTACATAGGTAAACTTTCTTGTGCAAGTTTGAGTTCTGAATTTTGCACAATGGTTTTCAATGCCGGAAGAAATGTTGGAATTCGGCTTTTCGATAACAGAATTCTGACCTTGCTTTCCTAATATTTTTAGAATCTTTTTAAAAGAAGGGTAAAGAAAAAACTTTAAAAATAAAAATAACTATTAATAATTATAATTTCATAGATGAAATAATTATTTAAAAAAATCATTATATAGAGAAATAATTAATTTAAAAATTATTATTTAGATTATTATGTGAATAATGATAAATAGCATTCTTCCCTTTTGTTATTATCATACTTTTTTAATTATTATGTGTATGGTGAAAATTTTGTAAATGATGAAAGCAATTTATTCACAAATAGAATTTTGATAATTGATTTGATATAATCATTAAATAAATAATTTTATATATTAAAGAATATATAAAATTATATTTATTAAAAAAATTAAGTATTTAGTTATGAGTAATTGAAATTGCATTTTTAATATTCGGAAAGAAAGTATAGAAAATTGAAAGAAAATAAATATGATTGAAATGAAATAAATAAACTGGATCATGATGTTGTGGTAGTTGATGTAGATATTTTCTTGTACACACAAATAATTGTATAACGTAAATATTGTTGATCGTTTGGCATTGTATTTTAAGAAGTTGATTCTGTGGCTTTCTTTTATTGTTTTTGCATTATAGTATTTTCAACAGTAGAAATATTTTCTGAACCTTATGTCTTGACCTTGTAAAATAATTTTAAAATGAGAAAGTTATATAGATTTCAAATGGTTTATTTTAATGCAATAAATTATATATGTTTTAATTTGTTAATTTCGCTTGTAAAATTACATAATAGTCCAAAATCTTTTCCGAATTTGATTGATCCTGATTTATTAAGAACTTGTCGTATAGGATTAAAACAGAGTTCAAAACTACTCATAATTATAAAGTGATCATAATTAAAACGATTATCAAATTGATTAAAATGCTTTCTAAGTCATTCTAAACCTAGATAGAAAAATTTTACCATATTAAAAATATTTTTTAATCAATGAAACTCATTCTATCACCAAGATAAGTTTTAATTTAATTGAAAATGCTTTCTAATTGTAATTATAAAAATAAATACAATACATCCTAAAAATATATGTAAGTCTTCAAATATTCAATTTTTTCAAGATAGATGTTGAATTCATCAAATATACCATAATTCCAAAACATCAAAAAGCTTCCGGAATCACACTTAAAGACTAAATTAGTGAAGAGGAAGCAAGAAAATAGTTTAGAAGATTTTGGGAAGATAAAAGTATAACTCAGAAGTATATTCTACTGTATTGTTTCAAGAGGGAAGGTTTTACCTTCTAAGGGTTTATGTGCAATCAAGACCTTTAAGACTTTTTTAGAATTACAAGATAAATATTATCTTGATTTAGTAAAGTTCTTATATTCAAGAGTATCTTGTGTAGGGGACTTTTGTATGAAAGGTGAAAAACACTTGAAATAATTATTGATGATTAATATTTGGGCTAACGTTGAATTCAAGTTAGAAGGTTAGCTTGTTTCTTCGGGTCCAAAAAATTTCAATAAAATTTATGCATACTTAAATTATTTAAAAAGTCCTCCTTTTGTTTAAGGAACAAATCTTAAGCAATTTAAAACATGAGCTATGAAGAGAGATGAAAGGTTTTTTACTTTTGTTATTGCTTGGATTTTATCTCTAAAAGAACGCAATCATGCACAATTATACGTGGAGATTTTAGATTATTTATATCATATTAAACGGTTTCATAGACCATCATAGATTTTGGATAATAACAAAATAACAAAGACTCCACTAAATCCTAAACCCTAAATTCTTAAATCCTGAATTTTCCAACATGTACTTTTATATAATTGAAAGATCTTAATAGATAATTAAGTTATATAAAAAGTCTTTTCGATAGATGGATAGATGGTTTAATAGACCTTACGATGTATTAATCTAAAATAAAAAATATAAAATAAAATTAACTAAGATGTATCAAGATTTTATAGATAAACATTATTTAAAATGTTTTTCATAAAGCTATGATATCTTGAAATTAAAAATAATTTAAAGATCAACGGTTTAATAAATTCCTTATAAGGGAACTAATACTCTTAAATAATTGTGTTTTTGTTACAATTAATTGTTATATATCGAGAATTTGTTTGAATTATTTTCTTAAATAAAATTGAAGCAAACACAGAGTGTTCTTATTAAACGATTTTACTAAAGACAATCAACAAAACTTCAAAGGTCAAATTCATCAAATCTTATAAGGTGATCAAGTTGAAGATGAAGAATATCTACGAGCAATATAAACTTATCAAATTTTCTTTTATATAAGTGATTAATGTGTTTTTCTGAATCTAAGTTAAACTTTTGTAATTCTTCGTAGTAAAGTTATTTTTGTGAGTTTTGAGTGTTTTATATTTGAGGGTGTTTCTTTATTTTCTTGAGAAGTCTTAATACAACGATTAAAATAGATTTAAAATAGATTTAATTTGAAAAAGTATATGTAGGTATGAAACAATATAAATTTTAAAATGTTATTTATTCTAAATAATATAATTTACAATATTATTTGTACTAAATAATCTAATTTAATCCGCTTTCTATATACTCTACTCAATATATCCTCTCCTAGAGCCCACTTTTTGAATAATTTCATATTTGCTTTCAAGTCTAACATTCAATTGTATTGATCAACAATTATCTCTGAAATTTCTGAAATTACGTTGAAGACAAAAATATTATCTTTTTATTAGATTCCTTTTATAATTTTACTCTCAAATAGTTTTCGAACATTATGGCGTAGATTTAGAGAAAGAAACCACTCCCACTCTGGAAAGGAAAACTAGTCTCACACTCTTCGTCACCTTTATGAAATTTCGTCCTCCTGATAAAGTTGAAATACACTTGAAAATATGAGAATTTTAAAACACATCTTGTTTAAAAAAGTTCATTGAAAATAACTTTAAAAAGTCACCTTGAGTTAATTGTTTTAGTTAAAGTCATTTTTAAATTATCATTTTATATTTTAAAAAGTGGCATTTAAAACAAAATTTCTATTATTTTTAAAAATATGATTTATTAATATCCACAATTTTTTAAAGTTTATTCATTTGGGTAAAGTTCAAATGTAAACATCTCAAGAAAGTTAGAAGCTCCCGAATGGTTCTCCACACGACACTCCTAAGATCAGTTTTTTGAACCTTAACCTTTAGTCCACATAACTTCAAAATGATGCATAAATATATACATATCACACAGTTGTCTCTTCTGCTACCTCAAACTGTAAATTAATTTCAGCTTCCTATCTATTAAGCCAATTCAACTCCTAAGCCAAAAAACACAAACAATTCAAGAGTACTTGCTAGAGCTTCGTGAATTTGCATAAGACTGTCTATTTGCTTTGATTTGTTCCAATAGCAACAAATTAAACTAATTATTCCATTGAAACATGGTTTTAAAATACATTCTGCAATATCAAAGATTCTGAGGTGTTCGCAACCAGTGCCATGGCAATGCACATATTAGTCCTTACGTAATTTCTTAGAATACCAAATTAAGTCTCAAGGGTCTCGGCTCCTAGAGTTGCAACTACAAATCTACATGACAACCTATGCGTTTTTAAAAATTAGCATTCGCTTACACCAAAAAATCTGTTCTTCAGTTAGAAACATTCATTTTAGCCTAAAAAAACCATATTCTAGGATTGTAGTACATAGTTGAACATATACATTATAAGAATAAGAAAAACATGGGGACAATAAATTCCTGCTAGGCCCTCCCTCAAAGATAAGAGGATCCCTCAAATAATGGCGAATTGGCAATAAATGCAGTGCATGGAAACACGTCATCCACTGTTTGTAATCCGCACCTAGAGTCAAGAAATTCCGCGTTTTGCTTTAGCATAAATAGACAAACTCTGAATACAACACCAAGCTCCAAAACTTCAAACTCTTTAATTCACTATTTTATATCAGAAGAAAACAAAGTCCCATCGAGATGCTTAGGTATTTTGTTGGGCGGATACAAAAGGGTCTTTCACTGTTTGTAGCTAGAAGGCCTTCATTCAGCTACTTCAGTGAAGATGGTGCCCCAACTGAGGCACCAGATGGTGTTATGGAAGGTTATTTTGCTGTTCTTGCAATGAAGGGTAAGGAAACAAAAAGGTTTATTGTTGGGTTAGACTACTTGTCTGATCCTGCTTTCTTGGGACTGTTGGACCAAGCTCAAGAAGAGTATGGTTTCCGACACCAAGGAGCTCTTGCACTCCCTTGTCCACCTCAGGAGTTACAGAAGATTCTAGAAGCCCCAAAAGCATAACCAAAGATGAAGGAATGAATGGATTCTCATCTTTCCATTGTAGAGAACAACTGTTAGGAAACACAATCTAATTACGTGTTGCTTTGTGTATCTCCAAACCTTATCGTGTTCTTTCAGTGAAAAAATAACACATGAATAAAGTAAATAACACCTATTATAGTATTTTGGGTGGCTTAAAACTTTTTATTTTGCCTTTTTATAAGTCAAATTACTAAGTTGAGTACGAGAAATACCTAAACTTCAAGAGGGAAAAGAAAGAACATAAAAGGGACACAGAATTAGCAAGATTGACGCATCAGTCCAAAACATTTGATTTTATCATCCAATCTTCTTTGTATATGGTTTAAATCAATTCTCCAAGTTAGTATTACTTTGGGGTTAAAAAACAAAAAATTTAACTGTGTAAATCAGTTGTCAGGGAGATTATATCCTTTACAGTGTTAGGAGTGTAAGTGTGGAGAAAAAAAAAATCTCATATTAGATGAGAGTAAACAGATTGAGCAACATTTTTCTTTTGGTAGCAGACCAAATAACTTGAGAACAGAAGTACATATAACTTTGCAGCACCATAGTTTCTGATTCTCTAGGGCACCTTTGCTCAGCCAGGTTGTCAGTAAAATGATTTTGATCTCAGAAGACATGAACTTCATACTTATTATTACTCGTGAACTTTGGAGTTGAAAGTCAAGCACATGGCCAATTGTTTTCGTTATTCAGCCATCCCGCTGCTGAGAAGAATCATATCTTATTTAAATATGTTAAGGTCAAAATCACAAAATAAAAAATGAGCTGGATTTCAGCTCATAAGCCTTACAATACCGGCATTTCTGATGACACACCAATTCCCCCCAAATCAGGCGAATCTCTAGCAGCACATAAAATTCAACAAATCATGACCTAGTGGAGTCCAAAAAGACCTGATTCATCCGTTTTTATCATTTGGGGAAGTTGGTATTTTTTCCAGTTGAGGAAAACTTAAACTAATGAATATGTGGGGGCAATTCTGTACCCTTACCAAGCCAAACGCCAAACCACTATACATAGTCTCCTACTTTCTCTTCCATTCTGTACATTCCCCACCCTGAGAGACATGGTCTTAAAGACCATTTCTGATGCTGCTTCTTTCTCTAATCTATCAGTAACAGTTTAGCTCTTCCTGTAGAATTTTTTTGCATTTGATCACCACCACCCTACACACCTTTAGTATTTGCATACCATCTTCTACAAACATTTCATTTTCTTTTCAAACAGTGCTAAACTTTCCTAGCCTATAATCATAGTAGAATTTCAAAATTCTCAACCAGAAGAGATTAAAATCCTTCTTCCCCTTCTAATTGATAATTGCTTTAAAGGGTTTTAGACAATAATTAACTATAAAAATTAGAGGAACTTGATCACATAATTCATTTTCTATAGTAGATTGATTTATATGTGGAGAATTCTCCCATATAAAATGCTTATTGCCTTATGGTTCTGTAGCCCGAGATTGAATAAGATGAGTCAAACTGATTCAATAAAAATAAAACTAAATATATCCTATTTTTAAATATTTCAAATTACAATGATTGTAATAATTGAGTTCATTTAGGGATCGAAAAGTTGGGAATATAGTAATTGTGCTAAAATGATGTAACCATATACTGCTGGTATTCGTGATAAAATTATTTTTCCTGATAAAAATATTGAGAGAGATTGAAGAGGGAACACATACATAAGAAAAGAACCCAGATATGTGAAGGGAACACATACATAAGAAAGGAACTCAGATATATGAAGGGAACACATACATGGCGGCAACAAGAACTCATGGTTATGAATTGGGAGGCTGCAAGAGAGATGGCGATTAGAGAAGAGAATGAGAGATGGAGAGTGTGCAACGTGTATACTGTGAAGGAGAGTTGGCATACTACTACCAGGAGAAAGAAAAGAGAACACCTAGTAGTTGTGTGGAAGAACAAAGGCAATTAGAGAGAAAAAAAATATTAGAGAACAACGCATTTAGAATAAAATTATTTTTACTTTCTCAATGGATCGCAGCTTAACCACACATATCTGACCACTTAAGTTTGGATGCTCAAATTGAAAGACTTAAAAGGTTTTAAGTTTAATCTAATATCATGTTCTTTATACTACTTAAGTGTAAACATTTAAAGTAAAAACACTTTAAACCAGATATGTTATACTTGAGCATGCTTAAAGTGTCATTCATATATTTCGCTTGAAGTGATATACCACAATGGTAATAGACACTGTGCTTTGGATCACTTGAAGATGAAACTATTTTGTTGTAAAGTTCGTGGTTGTCATTACAAAGGTTATCACTAATTCTAGTTAATATATTTTGTGATACATATATTTTAGTGATGAGTTATTTTTGTTACTAATTTCCTTTTGTGAAGAAATTTTTAGGAAATGATGATATGTTTTCGTTACAAAATCCGTTATAAATATTTACTCATTAGCATCTGTTACAAAATTTGTTACTATTTGTGATTAATTGTTTGTCATAAAATGATTTTTTTGTAGTGACACATCTAAAATGACATGTAGCGGTTAAATAAAAAAAATGGTAAAGTATCTTCCATTCATCCGAAAAAAATAGGGTAAGGAATCTGAATTCCTAGGTAAGATACTGAGGAAGAACGAACATTATTTAATAATATTTTTTCCACTAATATGTATCACTACATACTGCATCAATAACTTTCCGGACGATGTAAATTTAATCAAGGATTTAAATAACTGATTTGAATAAATTAAGCTAGTTAACTTGCAAGACTTCGTATAATTTTCTTTGGATAAGAAAGTGCAAGACTATTCTTTTTTTACATTTTGCTCCTTTTTTATACTTTTACCCGTAGACAACCTATACATTTTCACATTATTTTTTTCTTCTTTTCCCTCAATTTCTTTCATTTATCTGTCTTTTAAGAAACATAAAACAGGCATTATTTTGTATTCTATTGTGCATAAAAGACTAGTTTTGAACAATTATTCTCATACGATAAGATTGAGTAAATTCTTATGAAAACAGGCAAATTTAATAGTTTTGAGCCATTGTTTTTGGGCCAATGATTGAATAAGTTTAAACACAAGGAAGAAAGTGAAAGGAGGAGAGAGAGAGAGAGAGAGGTAGATAAAGAGAGTTTCTAGATTCAAAATCAAACTCTAATTTTTGAAAAAGCCCTAGGATTTTCAAAGAGAGTTTATAAATCACGCTACCAATTACACTCAACTGCTACATGCAAAACTTTGTCTGTTGCATTGATAATTTTGATCTTCTCAAAATCATTACATATCATTGACTCGCAAACAGTAACCGTAAAAGATCCAGCAAATGGAAGAACTGAATGAGCCAAAGGTTGCATTAAATGACATGTGGAATGCCTCCCAGTCCTACCTGGCAATGATGGAGATATATTGCGTGTTCTTGCATCAAAATCCAATTCTAGTTCACTTTGTAATATTCCTTCAATATCAATCTAAATTGTGGTTGCAGTTTATTGTAAAAATTTATTAGAAAACAGTTGTTGATGCAGCTAAAATCGCAGTTGAAAAAGGATTGAAGTGAGCAATGAATTCTTTATATTGTGATTATAATTGTGATGCAATTCAAATCACAGTTTAGACTTTGAAATTTCATAAATGAAGTTTCCAGTTATGTTTTTTTTTCTTTCATTAGCAATGAAATATACCGAATATAGTGATAGGATTTGCTCTAATCCTAAAACTTTCGTTGTAGTTCATTGTATACCATAACTTTTTTCTTGTCCATGAAGAAGATTAAAGAAATACATTGTAATCTAGTGGAGACTCTGATAAAGATTCTCAAAATCTTTGATTGCAAAGGTAGTATTCAAGGGTTATCACATTCTGGACCCGGAAAATCGCTCATCCAAGTAATGTTGATGACGAAAATGAAACTCCAATAGTGGTACCACTTGCCAGAAGGTGTTAAATTACAGGTAATTTTTTGAGGGTACGTGGTAGCTATCATGAAAAGAGACCCATTTATTTTCCTTAGGTGATAGGCAACATATCAATACACCTGAAAAGGATAGTTACCAATATCACCTAATCATGCAGAAAAATAAAAATCAAGAGAAGGGCACAAATACAAGATTCCAAGGCTTATAAGAAAAAAAAAATCACAGTGCTAGATTCAATTTACATGAATATTTCACGGGTGATCCTCACGGAGACACCGCGTAAGAAATACACGCCAATGTCCATAACAGAAGGTTGAAAATGACAGTCAAAACGTTGCATTAAGTGTGCATGTTTTGCACCAATAAGCAAAAGGGCTCCACAGTAGTACCTCTCAAGAATTTTCATGTATTGCTTCTTCATCTCATCCTCCTTGTCATCATTATAAATATCCACACTCCATAATCACGAAACAAGCTTTTCCAAGCATATCTAGATCATCAAGAGTTTAATTAATTAAGATAATATTACATTACAAAGTTCATGATGTTTTTGTCTTTCTTTGGCAAGATTCACTATGGTCTCTCAGAAGTCTTAGCACCAATAAGGAGATCACTAACACAAATGATCAACGAGGATCCACTGAATGAATCAGCACAAGTGCCAGATGACGTTTTGGAAGGACACTTTGTGGTTGTTGCTAACAAGGGTGAAGAAACCAAACGGTTTGTTGTGGAGTTGCACTATTTGACTAACACTGCATTTTTGGGACTGCTGGAGCGGGCAAGAGAAGAGTATGGTTTCCGGCAAAAGGGGGTTTTGGAAATTCCCTGCCACCCTCAAGAACTAGAGAAGATTCTAGAAGAACGAAGGGATGAAAGTGTGGGAGATGGAAGCAAAATAACAGACTCAATTCAAATGAGTGAATGTAGCACTACCTCCTGCAATTGACACATGAAGTTCAAATTTGTAGAACTTAATTAAATGATTAGATTCAAATCAGCCATCTTGCTTGAGACTGCGCAGGTAGGCTACTAATAATTCAGTACTGTAAGATTGGTAATGGCTCCATAAGCATAACTTCACTGCACCAATCAATTGAGGGTCAAACTTCTCTTTGATTTAGCTTGGTGCAACAACTACAACCTTTTTTTTTTCTCTATATTTCTCTCCATCCACATAATGTATATGTTAGTTCAAAATTATCTCTTCTTAATTTCTTCCTATGGATTGTAAGTTGGAGTAACATTATTCTTAAAAGAAAATCATCAGAAAAGCTTTACTTTGTAAATATAAAAGAACTATTTAGGGTTTGTATATATAACTCAGGTCTAATAGGCAAACTAAGCGAATGAATTATATTCTTAACTTTGATTCATAACAAAAAGGGAAAATAAAGCAAATCGAAATCTGTAAAAGGGGTCTCTGAATTTTAGCTTCAAATATCACATGGGCAACTACAGCAGCAACAGTGGTGGCAGATGACATAAGGTAAGGAAATAAGTTAATTTACTGTAACCTACAGAAGAATCTGACTTTAGACAGAGGAAAGCTCCTGTACTTCCTTACAAGCCTGAAGGATAGAAGAAAGTCAAAGAGGAGAAACAGCAAAATAAGCACTAAGCTAGTGTAAAAGTAAGTCTATAAATAACCCCCATTTATTGCATTCGAGATTTTATGCAGTCAGTGCTATTGGCTTCCATATGTTGTTCAATCAAAATCTAACAATTGAGATTTTAAGATCATCAAATCTGACCTCTCACCTGCAAGTAAATCTTAGCCATTTGATATGGGGATCTGATAGATAAATATAAAAATTCGTATATCATAATAAATACATAACTAGGATTTTACAAACTGAAGAACATTTTTCTTTGATATCGTTCTCTTTTCTTAAGATTTATAAAGATAGAATGATTTTATGTTTCAATTTTATGCAATGTTTTTATGTCTCATATCTGGCTATATGATGTTTATATCTTTTTTAAGCATTGTGATATATGGGAAGTATATATCAGTATCCAATGTTAGGCCTTATTTTATGCATTAATTCAAGTACTTTATGCAGCATATTCTTGTATCTGTTCACTGATTGCCGTAAAACTATAGAATTATACATAAATTGGCTCAAACCTTTGCTATTCTGATATCAGAGAACAAAATATGCAAAAGAAAATCACCCTAAAAGAGAAATCATTAAGGAACAAATTGATGGCAATGGCCTCCATATGCAGCTCTTCTCCCACCTTATATTCTTTTCTACATTTTATTTATTATTGATTTCATAAAAAGGCTCAAGGGAGGAGGATTTTTTTTATGTTTGTACTCTTACAAGGATCCATGCAGTTATGCATTATTGCACTCACTTGTCCCAGGCCCCTACGACGTTTTGCTGCAATCACACTGCAATTCTCTGACATGATATAATTATAACTAAAAGATAATAATAAAATCACGTATTCCAATGAGTGAACAATATGATAATTACAAGTCATGAAACACATCTCACAGCAACGCTTTCTCTCCCTTTTATCAGCATATAGCCTTGCAGGTAGAGACCCCTAGCTATGAATTCCTAGGGTTGCAAGTTCAGTAGATGACGATTCTATGAAGAAGAAGAAAAAATGCTTCACCATGTCACAGAAGGATATTTAGTTGTTGCAATCAAGAGTTGAGAAACAAAAGATTGAAAGAGAAAATTTTGTTATGAATGGTAAAACGCTTCTTTCAAGTTTTTAATATAATTACATATTTATAACTTTTTACCATGAGAGTACCATTTGAGCTTGAGTGATGTTGCTGCAGTCAGACAGTAACGAGGTGTTGCAGTCCCTTGTCGGGCTAAGAAATTGCAGAAGATGGTAGATTGTCGGAGAATGCACAGCACAGTGCACCAAAGTTGCAGTAAGGTATCCTTGCCCTAATATTGCTAATTTGTTATTAATTTTCCCAAATTTCTACCATTGAAAATTGGATTGAAGTTTTAATTTCTAAGGCTACATATCTACTATTTTTCTTTATTTACTTTTTTAATCGTAGTCCCTTATTTAACGTAAAATCCTAATTCTATTGTAATCCTTACATATGTAATATTGATCTGGTGTAATCCTAATTTTGTATGTTGTTTCTTTGATGTTATAGGTTTGATTTTATCTAAGTAAAAGTAATTAGTTATGTATTAGCTAGATTTTTACTAGTTGAACCATGTAAGTTCAATTCTCAACAAATTAAATTATTTATAGGTTCTAGTAATGGATCTGTGATAAAGATTGAATGAGTGAAATTATAATCCTATTGCATAGTATTAAGTGCTCTTTGAATGAATCGGATCCCTCTTGTTAAGCTTTAAATATATAAAAATATATAATAGCAACATTTTTTAACGTGTGATTTGGACAATTTTTTTTATTTGTAATAAACAATTAATAAACTAAAGGAACACTTACCCTTTTACGAGTATATATAGTCTCTATAAATAAAATCTGCATAAGATGATACAAGCATTCATACAGGATAAAAAAACTCCCCAACAAGAAAACCTCCTCCTACAGTCTTATAATTAGGTTAGCTTTCAATACAATCTTAATTCCAGGAGTGAGATTTGTTTCTATATATATATCATTTTAGTCATATTACTATATAAGCAGTTAATACTAAAGACTGCTCATTCTAAATATATATCCAAAACTAAAGAAACTATCTATAAATAATGTGATATTCACTTAATAAGTATGATTAGACACATCAAATAATCTACATACAAAGTCTTCTATACACTAACTAGATCATACCATTTATCAGCATTAGATTCTGAAAATTCATGAGTATGATAATCGTGACTGTTTACATGAAATATTATAACAGGTCAATATTAACAAAAGAAAAAGAGTTAAATATGTATTGAATGAGCGTAGTGAAGAAAAGAGAATGATGCAAACTTGAATAAACATTTTTTGCCGACACTTGGATGATTGAATTATAAATTCCATGGAGAAAGGAACCAAAAATAATGCAGCGATGAGCCCCTCAGAAACACAACGTACCGAGTACACAAGCAGAGAGTGTCGACTCGAAAACGACTCTCAGAAGCTACTTCATTGTTTCTCTCTTAGGCTCCACACGCCCTCTCATAAACTTCAATGTTTTCTCCAACTTAAGCACCTACCTTCCAATTTTTATATATAAATACTAGGGACTTTTTTATTCCATTATTTATAAAATTTATTATCAGTGATAAAAGAAAACAATTACCTTCCAATATCGCCAATGTTTTTGTTGTTGAGAAGAAAGAAATAAATAGAAAACAAAACAAAGAAATAAAAGAAAATTAAAAAATCATTATATTAGAAAAAAAATAGAAAAATCAAACTACATAATGAATTGTGTTCATCATAATTAATTACGGAATGTTTTAACCTTAAAATGACCTAAAAAAGCAAAATATGATTCATTCTATTCTTTCTTACTTTTTCTAGTTTTTTTTTTTTTTTTTTATTTTTTTTTTTTTTTTTCTATCAATTCTTCCCTCTTTCATCTAACAAAATTATTCCACCTTCCTTCTTCTTTTTTTTTCCTTCATTGTGTAAACTTTAGAAGATTAATGAGATTTTGATCAACACAACAAGGCATAGATGAAAGAAACTCCATAAGTGAATGAAAAAAGCTTGGAAAAGTATGGATTTCATTAGTATTCAACATTTATGAAAAAGAAAAAAAAATACAAAAACAAGTAATGAAATGTAAACAAAAATGGACACGGACAAAAAATGGAAGAAAAAATATGTCACATTCAATTAGAGATCAAATGATAATAATATAAAGATTCATCACTTGAAAAAAACATAATAGTATAAAGATTCTATCACTTGAAAAAATTTATTGAGATAAGAATCAAAATGTAAGCTTGAGATTCTCAAATATAAACTCATCAAGCTAATCATATTCAATATTCAATTGATAAAAACTCTTTCATATAATTCTCTTAGATTATTATTTAATTTATATATAAATTAATCTTAACTTATAAATAAACTCATTTAGTTTTTTAAACTTTTTACAGTAAAAATATTTATGGAAAAGTTTGTGTAATTGTAAAAGAAAAATATAAAACACTTAAAATTTTAGTGTGTGTGCAGACCGACAGTCCATAACATCATATTTAGCCTTTATGCACATTTACAAGCACAAAGCCTGCAATAAAGATCCAAACATATGCATAGACTATTTCTGTTCCATAAATATTAAGCTGAAATCAATCAAAATCTTGCACTGAAAAAGAGTACAAAAGTCCACATACATAAAGAATCATGAAGAAAATCAGTATTGTTATGGGCCAAAAGTCGTTTCTGTTAGAAACCTTCACTTGAAGAAGGATTGCACAGACAATTATATATTGATCTAGTAAGACATAAGGACAACAAATTCTTGGTCCTAAAAGCTGCTTATGGGAATCAATAATTAACCCTGTCAAAGTCATACAATGTAGCACATGCTAGTGGCATCTCACCTATACAATCCAATTTTTTCATGTGTTATCTGGGTGTTCAGAGTGTATAAATAGTCAAACTCAGCATGTGAGTCCCCAAGCTCAAAATCTGGAAGCTTTCCATTACTAATTAATTTCCTCTGTATAAAAAAATAGAATTCAGAGTTGAAGATGATGCTTCGGACTTTTGTTGGAAAGATAGAAAAGGGTCTTTCCCTCTTTGTTCAAAAAAGCCACATGTGTGGTGCTAGTGAGGTTATTTTGCGGTTCTTGCACTACCAATCAATGAAGAAAATATTATAAAAATGATGGGTATAATTACTAAACTTTATATGCCCAAATTAATAATATCATGTTAATACAATGGTAGGAAAAGAAAAAAAGACTTACGTCAAGATGTAGATAACTAAAACCATCCTAAAATGTTATGGGATAGAATTTTACTCCTATAACATATTATCCTAAGCAAAGAATGAGAGAGTTTTTTTAAGTATATTTTCTTATTACGAAACGAAAGACTGACTTTTTTTTTCTTAGAATTTTTTTTATCAGTAAAAAATAATTAATATAAATAAAATAGTTGAGGTGATTCAATCTATATAACAATAAAAAAAAATACAAAACCTAGAAGATAATGATTGTATTTTCATCCATACACACATTGTAAGACACATAAACCTTATAAAAGTAAAAGTCGTGTGTCTACACCTCCAGTTCCTTTTCTTTTCTCTCTCTCTCTCGTTCTCTCAAACTCTACCTTTTCTTTAATTTTCCTCCTCATATCTCATTTATTTTAGATTCTGATCATACTCTGCAGTAGCTGGGGAGTTAGGGATCATTTCTAACCGATCAGAATCCTCAAACAGAGTAAGTTCATATTTGCTCTAAAGATCCCTTATTCTCTATTTTTCCTTAGGTTATTGTCATCAATCTTAGTAGGGACAGTTGAGAAAAGTACTTCTCTCAACTTAATTAAGATTATACTAAAATTTGGTTTTATTCTGATAACTTTTTCTAGATCCCTAGATTTTGA
>Ga0209700_105536_pt1 | contig 21161 bp, 5 predicted proteins | sample SiratroredBW_FD_187528 | JGI IMG/M metagenome (GOLD analysis project Ga0209700, IMG submission 187528) | Root nodule microbial communities of legume samples collected from California, USA - Siratro red BW (SPAdes) (version 2) | ecosystem: Host-associated > Plants > Roots > Nodule | place: USA... | reverse complement strand
ATATATATATATATAAAAATAAAATATATATATATATATATATATATATATATATACAAACTTTTATATCCAGGGTTTAATTATTAAATTATGTAAGGCTTTTCACGTATCACAATATTTATATTATTATTTTAAATTGTTTTAATTTATATATAATTTAATTTTAATTTTTACAGAGTTTTATTTTTGTGGAAAAGCTTATAAGTTTATTTAAATATTAATCAAGACTTTATGTATTTTCTTACAAAAAGGAATTTAGTTGGAGCAAGATAAGATTAATGTTAAATATACCAGCATGTTGTGTATTAAACCTATCATCCAATTAGTAATCTTTTAACAGTTAAATTTATAAAATTGTTGGTATCCGTCTTTTTGAATAACTTCTTAAAAATATTTCCAGGAGAATAAAACAAGGAATAAAAAAAATGAAATAAATTTTTTTCTTAACTAGTATTTTTTTATATACAAATTAAAAATCAAATTTTGAAAAAAAATAACTAACATAACTTTTTAACAAACTAACTTTTTTATAAATTAACTTTAATTCATGAAAAGGTTTTTTCATTTTTTTATTTTTTATTCTATAAATATGTTAAATTTTTTTTATTTAAACGTGAGCTATATAAAAATTGTTATATATTCAACTATATGAGACTCCAAGTTCTATATTATATTGTATTGTTTCATTCATTCCCAAGCTTATGCGTGTTAGTTTATGTTTCTATGGAAATTATTTTAATGATTAAATAAAATTGTTTCTCAACAATCGAATGTGATTGGGAATTGGGATATGCACCAAATTAATATAAGAAAAAGATTCACGTTAGAATGTGTGCAAAATAAGAAAAAAAAATATTTTATAAGAAAAATATGTCTTTAGTCACCCAAGATTACTCATGTAAGAACACTTTATTACTTCATTTGTTTGACTCAGGAACTAATTTTGTTATTAATAGAGGTGAGAAGGTGAGAAAAAAAAATCGATGCATCCATAAACCAATTTATTCATACTTAAATCACATCCAATCCATTCATAAGTTAATCGATAGGATGAATTGGGTTATTGTAATGATTAATGTTTTCTTATAGTAGTACTAAATTACTAAAGTATAGATCAAATTGTTTTTTCTTCCCAATAAAAAATTTGTTCATCCCAATGATAACAGACTTGATTTATTAAAACAAAAATCTCACATTTGAGAGGCGTGAATGGGAAAAAAAAAACATGTTCTAAAGAGAACATTTTGATTAAAGGTCAAATTGACCAAAAAAAAATTAGTAATTTACAAAACCAATGTATACATTATACAAATAACATACTTAACCCTACAATAATTTTCCTTCTTCTAATTACTCACTGTACCATGCCCATTTTCAGATTTTTATAGTGCAGTTTTGATAGATGTGTATCAATAAATTGCTTTTCTTACTAGTATGTTATAATTCAAATTAATTTATCTAAATCATTCCGTTCACATCACTCTCATCAATGATTTTATTATTTTCGTTCTTTTACACTGTTTACTTCAACTAATATACATAATGAAGCAAGCATAAAAATTGTTGAAGGGTTCATGTATTTATTTTTAGTAATGCAAGGGGACTAGATTGTCAAAGTGATAAATTCTGGTACAAATTAGATCATTACAAGTTAAGATAAAATGAGTTAACTTAATTTGGTACACTTTTTTATGAATTCAAAATTTTAAATTTGATTTGACCCATCCATTAAGTTGTCTCACTTTATTATATTTTTTTTTTCTAATTTATTTTACATATTTATGATAATACAATCAAAGTAAACTAATTAGACTCACTAGATTCATTAAGAAGTAATATCATAATGATAATAACGGAAGAGTAAACAAATAAATTAACATTTAAAAGCTATTGAACAACATTTTATTCTTAAAAAAAAGTTAAAGTATCAACTTACATAGTTAAAAGTAATAAAAAATTATATTATAAAAATGATATAGGTTTATCGACTTAACACACACCTTAAACATGTTTAGTCCATGGATAAAATATTCAGGTATACTTTGACCGACATTTAAAAAAAAAGGTTAAATATGTTTTTAATCTCCAAATGATGATAACGAATTATGTTTAACATGTGACTGAAAGTATATACCTATTGCATGCATACACTTTATGAAGTCATATAACATATCATCACTAACAAATGATGTTAACGAGCTTGTTATGTGACAAACAGAGTTCTAACTTGGACTATCATTTAATGTAGTGTCACACACCAATTACGGGTGGAAGTGATTGAGGGAGAATAGTTTTGATTCAATTGTTGGCCTTCTTGTGATTTTTCAAATTTGAAGACATCAGAAATTATCTACCATGTTGTGACTTTGTATTGAAGTATTTAAGTCTTGAAGCATAGGTTATTAAAATTACAATTTACAACCTATCATTTTGAATCAACTCCAATGCATAACAACATATCATCCAACTTCCTTTGGTTATTAATCATTCTTTGAAGTTGACGTTGGTTCTCCAAAAGAATAAAGAATAAAAAAACCAACTAAATTTGCACAACTAATTAACGTTACATCAACTATGTTCACTCGTGGAACCAAAAATTCTCCAAATATGTTCAATATAACAACATGAGGAATCCAAGATAACATTGATACTAACAACAATCAACAATCTATCCCATAACTCAAGCTCTCCCTTTTCACTATAAGATCGAATCAAAGTGCTCATGTCATCCCAATAGCAGAAGCTATCACTACTCCACTCAATTCCCAACTACTTCAACCTTGTCACAAAGACAATATACATTTTTGTGTAGCCTTAATTTGTTAACTTCAATAAAATTTTTCACAAAACTTGTATTTGAAAGCATGGAGATAAAAAATCTTTGAGTTGGGACAAAAATAGTAGAAAATAGTTGATTCCATGGTTAGCCTTCTTACAATTCCCATCGACCGTAGGGAAAGGGATCCAGTAGAAGAAGTTGTCGCGTTGTATACAACAAGATTTTGAAAGGTTGAGATTGGACACTTCGAAAGAAGGAGGAGTTTAGATTTAAGGAAGAGTTTGAGAGAGAGGTTGAATAGTCAAAGTAAGACATCACTGATGTGACACTACATTAAATCAAATAATAGTCCACACTAAAACTTTGTTTGCCACATGACAAACTTGTTACGATAGTCTCTTAACGACGATGTATTACATGACTTCATAAAGTGGGGTACAATAGGTCTATACTTTTGATTAGAGATGGAACACAATTATTTATAATAGTTTAGGGGAAAAAAACATATTTAACAAAAAAAAAATTCTTTTAACCCAAACCAACTCGAACTTATGGTAATTTGGGTTGAATCAATTTTGAATCATTTTGACACCCAGGTCATAGCCTGTACTCGAACCTATAGAAATACAAGGAAAGACAATCTAACATTATTAAAGTTCCTTCAATACCTTTCTCTTATTTATCCATGTGTCGAGGTATGGAACAACTAACTCACGTGATCAATTATGCATTCTACATAATTGGCTAATGAAAACTAATGTTATCTCTACAAAAATGAAACTTAAATATAACGAAATGTTGTCCCACAACATATATACTTAGATTCATCAAATAAGATAAGATGTGGCTATTATATTCAACACTTAATACTGTATTCTGATTTGTTATAAAATAAATCAATAAATAATGTCAAAATATAATGTAAATTTAATTCTTGTGTAATAATATGATTTTGTTTTTTTGTTATGTTGTGCTTTATATAACATAGAAAGATTTCTATTAACATTTGTATATTTCCTAGTTTGTGAAATATTTCTATGATGTTGCATAAATGATTATATTTATATTATTTAATATATTTTTTTATATATATTTGCGATGACATATAACATACATTTGTTTAATTATAAAATTATCAATATGTAATTGTTTTTTTCCATAAATAAACTTGTTATTTGCAAGTATTGTCTTAATTCGTTTTGACTTTGATAGTAAATACATTTGACCGGACATAAATATTCCAAATTTGGTATAAGGATAAGAATATGCATACACATGTTTTCTCTGTCGTTATTTCAAATTATTAAAATGATTTTAGATTCTTAAATAACCTAAAAAAATTCACTATCTTTTTTGTTTTTAATTTCATTTTATTTTAAAAACACTATTGATATAGAAGTCGAAGTTTAAAAATTTAATTATTACAAACTTGAAGATTTAATGCTTTCAATCATAATATATTTAAATTTATTTTTGTAATGACATGCAAGTGTAAAAAATGTTGATCTTGTGTTTGATATATTGTAATTTAGTTTTAGTATTTTTATAAAAAAAAATTATCTTTATTTCAGCATCAATTAACTTAAAAAACCTTCGAAAGTGTTTTGGTATTTTCTCTATATTTCAACTACTTAATCCCTTTTTTCTTATTGTCCAATCTTTCTATTTTTCTGGAATAACAAACTTGACTTCTTTTCTGCAATTTTACTGTACTATTTTTCTTATAGTCCAATCTTTTTAGTTTTTTGGAATAACAAACTTGACTTCTTATCGTATCTGCAATTTTACTTTACTATTTTTGCAAAAAAGAAAAAATATTCAAAATAGCAAATGACTAAAAATGATTGTCTTTTACTTGTCTCGGATATGCCTTTTAATGTAGCTCGACTTTAGGCATTTTAGACTTCAGTACTGACATGAAATCCTTTAATATAAGGATAGTTTTTATCATGAACATTCCCTAAAATAGATGAAAATATTCATTTGCAGTTAATGCTGGACTTAGACAATTCTATCATGTATTAGATATATTGTTTAATAGATGTAATTGTACGTTTTGACCATCATATGTATGTTGTATGTGCCCTGAATGAATATTTTCACAAGACAAATGATATTCTCGATAAAAACTAATATTTATTAATATCACTTAAAACTTTGGAGAATTTACTACTTGGGACATTTTGCATCTTTCTATTCATACAGATACCTTTCTAAGAAAACAAGTTCTTTTAAACTCCTTTTTCACCAATTATCATATAAATTTAAATGGCTTTGATCATATTTTTTACAAAGCTTTGTTTATAATATCAACATATTTTCTTATCAAAATTTATTCAATTATGAAGCTCTTATAATCTTTTCTCGTCAAACATATTTAGTACTTTAATGCATCTTAATAAAGAAAAAGGTTTTTGAAGATTAAAAACAAATTACGATTAAAATTTAATAGATTAAATTTAGTTAACCTCTGTTTATCTATTTTTTATTCCACAATTAATTTAAATGCATAAATCAATTACTTCAAATAAATTCATACCCTCTTTTTATAATTGTACTATACAGATATTGATCATTTTAATTAATCCAAACAAAATAGTTTATCTTAAAAACAACTTTTCACTTGACATATTTAAATATATAACTTGTATATAACAATAACTGATTATATATGTACTCATAATTATTATAACCTCAAAAAATAATCTATAGTCAATTATTAAAATAATCTCTTGGAACACATGTATAATCATTGGGCTATATTCTGATACAATATTATGTAACAAGTTTCTGGGGAGGACCTTTTTTACCAGACATCCCCATCTGAATGAACTGGCACCTGCTTCCTGTATTAACAGTTACAAAACTAACAACATATGGCAATAGGGAAGAGAAATATACTATAAATATATGCCATTGAGAGTGCCCTCGTGCCTCATCATGCAGGAAGCTCACTCTTGTCATTAACGAAACCAAAATCCCCAAAAAGACCCTGCATCAAGGAAGAAAATCAGACAATAAATTCTTATGAAATAGGAGAAATGCAATAAATTTATTCTATCGTCACATCATATTATATTTTCATACTAGCCCCCCAAAGAAAAAAGAAGAAAAAATAAACTTTTTCCACTTCCATACCTTGTCATTTCATCATCATTTAATCCACGCAAAATGTTAAAAAAAATAGCCACTTGTATATTAATTTGTGGATTGATTTAATCGATTTATTTTCTCATACTGTAAATTAAGAAACCCCTACCAATTTGGCACATAAGACCGGACAAAAATGATCAAGATCATACCATGCCATCATTGATTGCATAAGCCACACAGTAGTGCTCCTGAAAATCAATAGTACAAAAAGAAAATTCCGATATCAGTGTATAAAAGAGGAACTCTTCACTTTTGATAACAAAGCATGTTTTGATTGTGGGTCATGGCACCAATTACTTGCATTAAATCGGGCCAGTGATCACATCATACATTTCACTTTAGTCACTTTCTTCATGCTCCCTACCAGTGCCACAACATCCCATAATCAATTTGAAACTATATTCCGAAGTATGCATTTCAGAAATATTCTAAACTATGCAATCCGGAAATATACAAATTGCCTAATCTAAAAATATTTCAAATTGTGTAATCTAAAAATATTCTGGATTAAGTAATCTGAAATTTGCATAATCTAAAACTATATTCTAAATTACTCAAACCGAAATATAGTTCCTAATTAGGTAATTTGAAAATGTTCTGGATTGTCTGATCCATAATATAGTTTTGGAAAACTAATTCCATATTACTAGATCCGTAAACCCTTACTAAGCAATAATTACAAGCTTTCCAAAACAACATCGGAATCTATTCCCGTATAGACTGTTATGGAACATGCAATCTGGAAGGTCTTTGACGTGTTTCGAAAGGAGTAGGGTTTTTATTTATGTAATGGTGTGCCATAAGAAACTATAGGGGTGGAGGAAGAAGCCACGGACAAGGTTTTTCTACTCTGACCATTGATTCAATTGATTCCTAGATAGAAGACACGATGACAACCCCAACTCACACTCCCACTTCAAAAGAGAGCAAATCAACTCTGGTCTAGTCCCGTCCTTCAGAGCCCCAGCAAAATTTATAAGACAGTTTTATAGCACCTAACAACGGGAATAAAAAAATGGAGTCACCTGCATCATGTACCACTCTTCAAATTCATCAAACAACTCCAGCCGTTCAATCCTAACAGTAAAGCATACAAATTAGTTTATTTTGACATAATTTACAAAAACAACAGGTTACCAATCAGGGAAAAACTGCCTTTTTGTATGAAGACATACTTTAGTACATAATAGAAATCAAATAGTTCCATCATAAGATATTGGTGGGACATTATACGGTAAAATCTTAACTGGAATAAAAGGCCAGACAAAGGGCCTCCGTAATAACGAAGCCAAGAAATGGAAAGTAAGAAGAAAAAGCTAGTTGTTGTAGTTGGAAATTCCAAATTGATAGGAACCACACCACACTGGATTCCCATACTTGGCAATCGGATCCTATATTTAAGAGGAGTGTTAGAAACACTCTCTCTTACATGCTAAAATTTATTGGAAACTACAAAATCAGGAGGGTTATTAAATAAGTCGCGGGGTCCACCAAATTTTGTAATTTCCAACAAATTTCAACCATCGAAAGTGTTCAAAAGAATGTGTTAGAGAGTGTATTCCTAAGCTCCTAGCATTTTTTTTATATTTAATGTTTACTGTATAAAAATAGATAAATATATATAAGCACACAAGTGAAAAGTCCATATGGTATTGGACCAGAAAAGAAAAAGGACCATGTATCGAGTATCAACTATTAAATAGTTAATTGCCTCTAGAAACAAAACACCAACAAATACAGCTTTTGTAAATCTAGTAAGACACAGGCTCCCAGATTCTATTCCACAGATTACCTGCGTCTCTCTTGAGCATCAATAAAATCATTGTAAACTCTCAGCATGTCCCATGCAACAGATTTCTGATGCCCACAAAAAACAAACAGAAAGAATGTTAATATGTTAATGGTATAGAACAAGTATACATTAAGACTATATCATGTTTGATAAAAATGAAAAAGGCATCAATATTACGATTTGAAATGGGAAAAAGTGAAATATACAACTGTAAGAATTCTAAAAATGTGTTTCAAATATGACCGACTATGCAATCCATCACACCAAGAGAATAGAAATGGTAGCATAGTGGCACCAAGTCCCTCTGGGAGCTACTTGATCCCAGGATCAAATATCTGCTATGCCCATTTTTCTGCACTTCAGCCTACAATCCCTCTCCCCAATTCATCACAACCCTTGCAAGGGAAAAAATTGAATTCGGGGAATATATTCTCTAATAGAAATGCAACAAATAAGTTTATACTTCTCTGATAGTGTATATCATGTATAGGTCCTACAGTGAGTAATATGCACAAGCAAGTAGTTTAGAGCTACTCCTGAGTTATCACAGCCGTTGAGTTACATGCAACAGCTGTCAGTCTGTTAGACCGGAGCTCTACCCATGTACCTTTCCGTAAAGACAAATCAACGGCAATGAAATCATTCAGATTATTCTCTTCCTAAATTCTATGATCTTCTACGTTGTTTATTCACTAGAATTTTCTTAGCACAGGTAGAGATCCTAATATTGCATACGTTGTCGCTGAATTGAGAATTTTCAGCCTGAACTGCCCTCAACTAAGATAAAATGATAATTAAATTGAGATAAATAATAGCTACAATGACAATTTATACCAATTATCAAGGATCTCTAAATGTAGAATTTTCCATCCTATTGGGAAGTGATGCAAATTAATAACTGCTTGTTTTGTCTACTGTGTTCTCAGGAAATTCATGCCTAAATAACTCTCCTAAAAAGTACAAGGAAGAAACACCAAAGATATATTTTCTAGGAAGAAACACCAAAGATATATTTTCTAGCAAGTTACAAATATACCTGCCATCCTTGGTCCAGAAATAATTTTTCCTTCGCATGTAAAGTTGGTGTATCGTAAATACCCAAAAGAGCACAACCTCGAGACTGATGCAAAACAGGAAAGACAAATTATATTATAGTTTTATACACATTTTTTATTTGATAACCACAGGTTCATACACATCAAAGATACTTTTAACTAATAATTATAGTTTAATACACATCAAAGGTATTTTTAATTATTAATCAAAATTCATAACATAACACAAGATCGCCAACAAATCTTAAATGAGACAATAACAAAAAATCGAAAATGAGGGAGAAAATACAGCATTAAATTTTAAATGTATTTAAACCTAGCAAGCTATCAAATTCAATACAAAATTTTACTTAATCAGAAATTATGTCCATAAACGAAAACCTGTCGCAGTCCACAGGAAAATTCAGAGAAAACATGGGAAAGAAATTAATAAAAGGAAGGTCACAGAAAGAAAAGTAAACAAAATAAATATGATCAAAAATTAGGAGTCGATTAGGAAAAGTAATCTGTGATTTGTGGACAGAAACTAAGGATTAGAGATCAAGTGGGGATGCCCGAATAGACAGGAAAAGCGGAGACCTGCACTAGGTCACTGGGCAGCAACTAAAGCGGATTTTACATAGAAACAGAAGTAACTGCATTTTGTATCAAAGCAGAAACCCTATAGTGTTTCAGATAAAAAAAAATCATGAAAATATCCCAAAATATTGGGTTGACAAAAACTCTAAAAAATGGGGGAAGATATGGGTTTTACCCCTACATGGGATAGTGCATGATTTACCAAGATAGTTATCATCCTCAGTCAAAGGTGACAACCAGGACCAAAATTGTGACATGATTAAAAGAATGCATTGCCTGACACAGGACACTCCAATGTTATTGTGCAATTGTCTATCATGTTTTGGGCAAGACGACTAAGCCTCACACCAGGTTCAAAGGCCATCCCTTCTCACAAATACTCTTTAGTAGTTGAATCTCAGACATTGCAGAGAAAGCTCATCCCTATAGGACTCCAGCGTGGGATCTTTACATTTTCCCGTAATTTTTTTTAAAAATTTACGAAAAGGGGTAGATTTCAAACAAATTGCAGAGTATAGGTAAATTGTTTTTCGAAATATGACTTCTTTAGCCGTGTTTTAAAATACGATTTATCCATGATCGCAATTTATTTCAAATCTACCTATACTGTGTGATTTATTGCAAATCTATCCATTTCAGTAATATTTTCAGGAAAAAAGAAATAGAACCAAAATTATAAAAAAGACACTCCGGCTTGCTACCACTAACTGCACCCTTATAACTACATAAGCAGCATAACTGCAATTAGAGTGGGAAAAAGTGCAAAGTACACATCTAATGTTAGATAGAGAAAAGAATTCCACTTTTGGGAGGAGACATCCAGGTAGACTAAAATTAATCAATTTTAACCTGAAAAACACGGTATAGAACAAAACTTTGAAATCCATACCTCCAAATTTCTTATCATCTGCTGCCCAAAAGCATCATCAGGGAGGATCTGTTAAGAACGTACCATAAACGCAAACAAGATCCTACTTCATTCCCATGAAAATAGTAGTCGTAATAGAATATGAAATTATGAAGGCTTGTTACCTGCTCATAAAGAAAAAATATTGCTGTAGAAAACGTTTGAGAAGCCCAACCAACAATTCTACGACTAGAATCTGGATCCAAGTAGATCAGAACACATTCTGAAATTATAAAAGTTGGCAGACTGATGACAATAACAGAATGAATCAATTTATCATTCCTTGGTCATGAAAAATGTGAGAATTAACTAAAATTACAACTAAACTAAAATACATAATACACACAAAAATTCAAATTACATAAAAGAAAACAACAAATTACTAAATCAGTATCAAATCCCCCAGCATTAAAAGTAACACCTATTTATATCACAAGTTAGAAGCACAAAACTATAAAAAGAAAGTGAAAATTAAGAATTTTATGCCTGAACTTGGTTCCTTCTGGTCTTTTTCTCAAATAGATAATTGTATGATGTGCGAAGGGCCACAGCATTGCTTTCCAATTATAAAACTCAGAAGCATTATCTTCAAAGTCATTGCCAATTTTAAAACGTGTACATCATATATGCTCTTTGTACCCCCACACCCCCCCACCCCACAGTAGATGCTGGCCACTACTAACGAACTTTTATTGATATCAATGGCAAAGGCATTTAGAAATGTCACAAAGTTGTATGATAAAATACAATATTTCTCTCCAATTATTAAATTCAGAAGCATTGTCTTTCACAAAAATAACAACAGACAAAATTCATTAGAGAAGAAGAACAAAGTAATAGGACATTTTGTCAGCACAACACACTTCATAACCTTTTTTCTTTAAACTTAAGATTCCAAGAACTTTTTATTATTTTTAAAGGGGCTGATACCTTCAAACAAATTATAAATTATATTGTAATAGTAACAGAACTTCACAACTGTGACAGAGAGGCAAAGATGGAGCTGACTCCCAATACATACCTTGGATCCATAGCAGCAACAGATATAATATCATTTAATTGTTGTACATCACGCAAATCGGCAGGGACCAGTTTATATTGAGCACTGACCACTTCTCCTTTCTCTGGCAGAGAATGAGACATACACACATCAGATCAAATTAGAAGTAATCATGAATTTTAACTTTCAGTATTGATGTTACCAAAAATAACATAGAGATCTAATTAGACATACACGCATCCATGAATATTTTTTTATTGCAATTTTAATATAGAGATTTGAAGGGCCATAGAAATGTCTAGGGTTTGAAAGCTTTAAAGGGTGTGAATTTTATAACTCTTAATTTATATTGGCACTTCAGTACCACGTGCTACCACAAAAGAAAAGGACATCACCACAATAAGAGATAAAAATTATCAGAGATGTTACTTCCATATAAAGTATCATATTCAGCATTGCTTACCTCTTGATATGGTTGCTGTTTCACCAAGTTTATTCCTCAATTGACTGTGAGTCTCGATAAGGGCTGCCTTTTTACTAGTTACCTTGATTACAAATACAGTAGTGACAGTTAAAAACTTACAATTTAAAAAATATAAATCATTCTCTCTTCATTTTACAATTTGATATTAATTTAGTCAAAACAGACAGTATACAACATGAATGAGCTTTTAGACAAGATACCCGTGAACTCGACCCAAAGTCAACTAGAATATGTGTTGCATATAAACTAAAAATTTGAAAGGTATTCAAGTTTCTACCTCCTTAAAATCCACTTCGACATACAAATCCGGTGCTTTCCCCTCGTCCTGCATGAAACAATTTTTAAGTTATGACAACTATACATTAGCACAACACTAGTTCAGTGAAGCTAAGCAAACAGGTTGCCAGGTAAAAATGGAATTAATAATAATGAGTAACAAACTGCAACTTTTAACACATGGAGGCTACTGTAAAACAGCTTAAGCATCCAATGAAGTTGCATACAAATAAATTTTTGCATCTTGGATGTGCATGGGTGAAAGAAAGGATTCTTCTTCTTCACTACCGCACAACAATAACTCTATAATCAAAACAACAAAGTTATTAAAAGTATAGGAAACACAGAAGCTTTAAGATGCTCATACAACAGATTAAGTTTGGTACAAATAATGTATTTTTTGCACACATATTACTATATCATAATTGAAATAATATACATTAAATATTAGGTGAAACATGACATCATTTTACAATATGTGCAGCACTTCAGCAACCCTGTCCAAAATACTTTTGCAGCCATCAGAACAAAACTAGAAAAAAACAGAGAGCATGAAAAGAAACAGAAGGAAAAGACTAAGAGATGGGCACGGAGAATTCACAAGGCATGGATAGACTATAGAATATTGCATAAATATTCTTTTATTAGAATATTCGGCCACTCATTAATTCAAATTATACGGAAAAGACAAGTCCAAAGGCCTTGATTTATTAACAGTTAATTAGTGATTTAAATATTAATTTATCCATATTCATATTGTTCCTCATTCATCGTCTATTTTTTTTTCTCTAAATACACTGGTATAACTAACCTACACAGTTCTGAAAGGAAAATACATTCCACACAAAAAAGAACGAAAAAAATATTCAGCCAAAACAAATCTGTGGCATGAGAACTCAAGGTTAAAAATAACTCATGCTCACATCGTCCGTGTCTTGTGTAAGTAAAGTACAACATTCAGTCTTATAGATTGAGCTCGCAAAAGCAGAAGGTAATTATTATAAGCACTTGGGGAACCCACCATTAAAAGCTAGCAAGTTAGCATAAGAGCACCAACAAGAATTAAATCTAAAGAGCCTTCACGTCCTTTAAAACACAAAGTACAAAAAATCGCCAATATTTAAGTGCAAAAGCATTGGATCAATATTAGTTCAATCCAAACCATGACTTAACCCTCAAGGCACCAAAAGGATAGATAACCTATAATTTAAAAGTCAGAACCTGATAAACTTTTACGTACAACATGCACAGTACAAATAACAAGGAAAGCCAGGCACCTGCAACTGAAAATACATTGTGTCAAAGCCTGCTCCAAGTGATAATATCTGCTTCTTTATTGGGGCATCTCCATCTGTCTTCTTCTCAACATCAAGAAACTGATAGAGAAGTTTCCTAATAGCAGCCCAACGAGCAAAGTAACCTTCATACTCAAACAATTAATAAAGTAATAACTTGAAGGATGGTTACTTAAACAAGTAAATTACTTACAGAAGCTAAATCCTACCACGATTAATAATTGGGGATCTCCTCACAGGTCTTCTCACAAATAAATGAACATAATCATCTTTCATGTAGCCCTTTTTTACACATGACCTACAGCCAGTTTGTCGAGAGCAAATATTCAATATTTAAGAATAATAACAACTATAATTCATCTGAACTCAGATGAAAACTGAATACAAGATGAAAATGTATGACTAAAAATGGGTGAGAATAATACCAACATAATTGGAACCAACGTTACATGGATTTTAATAATGTTTGTGATATGGGGCAGGACTTTTTCCAGTACACCGAAAGGATGGATAGATCTAATCATATTGCTATTATGGATCAAAGTCCATTTAAAATTTAGACCCATTTTTCAATTTTGAAACCCATAGCACATATATTTTCAATTGTTTTTCTATAATATTTTTTAAAAAGTAGATGACTGACTTCTTATACACATAGTTTCAAACTCTACACAGTTTCTACTCCGGTCTGAGTGGGACAGCAGATTTAAATATTAAACTTCTACAATATTTGAAAAACAATAAATAAATAACACTTTAGGTAACCATAATATTATATCATTCAAAATTAAACCAAGCTGTTATCAATAAGAATTCAGATGGTCTGACATAATAGCATTTGAAAATAAAATAAACAGAGAAAATATGCGTTTCATTGTGTTTGTTTCATAATATAAATTTCACACTCACTCCAACAAAAGTAATTTATCCATCCAGTGCTTCCTCAAAACCATGTCATGAATAAATAACATTCTCTTTACATGCAATACATTGTTATATTTCATCAAAAATCCAAAGCAGTTTCCATAACCACAGAATTCCAATACTGAGACAAGATTTTCCTTCATTAGTGCTTATGCCATAGGGAACATGTAACTTAACCTCCTGGAATATTCATTTTCACAGGTAAAAATACAACTTTTCAATTGCATGACCCCTTGACAAGCCATCTTTAAAAGAAAGCTCCAGATAAGGTAAAACTACCGTAGATTGGTATAAATTAAAAATTTAGAACGAGTAAATGACCTAAAAAGACAAAGTCACCAATTATGAGAACGAAGCATTTCCCATACACTAAACAAAAAAATTAAATATCTCATTTTCTTTAGAAAGCCACTTAAGAGGACCTGCAGATTCATACTGATAGGACAGTGTCTTACAAAAAGGGGTATATAACTTATAACCAGTATCTAACTATTGCCTATATTGCATGTCAACAAACATTGCAGCTTCTAGACAAACCTAGGCCCTGTTTGGATAAATTCACCATGAGCGCATGCCAACAAACACTGCAGCTTCCAGATATAGGCTCTGTTTGGATAAATTGTACATAAGCACATGCAGGAGAAGAAAATAAGACAGCAAAATGCAATGAGCTACCTCAATAACACTTAACTTCTGTTAAAGTTCTCTCGCCAACTTCTCCAAAAAATTTGAGGTGTAAAAGTTCATTTTAGCTTGTAAAGGAAGCTCAATTCATTTTTGTTTTCTTACTTTCTTCTCCCATTAGTAGTTTTCACGAAAATTTTATCCAAACATAACCCTATTCCTAATCTACTAAAACGGGGAAGAAAAAAAAAAGGTATTGAAATAATGAACAAAAAACATGAAAGAAAAAACTCAATAATGCTATTCCCTAATCCCTATAATGGAGAAGAATGAAAATCCCAAATAGTTAATCAGTAAACTAAAAAGGCAAAAAAAAAAAAAACATCATAGTTGAATTCGGAACAACAACAATTGCATTATCCCAAATGCAGTGCAAGAAAAATTCCAATGTGTAATTATTAATTGAAGAGGTGCCTTACAATTTACTGGCGGATGCGTCATCGTTGGTGGCTTGCACCGCCGCATTGTTGCGTGAATCGACCACCGTGTCTGTCATCGTTTTTTGATAAAGCTAAATCTCCGGTTAGGTTATGCCTGAAAATGAGAACACAGAAAGTGGTATCTGGGTAGAAAAATAAATAAATATTGATGATTGCTTAATGATTTTTTTTTTCTTTAAAATCTTTTTATTATTATTTATACTTAATTAAAAACCTAATATTTTCCCTTAAAACAAGTTTTTTTTTAAGTGATTTAAGTAGCGTTTTCATCAATAACGTAACTTGACTTATATGATATTTTTTTAGAGAAAAATAAAACAAAAATATTATTGGAAAAATACTAACAAAAAATACAGACAAAAATATATTTAAATATATATATCATAATCCGTGTTTAAAAATTATGAAATACCTATTGTAGTTTTTATAATTTTTTAACCATTTCTCGATTTTTCACATTATTTTTATATTTCCAATCAAATATCTTTAATTTATTATTTATTTTCATTCTACCTATTTTTACATCTCTTATATCAACAAAACATTATGGGTTAGTAATTATTAAACAAAAATAAGCCTTTGTTCCTAATAAATTTTAAATTTTCATTTTGCTCCTCCATAGGAAAAATTATCGTTTTAGTTTCTATAAAGAAAATTCTTTATGTTTTGCAATTTACTTTATTTCGTAGTATTTTTTAAAAACAAGTTTTTGGTTCTTAACATATTTGGGAATTTTATTTTTATTTTTTCTCAATGATTTTTTTCCAATGTTTTGATTTCCATAGAATTTCTAATTAAGTAATCACTTTTCATATATAAAACAATCAACCTCTAACTACAATTATCTCAATAGTAAAATAACTCTGTCATTAAATTGTTTACTAAATAAGAATTTACATCTTAGGACATATATTACTTTTTTAGGTTTATCTCAAACACGACAATAATATTCTTTGTTTTTTCTCACCGTTATAAAGGATAAATGTAACTTTAAATTCTTGTGTTTGTTTTTGTTGCAGGACTTTTGTCAATCTTATTTTTCATAGAAATCTTTCGTATATAAAACTCAAGAAAAAAATAGTTATTATAAGTATTTTAAAATAGTTATTATAAGTACTTTTTAGCTATTTTGATCGAAAAGACTTTTTCTTTATGCATTTATCCAAGTTCAAGCTAGAAGAAACTTAAATGTAAGATGTGCATATTTAAATGTGATCTTCCTCTTTAAGTAAAATCCAAAAATTAACAAGACTAAACAAGCCTCAACCAAAATGTTTTTTTTTTCAAAATTGAATAAAAGATACGGCACTATACAAGGCAAATAAAGGTCATAGTTGACAAGGAGCGTATGTAGGATGGTTAATGGTATAGAGCAACTTTAACATGTCTTCCAAGAGATTTTTAATAGAGATGTGTACTATTGAGATCTTCTTGTTTAACGTAAGACAATGATTTTCTCTTCAAACACAAAATAAGCATAAAGAATCTTTTGTGAAGACTGTTATCTTAAAAACTATGTTCATATTATCTGATTGAAACATTCGCTTCTCGGATAAAGCAAAGACGACACATGTGTTGCTTGTATCTGATCACTAAATGAAGCACTTATGTTTATTGTTGATGCTAAGAAAAGTCTTGTATTTGTCAAATGAAACATTTTCATGTTTTTAACTTGGTTGTTTAAGCTCTTAATCAAAATAATTTATGGTTTGTTGAATTTTTATAATGCATTGAAGCATGCTTTGAATCCAATTCCAAAGTTGAAAATCACAGTACACTTAGAGAACAAACAAATGTATAGTAGATTCTTAAAATTTCATACCAAGATTATATATAAAACATATATGAATACAAATTTTATGCAAAATACAATACAAAGACAATCTATTTAAAATTAACTTCCAAACCACCAAATATATAGTCAAAGGAATACAAGTTGCCCAAATTTTATCCAATCTAGAATTAGCTTTCACTCTCGTATGACAAAATTGTTTTGCAATTTATTGAGAAAGAATACCATTAGTATAATTAGTCCATACCACTTTATATTTACTATTATTTAGAGTATAATCCTCTAAAGAACCTTGTAACCAACACAAAACCATGCTAATGGAATAGAAGAGAAACCAATCCCCTTCCAAATATTAGCCACCTTAGCTGAGTTGGATAGCCACACAAATTGGGATCTATACTAAATTGACCAAAGATGTACTACAACACCAAACATCATTCCATAAATTAATAGTCTTACTATTTTCAAGCATTTGGTCAAAGGTTTTATACTAGATCGAATCATGGAAAAAGTATGCCTATCTCTCACAATATTAAATTCATTAACAACTAAACAACCCAAATCCATAAACTAAAAGAAAATTTCAAGTTAATCTAATGGACGAGGCCTAATTCTCTTCTCTTAAACTAATCACACCAAGACCACCTTCAGATTTAGGACTACATATCATTTTTCGATTAATCATAGCTAACCTCTTAAAACATAATCTCTAACTAAAACAAAATCTTGAATCTATTCGTTATTTTCATTCATAAGAACAATCAACCATTAACAAAAATGAAACTCAATGATTCTATTAATGATAGAATTAACTAATCAAATTAGGCCCGTCATACTTAACATTGCACCTTTCCATTTTTGAATATTCATCTTGATTTTCTCTATGTTAGGCTTAAAAAACTTCTCTTTAAGAATACCATTAAAAATTTGAACTTCCAGTTAAGAAAAAGGTTGAGTTCCTCTAATATATTCAAAGAAGAAAAAATATGTTGAACCAAAAAGGAAGAAGTCTTAAGTGTCACATAAAAGTAACTTTTCTATCTTTTATTCCACTGATTTGAGGTAGTCCGATAAAAATCCAACAATTTAGTAATACTTCTTAGTTCTTATTGTCTTAAAAAAAAACATAACATTATATACATACAAATACGTGAGAAATGAGAAATACCTTTTAAATAAGATCAATTCTACCATTCTTTATCAAATTTAGTAAATTTCTAAAAAGCCAATCTTTAGTAAGACAAATTCCTCTATCTAACATTCCTGCTACAAAAGAACTAGCCAATTGTATTTTCATTCATAGTAATAAACAACTTAGTTAAATATTGTAAATCCAATTACAAAACCTAATTAAAATCAAGATTTTCATTTTAACAATAATCTTTCTCTTGAGTGAGAACTACACTTAATTAAAACCTAACATTTTAGAAATAATTTCTATTTCTAGTTTTATTCCTTTTACATACCACTACTTAACTCAAGTTTTTTGACAATGTATTGAATTTGATTATAATAAAACTTTCATTAATGATAAAATTAACTACATTCACTTTTACTATTTAGAAATTTTACACCAATCAAATAAAATATTCTACATCAATTAGTTGGATAATATTAATACAAACAATGTAAAAGATATTTTGTTTATATTTTCATTTTATAATTATTTTCTAGATTCGTTTCTACGTTTGTTAGAGCAATTGTTTTGTATGACCATGAATTATCTCACTCAAGTGATGTCAATTTTTATTTAAATAAGATTTTTTTTTCTAAACTCTTTATTGAAATGAAACTAAAAAAAAGAAAAAAATTATAATAAAAAGAATTAATATAAAGTTAATTAAAAAATAATAATCTTATAAAAATGATAAGCATCTAAATAATTGCTCAATTTAATATTATATATATTTTACATTTATTACTCAACAAAATTTCAATATACTAGGAGAAGGTAAAATTTTAAGATAGGAGGTAAGCGAAAAAATTTATCTGCAACAGCACTCAAGATGAGAAAGGGGAAAAAAAGTTTGATTTTACATTTGGGACGAGGAAGAAGAATAAAAGAAAAAACAAGCAGGAAGCAAAAGCTGAGTTATATGAAAGAAAAAAAAAACAAAAATACTATTTTCACCCATGAAATCACTAAGCACATTTACCTTGCTGAGTTTATTTCTGATAAGCATAAGTCAAGATCCAAATCATTTTTACTACATGCACCACCAAATTTCTCTTTGTACTCCTAACTTAGAAACACAATTATCATCCTTCATCTAATTCTAAAACTAATCCACATATATCACGTTGATATCTTTAATACATAATTAAGTAAACTAAAATTTTAATATAAATTAAATTTAATTATTACTTTTTATTTTATCTCACACACAAGTTCTGACGAATTCCATCAGTTTTTTTATAATATAGTAAAACAAAAAATATAACATGGATTACAGCAATGTTTTCGTCGAGCGAATTATTATTTTATCTTCTAGGTAATTTATTACATACACATAAGCTATTGATTAAATTTAATTTTTGTACAAATGAAAACACTAATTATTATTTTTATAAGTACAATATCACATATCATCTTCGAATTTAATTTAAATTAAACAAAAAATACCCTTTTATAAAAATAAATATTTTCAATAATTTTCGATAAAAGGTGGAGAAAAACCTCAAGTACAGGTGAAAGTTTATCCACATTTCCCCTTATTTTTTTTTTCAATTAGTTATTATTAAACCTAATCAATAAAATATAATTCAATCTCATCGAAAATAACTGGATTAATTTAATTATTTCCCAACTATTTTTTATTTAACCTCATCAATAGAGAATAATTCAATTTCATCCAAAATAATAATATTAATTTAATTTCTCCTGCTATATAAGGGCCTGCACTGTCACAGAAACATAGTAGTTTCTCTCTTCGGAGACACATCATTCATCACCAGTTCGAGACTAAGGTCTATCTCAGTTTCCCAAAAACTCTCTAAATTACAAAAATCTTCCAATCCTCAATCGAAACCCTAATCCTGAAACCCTCGATTTCCCCCTCAATTGAATTGTTTTTGCCCTTCTGAAAAAACCCTAGTTCGTTCCTCGCTCTTCAAGATGGACATCGAGCAGAGGCAATCGGAGCTCATCGACCACTTCGTCAAGCGAGCTTCCGGGGTCTCCGACGCCGCTGCACTCGCCTCCGTCCTCGTCGAAGCCACTTCTCACCCTTCGCTCTTTGCTTTCTCTGAGATTCTCGCTCTGCCCAATCTTCTTCAGGTTCCTCTTGTCTCACTCTCTCGGCGTTTCTTCTTGTTTTACCCCAATTTTGTTGTTGGTTTTCTTTTTTAAGTATTTTATTTATGAATTGTCTTGTTTACTATCCAAAGTGACTGTTTATTGTACAGGGAAAGGGAAAAGTATTGGTTTCTTCAAAATTATCTTTCTTTTCTGAATATTATTTTATGGTGTTTGCGTTTGCTGTGATTATTTCTGGGGTGCTGTGAAATTATCATGTTCGTGGTAGACTTTTTTTTTTTTTTTTTTTTTCTTTTTTATTTATTTTTTTTTTTTTTTTTTAATTATATATATTTTAAATGTCTTATTTTATTTAAACGCTTTTGGCTGCGAAATGAATCTATTAGAGATTTTGGGTACTGTAGAACTATAATGTTCGTGGATGCCATTTTAATTTTTTTTAATTACATAGTAAATGTTTCATTTTGTTAAGGCACATTCGGCCGTGACATAAAATTGAGGGAATATGAAAGGTTGTCCTAAGTAACATGGACACTATGTTTTTGCTGATTTGTTTTTTGTGAACTAGTTCCAATATGTCTGCTGCAATTTTTTTACTTGTGATATGTTGCAGCTTGAAGCTACTGAGAATTCTGCTTTCCTTGATATGCTTCGGTTGTTTGCACACGGAACGTGGAGTGATTACAAGAGTAAGCCTATGGATTCGCCTTTCTGTTTTTTTTTTTTTTTTTTTTTTTTTTATTTT
>Ga0209700_105535_pt1 | contig 21170 bp, 10 predicted proteins | sample SiratroredBW_FD_187528 | JGI IMG/M metagenome (GOLD analysis project Ga0209700, IMG submission 187528) | Root nodule microbial communities of legume samples collected from California, USA - Siratro red BW (SPAdes) (version 2) | ecosystem: Host-associated > Plants > Roots > Nodule | place: USA... | reverse complement strand
ATATATATATATATATATATATATATATATATATATATATATATATATTATGATATGAAATGAAAAGATCAAAATATTAAATCTTATAACTAGAAGGAAATGGGAAATAATTAATAGATATTTTTACTAAATTAAGGTTGACATATAATAAAAACATGTAACAACAACCTTATTATTTAATGGAGTAAAAGCGTATTGGCTAAATAATTAGAACTAAAAATAATAAAAGTGTTATTAATACACTTCTAGATAGATTTTCAATAATAGTGTTTCCAGATTTAAACTATAAATTTATATTATTAAATTATTAACAATAGCACAAGATCAATATTTAGTAAGATTTTAATTTTAAATCTTACAATTTCTTCTATTAATTTTCTGATTCATATATTGTTAAATTATAAACTAGAATGTACCCATTGAAAGGTGATGACCTTATTTGCATTGTATTACTTTCTCACTTAGACATTCTCAATATTTTTTATTTTTTCAATATTAATTTTGCACTCTATTTTTATAATTAACAAAATTCTTTCCCTCAACTACATCTAATTATTTATACATAATTTTATTTATTTATTATCATTTCATTATATATTTTTTTATTTGTACCTCTAAAATTTTTAATGATTTTTATAAGAAAAATGTCTGTAAGTACAAATAATCTTATATCATAATTTGAATTGTTAATTGTAAATCCAAAATATAATTAATATATTAAAAGACGTTTATTTATTTATTTATTAAAGTATACATAATTTCTCACAAAAATCTAAATTTTGTTACAGTGTGGAATTTGACTCCTCGAGCTATTAAATACATAAACTTTATTTAAATTTATATTTGTTTTGTAAAGGTCTACATATAAATTGATAGATCAACGAGCCAAATAAAAATATACAAAATAATTAAAAAAAAAAGTAAAGTCTATAAAAACATGTGTTTTATATTCTAAAGTTAAATTTGACCAAACTAAATATATCATGTTATTTATATTTATATATGAATTTATATTCTAGACTAAAAATCAAGATTTTGTATCAAAATACTTAATTAAATTCACACAGCTAAGTGTACGAGCGTCAGATTAAATTATTTAAACCTACAAACTTCATAAACTAAACTAAACATCTTTTACAAAAATAGATCCATTACTGGAAATCTAGAAATTAGTGAACAGATCCACATGCTCAAGTTCTTCTTTCCACCCAAACTCGTAGCCATTGTATTCACATTTTAGGTGTTGGTGTCCATTGTATTTTGCACTGAGTGCCTGTGTCGATTGCATTTAACACCAATGGATTTTCCTGCTCCTTGCATTTGCATTTTAAGTGTTTCGATATTCCAAGCAGTTATTGTTAGACAATGAAGAGTTAACAATATCTCAAATTATAGAATCGTAATACTGGTTATATATTTTATTTTTTTATATATATATATATATATATATATATATATATATAATATTTTTTATAAATAAAGAAAATAAAGTATTTAAGAGATATTTTAAAATAATAAAAAATTTTATTAAAAATGTTTTTATTTAATTTATTTTAAACATTAATTATATTAATTTTAATTTGGTACTGTTATAAGTAACAACACATAGCAATGTAAAATTTTAATTACATTAACTTTTAATTAAAAATAGTTTTAAATTAAATACATTTATTGTAAAAAAAGTGAATGATTGATGCAAGAAACAATATATGTAAAATCAGGATCACACTATCTTGAGTAAAATTTAAATGAAAGATAGTATATATGTATGATTCTACAATCTCATTATTAAAATATCAATTTTAATTGCCTTAACTATAGTTTTTTTTATCAAATAATAATAATAATATTAATAACTCAAGTTATTAAAACTATTTTATATAATTTTGTAATAAAATTTATTTAGTTTCACTATACTAGGCACATATAATATATCTATCTATCTATCTATATATATATATATATATATATATATATATATATATATATATTCAAATATTGGTATATATAATATATTATACAGTATTGCATGATAAAATTTCACAAAGATGTTTAAAAAAAACCCAATCATTAATATGCAGCCCGACTACCATTATCCCTATGACATCATCTACTCCTATCATCATAATCATTCATATAGGGATAAATTCATAAATAATTCATAAATAAAATTATTATTACATGTAACATTGTTTCATATTTTATGACTAAGATCATAGTAATTCTCAAATATTCATATAGGGATAAATTAATTCAAATTTAAACATCGAAGAAATAAATTTTTTTCATGCATTTTTATATAATTAGTTTTTTTGTTATTAATATTTATATTTGTACTATAATAAAATAAATATAATTAATTATATAATATAATAATAATACTTATTAATAATAATTGATAAAATTATCAAATAAATAATAATAATAAATTAAAAATTATAATAATAATTACGAAAATAATAATATTATTGTTAACAATAATATTTTTTATTTTAATTTTAAAATAATTGATAATTTATAACTTCATCAATTAAAAATAATAATTCATTAATCATAATCAATAAATTAATTATATTTTATTTTAAATTAATTTTAATAACAAGAGAAAATATGTAATCTAAAAATTTTATTTATTAATAAAATTATTTTATCAATTACACCTATTATTCACACATAAATTTTTATAAATTTTTTCTTCATTTTTTACTATTTTTTTCATAATCCAAACACAAATATTTTTCATTAGTTTTTACCTCAAATATACTCTTTTTCACTTTTTTAAATCTATCTTCAAATCTAAGCATAGCCTGAGGTAGAAATATTTAACTGTATTTCATATAAATAGCCTAAGAGATGGAAATATTTAACTGTATTTCATATGAATAGTGTAATGTCTTAATCGACATATTTTAAAAGATTCATATTAAACGTATTTATTAGATAATTACATCTTATGCATATAAAAATATTTTTTAAATTCATTTTCATTTCTTCATGTTAGGATATTTCACACACTTACTTTCTAACAACACAATGCACAATTCTTTTCTATTTTATCACCACTTTATATTTTAATTTATATGATCAAATCATTGGTAAAACACATATCTCATTTATAAGGATGCGAACAAAAAAAAAAAAAGCAACATTGTCAAATCCAATTCATAATTATAATTTATGAAGGGCATGGATAGTTTATGAAAGTAATAATGGAAGTTGCATTTAGTTAGAAGATGCAATAATTAAAGTTGCATTTAGTTAGCAGGTATAATGATGGGAGATACATTTAGTTAGAAGATATAATAGTAAGAGTTGCATTTAGTTAGAATGTATAATGATGAGAGTTGCATTTAGTTAGAAGATTTAATGATGGTTCATGATGATGTGGTCATCTTTATACTTCAATTTGATTGGTGGAGAGCTCGAAAAGTTAAGATACTTATTTTATTCTCTTCTCTTATTGCATTCTCTCAAATCCCTTCAATATACATATATTAACTTCTATATACATAATTATTCACACTTATAAACAACCAGTTCCATTTATTAAATGTTAATATTAATATTAATTATCGTTACCTCAAGGATTTATTAACAAAATCTTTCAATAATACTTTTAGAAATCAACCAAAATTTCAAGTAAATGTCTTAATTAGACATTGATAACATTTCTCATTTATAAAACATTAAAGAGAAAAAGAAAATAAATGTAATCATTAATAGAGATTCAACTACTTGTTCAAATTATTTCAATCAATTCACTTTAATTATTATTTTGTTAGCTTCTATGTCATATAATATAATACAACAGCTGTCTTAATTATTTTCTAAACTTGAGCTGATAAAAAATAAATTTTAAAAACTAAAATTCTTAATGCAATATTTATTATTATAAATTTTTAACTAAAAGAAATATATTTTTTATAAATATAACTTTTCCTACCAAAACAAAATGTTAGAAATTTAAAATTAATTAAAAACATCAACGCACATTTTTTCTTATAAAAAAGATATACAACTTTAATTTTTTTATTACACTTAGAGATTTATAAGCACAAACTCACCTTGGAGAAGATTATGAAGATAAAAAAAAACTTAATAATAATATTCTTTTCTAAAAATAATAAAATCTGTTCAATAATATATATATATATATATATATATATATATATATATATATTTACTTTCTTGAAATGAAAACAAATAAATTGAAATAGTCTTTTAAGGAGTGACATAAATATTTTAAAGGTATACTAATTTTGTTTATATTAGATGTAACTATTTTACAGTTGACATGAAAATGAGCTAGCATATTTTTTAAGCATAACTGATTCTCAAATTAAAATTTAATTCCAAATTATGTATTCGTTTTTCTTTAATAAACCTAACGACAACTCTTCCTAACTTTTTTTTATATATTTTTTACCATCCGAGGGTGTGCTTTGTTATGACAGGAATATGTTATCACTTCAAAGATTAAGTACATAGATTTCACTTTTATTTCCTTTTCACTTTATTTTCCCAGACAAAACATATATCAATGTCAACACAAACACTAACTCTTGTACTAAGTTGAGCATATTGGTGGGTAGCTGGGAATCGTGCACAACTATTATGTTCTTAAAAGTTGATTTCTCAAAGTCAATTTTTTAATAAGGTCTGACGTATTTAATGACTAAGTATGCCTTAATCCCTTTTATAAAGTCATTAAGTCAGTAAAATAATTAAAATAAATCAATTTTATTTTATTATTACAAAGTACTACTGGTTGATTTTACTGACGAAGAAAAAAAAGTTAATGAGTTCTTAACAATTAGAAGTCAACTAAACTTTTTAATAAACATTAATTATAAATATAATCAATATTTTTTTTTGACAATAATATAATATTTTTTGAAAAATCATCATCATGGTCATGATAATTAATGCCCACAATACACACAAAACAAATGTTTCCTCCATTAAACACCTTGAGCAGTCCTTATTTTTAATTAATGGATAGAAACTTCACTCAATATAAACTTAAAGAATCCCTAAAAACATATTTATTTTTTTCACAAATTATAGTGATTTATATTAAATATATTTTATATTTTTAATTATTGCCTTATGAATATTTGGTAATAGTCATTATGTTTTATTTTCATCAATAACTAGTATATAAATATAAATAGAAATATATATAGTCACTTGTTAAGAACCGGTGACTTGGATCACATTAAGGTCAGGACTTTTCGAAAGAATTATTTAAGTTTGAATTTTCTTTTGGTCTTTCAACTTTGTGATCTATAGTCTACGAATGTTCAATTCTAATATAATATTTACAAAATAATTTGGCATTTCATTTAATTGGAACCTTATAAATGATACGCATGTTAAACTTTGTAATAATTATTCTAAAAACCATCGTTATCCAAAAATCGTCTTATAACTTCAATCTTGTGATCTATAATCTACGAATGTTCAATTCTAATATAATATTTAAAAAGTAATTTGGCATTTTCATTTAATTAGAACCTTATATATGATATGTATGTTAAACTTTGTAATAATTATTCTAAAAACCATCGTTATCCAAAAATCATATTACCGGTGATTTTTATTGTTTCTCACTGTAAAAAGAAAATTATACCAAAAGTACCTAGTTATTTACCTCTAAATTTAATAACTTAATGATAAAGAAAATGTACAACAATTTTATTCTGTTCTTTCATAACACATCCTTATAATTTGTTAATTTTCTGCAATAATAACGATTCACAACTTCGAATTTTTTAAAATATAAAGTTCATTGTCATTACCTTCTAACGAATACTCTAAATTAGATTAAACCATTTTAATTTTTAATTTTACTATTCAATTGGTTTGGTTTTGAAATTTAAACCTCATTTAATGTGGTTTAAGAAGAGACTTCGAAAACCAAATTATTTATCTTTTAATATATTAGAATTTATAAAGAAATAAAATTAATAACTATAAACAAATTTATGAACAAATAATTTATTATAATAGGGTATGATAGGGTTAATCCATATATTTTATTGACCGATTATATTTTAGATCACAATCATTTATATTAACCTCCTTCGACCTTCAATACCTGGCAGTCTTCCTCTATATGATTCTAAATTACTAGTAGAATTAGTATATCTCATTCTAAACGAATTCCAATAACAATTCACATCTTAATAATCTTGATACGAGTATTTTTTTTTCTTAAAAATACTCTGTTTTGATTTCAACCATAACATCATATATATTCTCATATTATATATATTCATCACATAATACCACTCATACAAATTTAAATGAAATAGCAAAATCACACAATACATTATATACCAAATTCTATAATTCTCACTACCTGTAAACTTCTCAAATTGATATTCAATTCATCAATTTATTTCTCAATATTTGCATACTATCATTATTACCATTTTCTCTACATTTTATATAACAAAATTATCAATTTTCAAACTTAATTTCTAATATAATCATTTATACAAAAATTAAACGACATCCTCAAATCAATTCAAGCTAACAACATACCCAATCTCAGACCTACACAAATTTAAAATAGGAAATTAAGCTACTTCAACATACATTTCTCCTACACTAAAAACTCTAATGCAATTAAAATTAACATTCTACAAGTCATGTATTATAGTTTTATTTAACATACCCAATTTCGAACTTGCATAAATATGAACATAGAAAATCAAGTCACTTCAACATACATCTCTCCTACACTAAAACTCTAATAAAAATAAGATTAACAGTCTACAAGTAATATTATAACTTTTCTTAGCATACCCAATTTCAAACCTGCACAAATTTGAAGATAGGAAATCAAGTCATTTCAACATATATTTCTCCTACACTAAAAATACTAATGAAATTAAGATTAACAGTCTACAAGTCACATATTATAACTTCTCTTAACATACCAAGTTTCAGACATGCACAAATTTGAACATAAAAAATCAAGTCACTTCAACATACATTTCTCCTTCACTAAAACTCTAATGAAATTAAGATTATCAGTCTACAGGTCATAGATTATAGCTTCCCTTAACATATTAAATTTTAGACCTACACAAATTCAAACATATAAAATAAAGTCACTTCAACATACATTTCTCTTACACTAGAATCTCTAATGAAATTAAGATTAACAGTCTACAAGTCAAAGATTATAGCTTCCATCAATATATCCAATTTTAGACTTGCACAAATTTAGACATAGGAAATAAAGTCATTTCAACATAATTTCTCCTACACTAAAAACTTTAATGAAACTAAGATTAACAGTCTACAAGTCACAAATTATAGCTTCCCTTACCTATCCATGAAGAGTAACACTTACAAACACGGTTTAATTTCACAAGATTAAAGGAATATATTAACCTGTACCAAGAATACTTATTTAATGATCTAATCACATCATTATAACTCTGAGTTAACATATACATATTCTGAAACATGACATATCACATGCAACCCGTCTAACTAGACAGAAAAAGGAAGAGTTTGAAGACTGAACCAAGAAAAAGAGCAGAAATTAAACTTACTCTATTTCAACTTATGTCAGACCACTTTGTTGTACTGACTTCCACGAGCTTAGATATAGTCTCTGATCTTCAATATGATGAAAGATTAAAATTAAAAACCTAGAGAAAAATAAAAAAAAATTAAGAAAAATAAAAAAAAAATTAAGAAAAAATGTTTTCTAGAAAAATATAACTACTTAAAATGAACATGAAGCAAATGACTATTTTTTATTAGATATTTTTCACTTTTATCATTAAAATATACTTAAGTATCATTTTTAGTTAAATCAGTTCTACTCTACAAAATTTCTAAATTCTTCCATAATTAACATAAATTAAGCATATCTTTATTTACGATAGCAATTCCATATATTATGATTTGTCTATAAATTAAGTTTTTGATTTTATCACTCAGTCAGTTTACACAGAAAAAGAAAATAAAATATTTCATATTTGTTCTGGTAATAAATTTGAAGTCAAGACTTTATTTAAAAAATAAACCAAATTCACCACCCTTCAACCTAAACAACTTGTTGGTCGAGAATTCAAATAAAGTGTATAAACTGTATCAACAAAATAATTTGTTTTTTTTTATTTATAGTTATCAATAATAATATATTGATATGTCATACTTCTGTTACAATATGTATTTCTTAAATAATGTTTTGAATATAAAACTTTGGTACTGAAAATTTGAATACCAAATATAAATCATTAAAATTTAAAGAAAATGAAACACACTAGCATAAAGATCCAATGTAATGGAGAGGAAGAAGAAAAAAAAAAACATTGGAATTTGAAAAATCTCGGTAGATCCGTTCCTTCTTTGGTTACTACAAAAGTATATCAACCTTCTGTGGTTACCACAAGAGTATATCAACTTTAGCATGATCGATATCTTGAACAATTCTTATGTCTTGTATACATGTCCTTCTTCCATGCGTCGATCAAATTAATATAATAATAGTTAGTGCTTTTACATGCCATAAAAAATTATATATGATTAAGCTTTATTATCTTTAAAACTCCTACAAACTTTAATCCAATTGAAGCAACAACTCCTCTGACTCTTGTTTTTTTTAATTTATTTTTATGGTTGTTTGTTTTATTCCTCTACATCTGTTGCTGTTTGTGACATTCTCTCTTAATATTCTTCTTTCTTTGTTTTATCTTTTTTCTATTTGTTTGTAGATATAGATGATTGTAATACTTAATAGTTGTTTTTTTAGCACATGACCTGTACCAGGACTGAAATATAAAAGTTTAGGATCCAAATTTTCACTATCCTCAACTATTCATTTGTAGTATTTAGAGTTTAGCCACAAGTCACAATATATTATAAATATGTGTACTCACCCTTGTGTCATTAAAAAAGTCCTTTGAACTTATCCATTATCAACTTGTTTTAATAAAAATATACAAGAGAGGTAAAATACTAGAAAAATTCCACCAACGAAGATAAATAATAAAAAAGAAAACTTTATATAATCCTCAACTTATAATTTTTTTATACAATATAAAACTTTACATTTTCACGTACTCTCCAATAAATAAAATTTTTAAATCAATTTACTTGCTCATAAAAATAGTTTATAATAACCACGTTTAGCTATCACCATTTTCTTAAGATGTAAGCAATGACATATTTGTTAGTTACTCAATCTTAGAGTAGAAAATAATTAAGACAGAAAGTTCGTTATTTTGGGATTTAGTATTTAAAATCGCGTATAGTTCTTTCATTGAACTAACTCGTGATAAAAAATAATACATGTGCATAATTAAATTAAAAATAAAAGTATATCATTTTCTTATATTTAAATGATTAAAAAAATTTTAATTGAATAAAAATAATTTTAAATTATTAATTGTTAAAATGTTTAACGCATAATGTTAAAGATTTCATATTAATATTAATTAAAGATAAGGTCAAATATAAATTTTATTTTATAAGATCATTTATAAGATTAATTAAATTTAAAATTTATATTTTAAAACTATATCAAATTTTCTAACTTGGGTCTATCAAACTACTCTTGAGTATATAATTTTATATATAAATTAAAAATTCTGGACAGGAAAAATTGTATTAGAAATCTTAAATAGATTAAAAACTGTAATATCCCAAAAATAACATGCATAAAGTTAAGCATTCTACTAATTATAATTATGATTTATCAACATACAATAATCCTTTAAACTAAAGCATTTCAAAATTCTATCTTGAGAATTTTACTAAAACACAATTACAAAATATCTCTAAATTGTTTTTCAAATTTAGCTTATGCCTAAAAGCACCACTCATTTCAAATGATCCTTCACATATCCATCTGCAACACCATCTGCTACCGTGTCAAAAACACGATCATTGTATACAGATATCAAAACACAAGTACAACAAAACAAAGGGTAAGCTAACCAAATTTTTAATAATTCTGAGTATTTCAATTCAAACACAAAGATTAACACCATTCAAGTCTTTCATTCAATTTCATGCACCATCACAATATAAGATACTGACACACTACAAACTTGACTCTACTTTCAGAAGACTCATGCATTGAATAGACCTCGAGATATACACATGTCATACATCTCCAAATTGTGAATCCACACAGCCTCCACACAAATGAATCATCAATCACGTATGACAAGATTAGTCTCCTGAGACTTTCCTGACCAGCTATATTTCAAGCTGCAGTTACCCAGTTCAGACCTCCTTCGACTCTCACCACCTAGTAATGATCATCTATTTGATTCCTATTACTAGTAGAGTCATGATATCAATCATTATTGATCTGGTCCTTAGATAATGCACTTCCTAACTGACCTAGACACAGGTATTTCCTTTTCTGAAAACACTATGACTAGATCTTGACCAACACATGAACACTTTTAACAATATCACATCACAATATAAATATCTACTCATGCATTCATTTACTTGTCAATCTCAATCTCAACTTCAAATCTCAAAATTTAACGAAATCACTAAACCATCAATACCATTAAATTTAAATTATCAATTAATATATTTTATTAAATCCATACATTGCATTACCAAAGAATCAAACAATCAAAACAGAAAGCCCAACAAAAATAAATATATTTTTTTAGAGTTTAGCTTGGGCGAAAATCTATCTTGAGCGAGAACCCCTCGCTTGAGGGAAAATTATCTCGCTTGGACGAAAACAGTCCAGAAAACACACTTGCTCCAGGGTCATTCTCACTTGGGCGACTATACCCTCGCCTGGGTGAAATTAGACCCGAGAGCACCTCTCAAGTTTCCAAGTGACTTCGCCTGGGCGAGATTGCCTAGCCTGGGAGAAAAATGCAGAAAAACCAGCAGTATCCAATACCTCAGAGTTAACATGCATGCCTTAGATGACCAAAATAATAAAAATTAACTCTCTTATACGATAAATGGTCTACCCAGCACAAAATACTAACTCAAGATATCAACATCCCATCAAATTCACACAACTATCTCATACATGCAACATTAATTCAACATTAATCTAACATTTCAGGCCTGCAGGAAACTTTACCAAGTACAACTACTACGATCATTAACTTCTCTATTCAAGACTTAAATTTGTAAACCAAATAAGCACAGACTTTAGGTTAGCTTTTTTTACTTGAATTGCTGTTGAAATTCTCTGTAACAATCCCAATAGTCTAAGGTCCTTAGGAACTCAAATCTGCATCAAAGGACCTATGATCAACGGTCAAACTAACACACTAGGAAACTGAGCTCACAGAGGCACCGTCTTATGGCTCAGAGGCCACATGCAAGTTCAGTAAACAGAGGAAAGCCAAAATCTAAAACTGGCTCTGGGGGGCAGAAAACAAATTTACTCTATTGGAGATTCTGATCGGGTAGACTTGCTTTGTTCTCGACCACGAGTCTAACGGTGGGCTCCGCTCGAGAAACTAATGGAAGACAGACGCGAAGTCTTAAAGAGAAGTCAGAGAAAAGAGAGGTCATGATTTTTGGAGAAATGGTGACTCAACTGAGAATGAGACTTGATTACTAACTTTTCCTGTAAATCAGATGCTCATTTCACTTTTACCACTTATACTTAGATAACAGATTTTTTTAAGTTGTTAAAAAAACAAAACCGAGAACAAATCTAATCTATATCCTAAAAATCAATTTTAAAATTGAATTAAACTAAAAATCTGTAATTTAAAACATAAATCTATATTAATAATTTTTAAAACAGAAAAATGTATTCTGTTACAACATTTTAGTATGAATTATTATGAATTATGAGATATTTGCAAGTATGGGAAATTGGTGAGATATTTTGAAGATATTTGTGAAGTGTGGGAGAAGGAAAGGATATGTAAAAGTAAAGGATTGGGTATTAACAAGTGGACTGCAACATCATAATTGGTCCTTGGTTTGAGGAAGTGAAAGTGGTCCATGATGTTTTAAAACGTCAAACTAAACCCTCCAATCCGATCCTTCTTCTCTTTCTAACATAACGTAGTGCCTGGAAAAGTCTATCAACTACCATGTGTTACCATAATAACTTCTCTGAATGTTAAGATTTGTCATCCCAAAGTTTCTCATCTCAATATGCACTTCTCAAGGGAAGAGGAGTGAAAGAAAATAAAACTCTTCTTAAGTGTTCAAGACAACGAGAAAAAGAGTATTTTTGAATGAAATTTATGAATAAAATTCGTTAAAATAAACTTTAATAATATATTAAAAATAACTCCGATTTAATTCAATTTTACAAAATTTATTTATCTTTATTTCTAATTAATATGAGTTTTTAATAAAAATAAATGAATAACAAAAATAATAAAGTAAAATATCTAATATAATATAAAAATAATAAAATAAATTTAATAAATATCTTGATAATAAATACAAATAAAATAATAAAATGTAAAAAGTTAGTACTTCAAATAGTATATCAGACAGAGCTGTAAGTTAAAACAAAATGTTTTCTTTAAATATCACCGATAAAGTTAAACAAACTTTGTAGTAAGTGCAGAAACTAAAAACTAGTTAAAAATGACGTACGAGACATGATTTAAATTTTCTTAATATGAGAATGGAGAAAAGACATATTAAGAGTATATTCCATTTCCTTGTAATATTTATTTTGAATATAATTTATATAATAATTTCATGATGCCCAGCCTATCGATTTCTCTTATAAAATTTGCTAAGTTTTGAAAAATGATTCCAAATAAGTATTCTAAAAACTTGAGAAAAAAAGATAAAATATATCTTTTCGTCATGATTATTTTTTCTAATTCTAGCTCAAGGGTGTATCTTATTTGAAGTGTTTCAACATATTTCATGATATAAAAATGACGACCTTCTTACATGAGATGATAATTAACCAATACCAATTGTTGAAGTAAAATACTGATTTAAGAACTAATTAAAATCTTAAATAACCATTTAATATCTAAAAAATAAATTAAATTTATATTTTAAATGAAATTTGTAAAGTGTATATACTTGTACAACAAAGATGAGATAATTTTGTTCTGATTGAATAAAAAAAATTCTTACTTCCCATTTAAAACTCGTTTTAATTAGTTATAGATAGAAACAAACGTGTTAGTGGAAGTGCATTGATGGAAAACAATGATTACTGGGCTAAGATAAAAAAATAAAATTGCTTAAAGGGTTCAATAAATAGAATGAGAGTGGGCAAAAGGGAAGGGAGGAAAGTAGGAAGTTATGGGCCCCAATTTGATTTCATGGTCCCTTAGCCATTCCAATGTTTCACAACAATTTTCTTTTCCCATCCTCTCTCTAGATCTCTCATCTTCTTCAAAATACCTATTATTTTGTTTTAGTAGTGACACAAAACTCCCATGATTCATGAATCTTCCGGATTCGCAATAAATAAAATATAAAAGCTTAAGGCGTTTTTCTTATCTTGTTCTAATAAAAGTCAAAATAAGTTGAATTGAAAATTGAAAAACAGGTTAAACTATAGAGGAAGAGCCACATATTTTGGACCTGTTGATTCTGGTTGTTTCGTTTGTGCCGTGGTTTAGAAATTCTTGGAACCACTTGAGACATGGCTGGAATTTATGTAACTCTTTTCCCAATAATAACTACCCATTGAAAGCAAAGTTAAAACATTTTGAAACATGACACTTGGGTGGTTTGAATTATGAAGATAGAAGTCAATATAGCCCTAGACTAGAGGCAGTGACCCGACAGAAGTGAGTAACAAGTAACGAATAAAAAAATTTATTCTATCTAACTAATCTTATAAGAGTTTAATATTAGCTTCAAGGGTTTAAGGGTGGATAGCTAAAATTTATATGGAATGAATAATAATACTTTTAATATAAGAAAAAATTTAAAATACCCGTAAATGACTCCGTGTTCAATTTGTATTGTGTATTAAAACTCATTTAATCAGCTACAATCATCATATTTTAACAGAGATTAAGATCCGTTTGAATTCCATGACTTAGGCATAATTAATTAATTAATATTAAGAGGAGGAAACAGAAGTAAAACAATAAGTGGGTGTTGGAAGCAAAAGAAGGTGGAAGTGGTGCATTATTGAAATTAAGAGTACTAAGTGTAACAAGAGCACGTGGAAACAAAGTGATTGTAAAACATGAAGACAGTGTTAATTGTGAGTAACAAGAGCATGTGAAATACACTCATGAGTGAAAAGGTCCATGTGAGGTGGACTAGCCACCTTTTTTCCAATGTTGGACCGCAATTAGGTGGGAAAGACAAAAAGCCTATAGACAATTGCATCCACTAGGGACAGAATAAACTCTAGGTGTAATTTTAATTGCTTTACATTATTTTTAATTAAAATTAAACAGATATTAATACCAACAATAACGGATCCCAACAGAAATCAGAAAATAAAAATAAATTGACTAAAATTTTTAGAGTTATCTTTTCTTTTTTTACATAATATGATAAAATATGACTATATCTGTATGGTTAGAAATTTTTTACGTAATTGAACATATATTTTTTGGGTAATCTTTTTTTATGCATGCTCACTTTTAAATCTAATATTCTCAAATTGTTGCATATCAACCGAAACAAAAACAGGAGCACTCTCTTTTCTTTGTTCGAGAATGATACTCTCCCTAAAACAAACACGACACAATGTGAAAAATGAGATAGAATTTTGCAGTAAATATAATTGATGTGATGGGTAAGGTATGAAGAATATATATAATACCGATATTATATTATTATTTAGTTTTTTTTTGGAATGTATAAATAAAATAGGTAGACAATGAAATTTAGTTGGTTTTTAGATAAAGATAATAATAAAAGAACTGACAAAGAAATAAGAAATTTTAGTTCATCGGATTTGTAAACGAGTAAGTTTAAGTATTTATTCTTAAAAAGTTTTTTTCAAAAGAGTTTTTAAGAATTTTTCTAATGAATTCTTTATATAAGGTAATGTTGTTCAAAATTTTAAGATAAAAAAACTAAAGTTTAAGTTATAATATTATTGTTTAAGAAAAAAAATCAATAAAAATTAAATTAAGAAAATTAACATTAAAAAAAATAAAGACTAGATATATTGTACCAGATTTAAAATATTTTAAACGAAGTGTGTTATAATTTATTTGTGTTAATATAATATCTATAATTTGTGATATAGTATTATAACTTTTTTTTTTATAATAATACACATTATAATAAAACATACCGTGAGGATCAAGTTCAGAATTTTCATTGCATATTATATATGTGTACAATATGTGAAGTTAGGGTGTACAATCATAGTATCAACTTATGGGGTTAAGTGATAGGATATATTTTACGCTTACAACAATTGTTTGGTAATTTTTAATTGCTTATGTAAGCTGAAGGGTGACTTTTAATTATTTATTTATTTTAATAATCCGACGTACAAATTAATAATAAGAATTTTTTTTTATGGGCTAAGAACTTTAATTGATTATTTAATTGAAACTAGGGGCATGCAAATTGCCAGTGTCATTAACATTTTTTATTTTCACGGGTTAGAGTTTTTTGTCACTCGAAGTTCCAATATCATTGTGATCATTACTGATTTTGTAAGAAGTTCGCCCGCAATTTGCGATGAATATTTTATATATTTCAAATAATATGATACAATTATTTTATGGTATATATATTCTTTGGTTGTGGCATGCAAAAGTACAGTGCATAAGTTATAAGAATAGATTAGATAGAAGAAATGCCGACGTTAGGTAAAACGAAGAAAATTATGTGAAAGAAGTCGTAAACAAAGACTCCTGTTACAAAACCTTGATTTTGTGTTGGAATGGATTTGAGAAACTGGAAGAAGAAAAATTATAATTTTGTGAGATTAAATTATACGTGGTATTATAATTTATTAAAATTGTATCCGTTATTGAGTTTTAACTATTGATGTGTTATACGTGGATCCATTTTATTAAAGAAAGAAAGTAGAAAAAAAAAAAACGAAGAATTTGTGCATGTGAAGTGGATGGTGGTCAAAATTTCATGTCGGACACACCATGGCACTAATACCAACATAGTTATTCTCTTACTAAACTACCAATAAGTGGGTTGGTTGGTCCAAACTGCCTCCATCCATTGATTTCATTTATAATAATATTAATAATTTATCATGATATTTATTATTTAATTACTTGTTCACAGATTACTATTTATCAGTTTCATTCAAATCTTAATTTTTTTTTCAATCAATTCGAACTTCTAATTAAAATTAATGAAAATACAAACATAAAAAATGTGTATTGGTATCTTTGAAAATTAAGATTTTGTATGTGTACAAAATCATTACATTTAAGAATAATAAAATTATTATATTTTATATTTTTATCTTTATTCATTGTCGATTTTTTACTATTTAATTTTATATCAATAAAGGGGGGAATGTTTCTTATTTTTTAACGACTAGTCGATAATTTTCTTAAGCTTTTCTATAGTTATCACTTTATATCATTATCTTTTAAGTCAAAAAATTATAATAAATAAATTACATAATAAATGTAATAAAAATATTAAAATAAACTAAAAAAATTAAAAAAAATGAAGAAGAAAAAGGTTTTTAAAGTGTACAAAATGAAGTGCAATATTGATGCTGCAATTTTCTTGAACAAAACTTTTTCAGTGTTGGAGTGTGTCTTGGGAGTGGAAGTGGGGAATTCTTTCAAGCAAAAATATTATTGCATTAAGGCACGTTGGAAGCACAAGAGGAAAAAGTTTGTATCTCTTTCGAGCTTTTAAATGTTTTTTTTTTTTTTTATCAGCAACAAGAGATTTTAAATGGTTGATAGAACTCAACATCTATGATGCCATTATAGAGCTTCATTCAATGGTGGAAGGTCTACACATCAACAACAATGGTGAATCAAAGTTGCAATGTTTACTTCCAAAACGTATACTTATTTTTAGTAATATTTCAAATTCACCAAACAAGTTTTGTAAGGAGACAAACTAATCCACTCACATTTTAACTAAAATGTTTAGATCTTATATGCTGGCAAGTAACCATACTTTTTCTCACATTCCATTTTTTTCTTTCTTCGGATCATACATAAAATGAGATAAATATTTTTGTAAAAAGTTATATCAATCTAAAAATTAATTAAGAGGTTTCGTGCTTAAATTGTTTAGGTTGGAAAACTTTAATTTTAAAAACTGAATTCATTGTATTAGTTTAATTTGAACTTAAAGTGAAAAAAATAATTTAAACCAGTCAACGATTCTTAATATTATCATAATAATGTTTTTTTTTTTTATATTCGCTAATTTAGGAACAGTTTAATAGCTGCAGACATGGTTTTTAAGATAACGATTACTATTTTTTCTTAATATATTATTTTTTGAATACAAATACAACATATTATGATGAATTTTAGTTATTTTATTTAAATATAAATTTATTATATCATAATCGATAAACACGTAAAGCGTGCAAATGAGCCTAAAATATTTCACTTCATTTTTTTCCTTTACCAAATCAAATCTGACACCTCTGGCTTACTTGAAGAATTTATTCATATAACTTATCCTTGAAACACCCTACTCTATCCACCTAAATATAATTATTCTAAGTTAATTATGCCAAATAAATATTTCGAAATATTTATTTTATCTATTTGATTAGAAAAATAATGATAAAATTGCGAAAACATTTTTTATTTAACAAATTTAAATCCCCTCTTATTTCTTAATGTAAAGAGAAACTCAACATTACGTAATCTTTTTAAAAGATGATTACGTGTTAGTTCAAGTTACTTCTTACTCCGATTTTATTTATTATTACTCTTTTTATCAGCAATTTATTTATTATTACTATTTTTAGTTTTTATCGATGAAGAGAAAAGTCTAGTCTAACTAAAGTTTAGACTTTGTTTTCCACGTGATGTTAGAAGTTTATTTCTTTCATCTTCGACCTAACCATATTCAAATAAAAGGAAAAAGGATGAATTTCATTTTTCATGATTTTTCCCAAACTAACCCGTGTTTTTCTTAAAAAGCTAGATAAGTCATCATCGAAGACAAACTAACCCATATTAAGCCCAAACAAAACTACACCAACCCGTGTTTTTCTTAACCTATTACATTTTCTTAAATCACAATTCCCACTTAGTTATTTATTCATCAGTTTCTCAAGGTCCTCCTATTCCAACCAAAAACTTCATAAAGTCTTGTTATAATAATACTTTTCTCTCATATATGGAAAAAGTTCTCTTTCAACTACTTCTGACCTTATTTTTTAATTATTTATTTTTTGTAGACAACTTAAAATGTTTGTGTTCATAATTCAAAGATTACATTGCAGTTTATTTATTTGTTTATTGTTAGGTGCACATTCTAGGTATTCATAAGTTAAGGAAAGCGTAGAATTTTCTTTGGTAAAGGATGAGAGTGGTTGGTGAAAAGAAAGAGCACTTTGATCTCTTGAAAAATAATTATGTGATCTCGAAAGATAACAAAAGTCCGCTTAAGAAAAGTGGAGAATGAGTGCAAAAACTAAAGCTGGACACTAACTAAAACACTTAAGGCTTAGGTTGAATTTGAACCCCTCGCACTTATACAAGGCCTTAAGTTGAGTTCAAACTTGATTTTGTTTGTTTAAAAAAAATAAATCAATGGGCTAAAAGTCTTATCGCTTAAGCAGCGGCGTTGAATACAATTTTTTTATTTGCAAGAGTAGCTTACAAAAGTGCTGATAGAAAAAGCAAATTAAATCCTCTATTGTTGCAATGTGGCGGCATGTAAATTTGTGCTTTGGGTGTGTGTTTGACTATATTTTTAAGTAAAAAACATGAGAACTCCCATATTTTATACAATTATCTATCTATCTATATATATATATATATATATATATATATATATATATATATATATATATATATATTTATAATTTAAATACAATATTTTATTATTAAAAGGGGCAGTAAAGTAGTTGTTAAAAAAATGGGTATGAAATGATAATTTCTCTTCAAGTAAGGAACATGGTATCTTGACAATTCTCATGTTTTATACGATCATCTAATAACCATATTATTAAGCCCTCAGTAGGATACAGGAGAATAAATTATTAGTTGAAATTTGTGGTCCTGATTAATTTGTATTAGTAATTTTTTAAAACAAAAATATATATAGTTGTTTTTATGCAGAGATTGAGTACATAGTCTAGAAGTGTATAATAATTTATTGAATTCCACTTCCGTACAATGCAATTTGGAAGGTTGGGACATGTTCCGTGAAAGATGGTGTAAGAGTGGGAATATGGACACAACTTTGAATGGGTAGAGTTTGAGGAAGAGAGGAAGTTTCTTTATAAGAGCAGAATGGGGTATTCTGATTAATGGGAAGTATGAATTAGAAATTTTGATGAAAAAAAATCTAAGGAGCAAGGATGATTTAGTGTTTGATGTGTCCCAAGATGTAAGGAGTTTTTTGAAGTGAAGACAAACGGATGGGGTTGGGTTGAAAGATAAGGTTTCACGTGTCATTTAGAAACGAAAGAGGAAAAAGAAAATCTCTGGCTTCCGTTTTGGCATATTCTTAATTCCTTAGGCAGATGGGATAGTTGGGTTGATGGAGTCAAAAGTTGTCAATTAACGTTCCGAGTAGAGAGACATGTGTTATTTAGTTGCATTAGCATTTGGGTTCCACGTTATTTTCGTTGTTGAAGCTGTTCAAGATGCATTCTCCTTTCATAAAAACGACAAACCGAGGAACGGGCATGGCAATTGTCAAGGACAGCGAGTGAGATTGCCATCCTCCGTTGGGTTTGTCTATTTTTAATCAAAAAAACCAGGCCCAAGGCCCATTCAAACGCGTTCCACGTCACTGACACGCGAGTTCGTTATCTAAATAAAACTCTTTACAAAAGCGTGTATGGAGACAACCCTACCGGCCACCTTCCTTTTCCTCTCACAACGCCACGTGTTCTGACTTATCCTTTTCTTCTTTCCACACGCTATAAATACCTCTCGCATTGCCCCCTCTTCAAACCCTAACTGTTACTCAACTGTTCACAACAAGAAATCCGATATCAAACTCTCAAAATGGCCGCCACTTCGATCCCCATCCGAGTCGCCGGAATCCATGCCTGCGCTACCTCCAGCAACCGCAGGACCGATGCAGATCGCCGGAGAAGCTCCTCCGCCAACTGGTGGACCCCGCTGTTCGGCTGGTCCTCCGAACCGGACTACATTGAGTCCAACAGCAAAGCATCGAGTACGCAGCCAGCCAAGCTGGAAGCTGTTACGGAGGCGACGGACTCGAAGCGGCCTAGACCACGCTTCGCCGGTGGCTTCACGGAGGAGAAGGCGAAGCAGCTCCGGATGATGACCACAGAGTCCTTTCACGATAGGATGTATCACTCCGCGATCGCTTCTCGACTAGCCTCAGACTTCAAAGCCCGCGCCGATCTGTAGCATTTCACATAGTCTTTTTTACTATTTCTTTGCGCATTGTATGTAGCCAAATTATAGTGTTTCAATGTAACCGTTGATGCAAAGTGGTTTAAGATGAATAGACTGTGAATTGCTACAGCTGTGGTGTATGTAACATGGATGTAATATGAATATAATTGACTATTACTTGGTGAACTATGATTCTATTCATGGATTTTGAAGCGGTGATTCTGTTTTTTGGAGTTCAGCTTTATTTGTCTGAAGGATTTCCCTTTCCTTTTTTCTTTACGTGGAGTGTGGGCGAAGTGTGTGATGGCATCAGCAACAGTGGTTGGTGGGGCCGATCTGACTCAAATGTAGACTAAGCACACAATAGTAACTGGTTAAGGAACGTTGAAAAGAAATAAATAGTTAATTAATTGCGTAGTTGGGCGCAGCGCAGTTAGTGAGGGTGAACGTACAAATAGGAGTGGAATCTTTGAGAAATTAAAAAATTTAAATTTGAGGAAAATGCTGGCTTAAGCATCTGTCCAGGGAATATACCCAGGCTCTACCTCCGGGTGTGTGTCTCCATCCGCTGAGAATATTGTCACGTTAGTGGGATGTATGAAACAAATTAATCTTGTCTGGATTTATTGTAGCGGCAAATTGCCAACGGAATCTTTCGAGAATATTTCCACTTGCTTTCACAGCTTTCATTTCAATGACATTTCAGAAATCTAACACATGCAGGGGGGGGGG
>Ga0209700_105530_pt1 | contig 21195 bp, 8 predicted proteins | sample SiratroredBW_FD_187528 | JGI IMG/M metagenome (GOLD analysis project Ga0209700, IMG submission 187528) | Root nodule microbial communities of legume samples collected from California, USA - Siratro red BW (SPAdes) (version 2) | ecosystem: Host-associated > Plants > Roots > Nodule | place: USA... | reverse complement strand
TCACACATATCTGGGTTAGCATCCCAGATGAAGTGGCCATTTACTTTGTCAGTGAAGAGAGGTTTTCCATCAGGAAAAACTCCTGCCAAAGGGATCTTTCTTTCTTTGGTGACAGGGGAGATCATCAGTGATTGAAAGATAGAGGAACTGGAACTTGGAGTATCATCAGAAGTTTTAAAGATGGTCTTTACAGTGCCATCTGTAGATCTTCGGAAAGTGGCTTCCGTCAATCTCAAGGGCTTCTGGTTCATATGCAACTTTTCGTAGTTGGTTACCCACTGCATAGGATTATAAATGCTGGTCTCTCCAGAAACGCTATAGTAAGGACCAAATTTTGAAGAAACAGCTACCTCTGCGAGCTACAAAGTTCAATAGATTTAAATAATTAAACAAATGTAATTTATAAATAAACCATGGAAATTTGAAATTTAGTTGAAAGAGACAACATACATGAACACCAGGTATATCTTGAACGAAGATACTACTATTTAATAATTTTTTTTCTCGAACGAGTTCTTCTTTTGTTGTCCTCCGAACAGGAACGGTTCCTTTAGGACACTGATCTTTGTCAAGTTCAAATAGGAATTTTTTTGATAAATTTTTCACACTCGTTTTTCCAGTTGGTTTTTGAAAACTAGGTTTTTTTTTGTAATTAAAGAACACAAATAAATATTGAAATTATGAGTACAATCAAATAAATATTAAAAATTTCTAAATTGAAGGTTAATTAAAGAAATCTATATACCTGGAGCTTATGATTCTTAAGTAAGGATGGTCAAAGGCGAGTTGTTTATTAATATCAATGCAATCAATAATGTCTCCATATTGTGTCTGTAAATTGAAAACGAAAGACATAAAAAAAATGTTAGTCAATACAATAAAACTCGATTCAACAAAAGAAAGTATAAGATAATTTATTAGAAGATTATAAAATACATTAATGGTTTTGATGGGAAGCTTGTTAATAAGCTTTAGTTGTTGTTCCAGTTCGAAATCTTCTTCTTCTTCTTGGAATATACTTTCATTACCATTAACTATAAGGCTAGCCCCACTGGTCACCAAACACAAAACAAAGATGAATGTATTGATCATATTTTCAGGATTCTATTGTCAATTGCTTACTCATAATTCACCACACATGTCACTATTTAAAGTTAAATAAAAATGGCATATCTAGTGTAGAGTACTTATTGTTTTAAATAAATGTATTAGATGTAAAGTTGAACCTTCATTATAGTATTTAAGACTAGTAAAGAAACTTAAATATATATTATATTACTAAATGTTATATTTATTGTAATATTATATTTATTAAATGTAAAGTTGATATTTTGGTTTATTTGATTTAGACTATAAGTAAAGCTAAAGAATCTATAATATATGTAAACTTTTCATAATTAATGTATAATCAAATAAAAACTCTTACATATGATAAATTTTATCATTTATATACAAATATAATACATACCATTTAAACACTTCAGTAATCAATTCAATATACAAATTAATATTTATTTTGCATTTATTAGAAGGAACATTTTCAATCTCAAAAAGCACATTTAAATATCAAACTATCCAAATTTAATATCTATATATATTTTCAAACAAGATTGAATGAAGAAATTTTATTCACATATATTTTCATCAAACTCTAAATCCTAAACTTTATAAAAAAAATAAAAAATAAGATTTGTGATCACATCATTTTCACATCTAAATCTTCTATCCTATAAAACTAGCTTTCTTTATCTCAAAAGCTAACTTAAAGTTAACTTGATTTTGAGATGATCACTTTTTCTCAGCTCATCTACAAAAATTAGTGATCAAATCATACAGGAAAGAGGGAAGTTATAATTCATAAACTTATTTGACAAAATTACTTAATAAACTACTTCTAGTTTATAAGTTTCTAGTTGAAAAACTATATTATTATATTAGAACAATTTAATTTTTACGGTTTCACTACTCTATAGTCTTGTTAAAGATATATTTCTCAATAGAAACTAAAATCTTAATACATTTCAAAATATTCTATTCATTTTCTTTATTGTTATAGTAAAACCAGTACATATGGCAAAGAGAAAAAGAGATGTCAACATATTTTCAAATTTTTTTTTTTTCTTTTCAAGTCATCTACTCCTTTTATTATATAACATTTTTTTCTTTAAAAATATTATTAAAAAAAATTATCTAATTTTTTTTATTTCTTTGAATATAGAATATAAAAACTCAAAAAATCTAAAATAATAAGGTAAGAATTAAAATATATTAAAAGATATTAACAGAAAGTATTTAAAATGTCTAGGACAAAATATCAATACACGTAAATGTTAAAATAAAAATATCAAGTGCATTTTTGGTACTTTAGTCAATTATATAGTTCAGGTTGAAATTTTGTATAGTGCAAGAACTGCCATGAAAAAATGGTTGTTGGGTCTATTGCATGGATGCAAAAGTAGCGGAACAGTTGCTTACTGTGCCATACACTATGAAACATACTTGCCGAAGATTTGCAGTTGATATTAGTCGAAAGATGTTGGAGATTTGCACCTAATATGTAGTGTGTTTAAGTTGTTCTTGTGTTGGGTATTTATTTTTACAGAGGTAAATGAGTTTGAGTTTAAATCACTTTCAACTATTATTTATGAAATTGTATATTCAATCTTATCTATGAAATTCGTTAGTGACTATGTATGTTTTTTAAGAATTTAAAATTGATTTTATGTTTAAACCGCGCTCAATAGTATGTTTAAATGTTCGAACAATAACAAGTTTATCACAAATAGTATTAATTGGTGTATGTGACTTTCTCTTTGTTGGATATCAGAATTAATAAAAAATAATTTTGATTAACTGGACTCATTAAAGTTTCTTTGTTAGTTACATGTGGATAAATAAGTTGCTAATGGATTAGTAAATTATTCACTGCATTAGCTTCTTTCATCTTTATGTGCCAATTTATACATTACATATTAGGCTTTTTAATGGTTAAATACGGATTAATAATAAATTGTTGACTATGTATTAGATTCTTTCACTCTTACCTGCTAACTAATAAATTGTTGAGACTGTCTTAACCTCTCTTTTACTATTATATGCGGATTAATAAATTATTTTAGACTTTTTCACCATACTATGCAGATAAATAATAAATGGTGACTATGTGTTAGTCTCTAAATTGATGATTATTTTTACCCTTGTGTGCATATTAATAAATTGTTGACTACTTGTTAACATCTTTCACCATATAGCCTTTTTAGGTGCAGATTAATAAATTATTTACTACGTGTTAGTCTTCATTGTTACTTGCGAGTCTAAACATTATGTGATAACTTTAACCACTGCTTGTGAATTTATACTTTATACATCAAGTTTTAGCCTCTTTTACTATTACATGCTGATTAATAAATTGTTGTCTACTTATTAACTTCTTTTACTATTACTTGTAGATTAATAAATTGTTAATTATATGATAACCTCACTTCGCTATTACATTACATGCGGATTAATAAATTGTTGATTATGTCTTAATCTTTTTCACTACTACATACAAATAATTAAATCGCACAAGGTGGTGGATACTAACTAATTTTGATTAACCAGACCTACTAACGTTTATTTGCTAATTACATATTAGTTTTTTTCGTCGCTACGTGTGGATTAGTAAATTACTTCTTATGTATTAGTTTCTTTTATCGTTATATGCGAATTTGCAAATCACATATTAGGTTTTTTTCTTTTTCATCGCTAAGTGCGGATTAATAAAGTATTGATTACGTGTTAGATTATTTCACCGCTACGTGCAGACCAAAAAATTATTAACTTTGTCTTATCCTCTTTAACTTTTATGCGAATAAATAAATTGTTAATTAAGTGTTAGTCTTTTTTCACCGTTACTTTAAATTAATAAATAATTACATATTAACCTGTTCTAAAGTTATGTGCAAATTTGCTTACTACATGTTAGCATCTTTCACCATGTAGCATCTTTACATGCATATTAAGTGGGGAATCTAATAATGTGTTAGAGTCTCTTTAACCACTAGGTGCCAATTTATACATCAAGTTTTAGCTTTTTTTTACGGATTAATAATAAATTATTGAATACTTATTAGTCTCTTCCATTAGTACGTGAGAATTAATAAATTGTTAATTAGTTGTTAGATTTTTTTAATGCTAATTGTTGATTATATGGTAGCCTCATTCACTGTTAGGTGCCTGTTAATAAAGTATCGGCTTAACATCTTTCACCACTACATACAGATAAATAAATGACATAAAGCAACGGGTTCGGCGGTCACTGACGACGTAAAGAAGGTGTTAATGGTGGAGAGCGGCGACCTCTTAACTATCATGGAGGTGGTGGGAGCCACAGGTAATTGTGTTTTGATTAGATTTTCTGGTTGTTTTGTTTGGTAACGAAGGGATGAATATCTGAATACTATATGAAGACACATTATAAATTTATTTCGTATTATTGTACTAAATATTTTCGTACTGTTCAATCAAGAGAACAAATATCTAATATTTTCGTAGTGTTCTAAACAAATTAAACTATTTGGGATGAGATACTGTTTTTCAATGGTAGACCTGCTATTTTACAGCTTCATACTTATTACAATTGATGATGTTTGAAACATGGAGTTGTTAGTGAGGTGGTTGGCTGTTCTTTGTTGAACAACCAATGTGCAGGTATGTTTGTTCTAAGAAATTTTTCAGTACTTGAAGTTGAATCATGTACCAAAAATAAAACTTATTTAATAGCTTAATCATCTAATGCCGTAAAAATAAATAATTAACTGTATTAAAAGCTTCAAAAAAATGTCAAGTATCATAACTAACTCTCTTATCCATTAGTTCAAATTACCCATAACATGTCCATTGTCATGTATATAGCTATTTGGTGTTATAATTCACCTTTGAGTAATTAGTATGTATGAATTAGATTTTGTGAGAGTATGACTCGATAGTTTGTAATAATTTAACACTAAAACAAAGATAAAACAAATATATTAGACTTCATAAAAATTGAATCTAACTTGTTTATTTATATAAGATAAATATACTTTTAAGTTTTAATTTCATATTCATGATAACTTATTTCTAAAAATAGTATTTTCTTCATGGAAAGCATTCTTAAAATGTAAAAAGGATAAAAAAAAAACGCCGTTGCCGGGGATCGAACCCGGGTCGTCCGCGTGACAGGCGGAAATACTTACCACTATACTACAACGACTTCCTTTGTTAGATCTACTATTATTTAAATATTTTTATAAATAAGCTGAATCGCTCTTCAACCGATATTTCAAAAATAAAATAATTGAACAATTCTAGAATAAATGACATTTTTATTAAAGTTTAAAAAATGCTGCTGCTTTAAAAGAAAAAGAGTTTGTTCATCGTCAAATTGAATTTGTTTTCTCCTTTTCAACCTATCTTTTAAAAAAAACTACATAGTGCGTAAAAAAAATAAAATTATACGGCATGTATAAATTATGTCCATTTTTTAATATTCAAATGATAGAATACCTTCGAAAATAATACACACCACGAAAAGGTAATAGATACTGTAGTTTCCTTTTAATATAATTGATTTTGTTAAAAGTCATTTCTCTTTTCTTGAAGGACTACTCCGACTGTAATTAATATTTAGTTTTAAATCTTAATTTTATTTTATATACTTTTAAAAAGTAATGATGTTCTAAAAACTAGAGATGTTTAAAGTTTTATTTATTTTTGGAAGATGATGATGACGACGAATAAATGAATGAAATTTACTGTTGAAAGCATTAAGAATTGAAAATAATAATATTATCCATTAAATATTTGTTCATAATTTATCATCGTAATTATGAGATTCATTTTTATTAAAATAAATTAAACTATTATTTACTTGAAAGAACACTGTTAATTTTCTAAAAATGAAGATTTTACAAAATATTAAACACCAGATTAATAAAAATTGGAATGAAAATTCAGACATGATCTGATGGAAGAAAAACGAAGTAGAGAAGTGATTTTGAAGGAATACTTGAAAACCATGTCCTCTAAATACATTAGATAAATGATCTACACTAAATACAATCTTCTAATTGATACACTTGGTCCTCAACTTACCCTTGTCAGATTTCAGCTAAAGACTGCAAAATAAACACAACAACTTCACATTTCTATTCTCAACTAACAACATCTTTAGGACTCAACAAACAACAGATGCTACCAATAAATGATACAAGAATATGGTTGTTTAACTGTAAAACCTCACCAATCATTTTGTCTTCTCATTCATGGCATGTGCTTTCTTTTGACGTTCTGCCTGTTCTGCTTTGTTGCTGCTGGGGTTTGAACCATTCACCCCACTTGGGTTGCTAAAAATCTTTGTTTCTTTTGATTCTGCACCAAGATAATTTGACAATACTCTTCTCACCCCAAAGCCACGACGTTGAGGCTTGATGTTATTGTTGTTGTTGTTATGGTTAATGTTGTTGTTGTTGAGGAAAGGAGATCTCTCTCCCCTTGCAGGACTAATTAGTGGTGGTGCTGGTGAAAATTTTGGTGTGCCAACCGCTTTGTGAGGAGTGCCTGAGACAGACACTTGCATTGGAACCAATGGAAACCTATCTGAATGTTTGGTCAAATCATCCACATACAGCAAATCGTCTATGCGAGCTACAATGTTAAATGCCATGCTCTCCAAAACTCTTGAATAGCTCTCTAGTATGGATTTTCCAACATCCTGAATGTTTCAAATGACATAAGATGTGTTAATGTGAGAGGCTTAGATTGCAAAAACTAGAAGAAAATAAGGAAATAGAAGCATGGAACCTTGTTGCACTGGATCTTGCTGGTATCCAAGGTGGTTTGAGTTAGACCAGGAAATTTTTGCTTCAGTGAAAGTAGAACATTTTCAGCTCTTTCTGCTAGTAGTTCTCTCTTATCTCCATCAGCCATGAAGTCCTTCACAATTTCCCACGATGACTTTGTAGTTGAACGGTTAGGATTTGGTGGGGGTTTAGAGTGAGCTCTTCTACGCCACACGTATATTGAGGCTTCAACACGGTTTGCAATCTCTAGTGCCACATGCTCGGAGGAGAGGTCTAGGCAGTCAAGAAGACACTCTGGAGAGAATTTCTCTGATGTTATGTAATGGTAAATAAAATCCCCCAAGCAAGTTCTTCCATTCTGAAAGTTTAACAATGAATCAAGTTGGAAAAACCCTTTGTGAAAATCAATTTAAATTTCACCACAATGCCATATAAGTCAGCAGACAAGTTTAACTAGATTTTAGCAATGCATATGGTATACTATATTTTAAAGAATGACATATGTTGTGTCTTTAAGCTCGTGATCAAACAAAGCTTGGGAAATATTATTTTTTCTTATCATTTGTCTGAATCATATAATAGCATCAACTTCTATTTATGTGGAAAATAATCATACCTTGGGAAGGGTTTCCAAGTATGACTCAGGAACTTCCATTTCAGCTAAAGCACCGTTGTTGATAGCCATTGAAGCTTTTAGAATTTGGCTTGCACATTCTCTTGTGTGATTCAACTGCTTTCTCGAGTTCTCACTGAGGCCGGCAGGGGGCACACGAGGTACAGGGAGCCACCACTTATCCTCTTGTCGCTGAATTCTTTTGCAAAATGAAGCTGAACCCTCTGCATCTTGGGCTACAATTCCTTGGTCAACATACCAAAACTCCATATCTTTGCAACTATCTAAAATTTCCTGTGATGATGAAGATAAGTTTACATGAGTGTCAGAACAGTTTCTCTACCAACTACTACTCTACTAGCACACCATGAAAGAATAAGATTCAACACTTACAAGAAGCATGTTGTCGAGTTTGCGCAGAGCTGGAAGATTCATGAAAAGATCTGACCTTGGTCTGCAAGTCATCACCTGTACAATGCACCACATATAAACATCACAATCGCAATACCTGTTTCAGTTTTTTAATTGCATACAAAGTAAGAGAGCTCTTTATTGAAAAGAAAACTGAAGTCATATGAGCATTCAATCCAATTATACCTCTAGCTTACTTCCATCTGGAAATGTCTGCCAAGAAGGTATTAACTCAACAATGTGATCACTAACACTAAGAAGCCATTCCATCTCCCTCCGCCACATTTCTTTCTTTTCACAGGGAACAGGTTCTAGTCTCCATAATTGCCCAAATACAGTGGCTACAAGTTGCATGAAATTGGAATTGAAAAGATCATTATAACAACATTTAAATTCAAAACATTAAAGGAAAATTTGAAAATTTTGCCAATCCAGTGTGTGTTACAGACAAGGCATACCACACAGATTTGTAATGGCATTTGAGATGGCCAAAGCACTGCAGACTCCTTTCCCAGATCCTGACATATCTTCCCCAAGCAGTAATTTTGCAAACCTTTCCTTCATTGCATCGATTCCTGATCAAACATTATTTCCCAGTAGTTAGACAACAACCAAATAAATATTAACAACTACACCCACCAAAGTGGTAATAATAGTCTTTCAATCTTTTTCCTGCCTTCAAATACTCAACGAAATTCAGAACTTGTGTGAATATTTAAACTTTTTCCAGTCTTTCAGTACTCCAAATATTCTAGTCCCAACTTACCTGGCATTTTTGAACTGATGCTGGTAAATTTTGTATCCTCCAACTGAGAAACAGGTTCATTTTCTTTCTCATCTGATTTGCGACATTTGGAGAGTGTAGCCTTCCGAATAGGCCAACCAAGAGGAGGAGAAGCACACCCTTTGAGTTCTTGAGTTGAATCAGTGGCAGAAGAAGGAAACCCGTCTTTTTTCTTCTGAAAATTTTCAGCCTTGTTGCATAAAGACTCCATCTTGAACAACTTTCCCTCAGCAGAAAAGCAATGTTTTTTGAACTAAAATCACCCCAATGATGGCTCACTCTCCTCCAACATGTCCCAACACAGCGACAGTAGCAGTTTCTGCCGTAACAGTGAAGGAGTTTGAAAAACAAAGGTAGTTGGGAAGTGGGTTTTATAGATTATCGTGTATGAAGGGACCGTTGAAGTTTCTGTGGACACAGCATCGTGGAAAAGACGATGGAATGAAGAACAATGTAGCTTTTGGGGAAAAGGTTATTGTGTCGCTGAACAGTTATCGTGGTTTCTTGCTCTCTCTCTCTCTCACTCTGTGTTCCAAATTTGAAGTGTGGAATGCCACATGACATACCAACGTCTCTCTGGCTTTCGCTCTCAGAGTAACTCAAATTTGTGGTTAAGTTCAAAAATAATACTAAACAATTTAAACTTGTTTGACCTTTTCTTTTACTCTAAATACATATTATGCTTTCTAATTTCTGTTTAATAATAGTAATTACTATTACATGCATCTCGATATTACTTTTTATAATTTTAATAGTTGCTCTCTCTCTATATATTGTAATTTTAAAAAAATGTACTGATTATATTTTAAAAATTTCCTCAAAATTATTAAATGTTACGAACATCTAATTTTTATTCCAGTTTTAATGCACTAAATTTGAGACATTAAAAATGTAAAATATTCTTGCAAAATTTCAATACTTTAAATTCTTTGCGTTGATATAGTTTTCTATTTCTTTTCCTTAGTGATTACCAATAAAATGTGTGTGTATTATATTCAAATTACTTAATTTATCTTTCTAGTTTCTTATTCATTGTTCCATATTCATGTAATTTATCGAATATAAATCTTCAGGAATAACTTTATGAAATATTTTTTCTGTATCATATCAATTATTTTAAGTAACTAATTCGTTGCTTCAAAAATGGCTAGTTTTTGTATAAATGATTTATTTCATTTTTATTTTCTCTGTTTTCATTTCGAATTCTTTTAATCGGATAATGCGTACTTTTGTTTATATATTTAATTTTTTAATGTATTTTAATTTTTTTATTATTAAAATTAGTTGTGAGTATCCTCTTATAATTTATAAACATTTTAGTCATATGTTTTTAATTCATATTTTGTAATTTTATCTGCATTTCATAAAAATAACTTGCAATGCACTGCAATTACAATTTTAAATAAAATCTAAATACACATGCTAACAGACAATATTACTTTTCTTCTTGTTTTATTTTGTTTTTATTTAAGAAAATAGAGAGACATTAAGTACTTGTCTCTGCCCTAGTATTAATAAAATTCAAGTACAATCTTTCCATAAGAAGGTATATCATTAATTGAAAGGAAGAATAAAAGTTTCCCGTGTAATGAAGAAAACAGTTAAATTAGGTATATATATTTGAATAGAAGTAAAATTGTGAATTGATAGTTCTTGGTTTAAATTTAAATGTAATACATTTTTATTTGCACTCAGGGCAAATGCTTCTTGAAATATCTTTTATGGGAAAAATAAAAGTTCATCTATTTTCTTCCATGTCTCTTGTGAATTGTGTGAAGCGTACACATGGTATCATAAACACAATGGGTAACTGTTTGATATATTTAGTTGATTAGGACTTTTTCATCTTATTTTGTTAACTCTTTCTATCACATACATATATTGTGGTTTATATGCTTTGAACATTCAAATGTCTCTCCCTCATTCTAAATCCCTGCATCATCTTCCCAGCAACAAAAGGTGAAAGACTTTTTTGCCTGTAAAAGCCACCAACAACGGCTAGCACATTTGATGAATGGATCACACATAAACAAAAGTGAAAAAAAAAAAAAAAAAAGGTTTAACGTTATTATATCCGTTTGGGAAAGAAGAGGGACTCATAGCCTTGAAGTTTGGTGTTACGTTAATTTTCCAAATTTCAACATTTCATATGCACTTGGATTCCATCACTCCAACACAGAATTAAAATAATGATTAGTCAATGAAAATCACACGTCACAATCTTTTTTTTAATATTGGAATTATACATGGTTGAAAATTTCTTATGGATGTTAAAAATGTAGAAAATAAAAGGTATTGGAAGTAGTTTTAGTTTGAATATAAATTAAATTAAAAATACTAGTTTTATAGGTCCACACTATATTCGTCTGAGCATTGGTTGTGCATTTAAATGTTGAGTTTGGGTAGTAGTAGTTGGCCTTGAATCCATAGTCTTGAAGCAATAATTAACTTTACTTACCACTTGGCACTTGGTAAGGAAACCTTTTCTTCTACTTTTTTGCACCAAAGCTAGTCGTTTGAATTTTAAATCAAAATAAAGAATACGTCCTTTCCCTTCAAGTGGTGAATTTCAAACCCAACCACCCTTAGAAACACGTGATGATGTTCTGAGCATTGTGAATCCGTCATTTTTTCATGGCTATACAACAATTCTTAATAATCTTCATTATGAGGTTTTGTAATCACATGAAGTGTGATTTCTATTAAATTGCATTTTATATTTCTTTTTAATCAATGATATTTGTTTCAAAAATGTCAATATTAAGTGCACGCTACTCTTCATGTGAATTCGCGCAAACTCTTTATTTATTTGAAATAGCAGAGGTGAGCAATTTATGAAATGAATATTCAATGGTCCCCTAAGCATTAAAAAATTTGTTTCCAAATTTTGTTTTCTGGTTCCGTTGGTGACAAAACTCAACTTCGTCTATTTTTTGTCACTGCATTTAACTAACTAGAACACCCTAGAAGAGGAACAAAAGTTCAAAATCCATTGACGTTGATTGTGTTTGTTGTTTTTAACTTCTTCTTTCCTAAACCATAAATTTTTCTAATAGCAGTAGCTAGTTTGGTACTTTTCTGGGAAGCAAAGTTTGTGTTTCTTTGCAGTGTTCCATTTCAAAATTGGTTACTTGAAATGTTAGGATTTATGACAAAATTAAGCATAGTGGTGGCGTGGTGAGAGAGTTGTAGTAGCACCCAAAGTGGGTTGGGTCAATGTTGATGTGTGAATCCAACCACCTCACATTCAAAAAATACAATGTCAGTTCTTCCTGTACCTCTATGATTTCCTCTTGCACCCCATACCTTTTAAAATATTAAAAATATTTCTTTAAAATTTTTAATCTAAAATGTGTGATCTGAAAATTTTCTAAATTATGAAATCCAAAAATTAAATTTGTGATATTTAATATTTTAAATTATACAATTCATAAAAAAATTATATTTCAAATTACATAACTTATAATAATTTTTTATATTCTCAATTGCGTCTTTTAGAATATAATTCTTATATACTGGAATCTACAATCTAAAATAGATGTACTTGAGGTAAGGGACTCTTGCACTCGTAATATCAAATAGATCTAGGAATTATAGATAAATATTCCTAACTTCTATAAAGATCACGTATTTGTTTTAAGAAATATAGAGAAAGTAAAAGAAATTATGTAAGAAACATTCCAAAAAATAATAAGTTTATAAAATAAATAATAAAATAGTTAATTCTCTAATTTACATACTTAAAAATAATTTAAAAACTTAAGATTCATTATCTAAAATCGATACTAACTAAAAATAAAATATGAATTTTATGTAATTTTTAAAAAAATAAATAAATTGCTTCTTTAAGCGATTATGCCACTCTAAATTTGTTTATGATCTATGGTTATATAATCAGGATTTGTTTTTTCATTCTCGAAAGAACAACTATCTCAATCTCACTTACATTGTCTGAAGAAATACAATAACTAATGATGTATACGTCTCTTTTAATTCCAAAAGGAAATTCTACAAGTTTTTCTGAGGCAGTTTCGTCTTGACGCAATTAAATTAGTGTGAATTTGTTTACTAAACATTTGAGTAATGGGTGAAATAATCTTGGGAATTCTAATAACAAGTTAGATCATATAAAACTAACCATATAACCGTATGTTGAAGAGTAAGTTGCATTCCTTCATCCATTTACATCATATTCAATTATATAAATCAAGTTATATAATAATGTTAAATTATTTGTTTATTTTATAATTATTATTGATCAATTATTTATAACAGACTCTTTAAATTATTGAATTGTTAGTTGCAAAATAGTTTAAATATAGCACTTTTACTGGGGTCATGGTGTTTAAAATTTTAAAATTGTTTTGCTATTTTAAATTTTAAAAATGTTGTGCACTTACAATTATAAGTTATTATAAAACTGTTAAATGTTAAAACTCTAGTGGTCTTTTAAATTTCAAAACTGTTAGTGCAATTAGAATTACAATTTATTAGGGACCATGCATCCATTTTCTCATCCACAACATTTTTTTTTCATCCATTCATTTATTTGTTTTTATATTATTTATCATCCACCTTTTGCTTTGTATAATTTCTTTTTGCATCTTCATAAAAAAAATCTGGCGTTCACCCTTCATACACCAGTAAGTTTGTGTATGTACTTTTCTTCTCCACACTCTATCTTTTAACATTTTACATTTTATTCATTATTATGATAACAATTTTTTGTATATTTTTTATTTGATTACACCTAAGATTTTATGACTTTGAATTTGGCAGTCATGACCACTAATCAACATCTTCCACTGAATATATCTTTACTTGGCCTTCAAATAAGTATGTTAAGAAGAATTTATGACAAAACAATAAAAGATTGTTCTCTCTTAGATGTCATTTCATTTGGCTGCTAAAACATTAAGAAATGCTTGATTCAGTCAGAAATTTAATAAAAAAAAAAGCTGATTTGAAAATCTTTTGAAACTTCAGAGTATTGAAATAAATAAATCATCATTTAGTAACAACTTTAATTGAAAGATAGAAAACTGAAACACATGCATTCCATTTACCATCAAGAGTCTGTTCTTTTAAGAGAAGGTAGCATTGCAATTTCTGTTACTGGTATTCACTAGTCGTACATGTACAAACTATTACTTAAATCATTTCCATTGTTACATGTCGTTTATTTTTGCAAATAGATATATGTTTATTGAAATAATTATATTGAAAAATATGGTAAAGATGCAGAACAAACTTTACCTGTGGTCATTAATGCAGACTTGATCATAGCAAGGGACATATTGGGATGAAATGATTTGACATATGCAGCTGCTGCAGATGCATGAGCCATTGAAGTGTCAGATATGTTGTATTGTACTGCTCTTTTGTCCCTTTTAGATGTTGAAATTGGATACAGTGGTGATGATGCAGCTAGAATGTTAACTCCTGCTGCTGCAAGATCATGCCACAATATCATGAAATAATTTGTATCTGCATTTTGAGGTTGAAGATGACAATTTTAAGTGGATTTTAGATTTACCTTGAGAGTGTTTGCGTAATTGGATTTGGGCCTATTGATGAAAACGAAACTACTATTGAGAGGGTTTGTGAGTCGCTGTCTTCCTCACTGTTAAATATTGTGGCAGTTGAATTTCTGCTCATTAGAAAGCATATACAGAATAAGTTGAAGTCAATAATGTTTCTAAGAGAAAATGATCATATAAATGAAAATAACTCTAGATTAAAGCTGGGGAAAGAAATTTATTCATTTAAATAAGTTAATCCATTCTCAATGAGATCAGAAAAGACCTCAACTAATATAGGGATTGAAGCTAGAAAAAAAAAACAATTATAAAATAAAACATATGAAATCATGTAAGAATGTAATTCATTTATGCAAAATAACATTTCAGAATGATTTTTAATTCTGGAAGTATATTATATTTCACATTGTAAAATTCGAAATGTATATTTCATTAAACCAAATATATCTCGATTGTGGAAAACAAAGAACGAAGGCCCGAAGAAATAGGCTTAGGCTTTATTTGGTTGAAGGAATGGATTTGAAGGGATTTGAGTGGATTGTATATGGATGAAAGGGTTGTTTTGATTAATAAATGGATTGTAAGATTTGAAGGAAATTAAGAAAATTGGTTATCAAAGTTTATGAATGATTTGATAGATGTTATGATTTGATATATTTATGAAATTACTAATTAACCATTGTGAAATAAGATGGTAAAAAATTAAAATGAATTGGATTAAATTGATTTTAATATAAAAAACATTACTAAAATTATTTAAAACATCTCTTCTAAATTATTTAAAATTAAACATAAATTTTAAATAATGCAATAAAATCACAAATTTATTATTTTATTAAAATATACAATTTAGTCTAAATCATAATTAATTGAAATTAGAAAAAAAAAATTCTTACAATTTAAACTATTTTTTTTATTCAAATTTACTGTTGTTTTTGTAAGTATAAATTATTTTTATATTTTACTTAAATTGAAACTTTTAAAATTATTAGTCTAAATAAAAAATAATTTGCAATTTGTATTTCTTGGATACTATTACATATTAATAATAATTGTAAATGTTTTCTAAATTTACTTTTTTATAAATTCTCTTACTTAAAATGTTAAATATTTGTTTTACTGTATTTTTAAGAGATTGAATACGATTTTTTTGAATTCTTATTTTATTTCTATAAAAATATTAATAAGTTATAATAAAAAATATATAAACAGTCTACTTAAATTGACTAAAACAAATGAAAGATGTACTTAAATTTGAAATAAAGAATATTAATAGATAACATTTAGTTAAAAGTAATTATTTAAAATTAAATACTCTTATTAACATATATATGATTTACCCTTAAATGTTATATTTGATATTTATTTACTTTTAATCATTTTGTAACTAACTATTCTTATAATAATGATTAGTAAAAATATAAATAATATTTTGTATTTTTTTTATTAAATACCTTTTGTTTTAGTCATCTATCAATATTTCAAAATACTCTGCACCATTATTGTATTTCAAAGTCATCACCCACTTAGAAGGGCGTAATTTCTACCTCCTCTTATGGAGAGATACTTAGTTTATCGTGAGAAATTCATTTTATCGCGATATATTACATTTATCGCGATAATTTCAATTTATCGCGATAATTTCAATTTATCGTGATAATTTCAATTTATCGCGATAATTTCAATTTATCTCGACACTTTCATTTTATCGCGATATATTTATTTTATTGCGAGAAATTCATTTTGTCGCAATTATTTCAATTTATCACGATTATTTCAATTTATCGCAATATATTCATTTTATTGCAAGAAATTCATTTTATCGCGATATATTTATTTTATCGCAAGAAATTCATTTTATCGCAAGGAATTCATTTTATTACGCTATATTCATTTTATCACGATAATTTCAATTATCGTGATATATTCAATTTATCGCGAGAAAATTAATTTGTCGCCGAAAATTCAATTTATAGCGAGAAATCCATTTTATCGCGTAAATTCATTTTATAACGATAAATTCATTTTATACAGTATATTCATTTGAATAATTTTACTTTGACACTATCCTAACAATATTACACCATTTCACTCCTGAATTTTATAATAAAATATTATATTTTAATAAAATAATAAAATATTATATTTTAATAAAATAATATTATTTTTTAGTGTTAAATAAGAGTAAGTGACTCTATCTAATGCTAAACTATCATCTCCCTGTTCATTTATCACGATATATTTAATTTTTAAACTCTAACGAAATTTATAAACTCAAGGGTATATTCAATTTAGTCTTTCAATCTTTTTCCTGCCTTCAAAGACTCCACGAAATTCAGACCTTGCGTGAATTTTTGAACTTTTTCCAGTCTTTCAGTACTCCAAATATTATAGTCCCAACTTACCTGGCATTTTTGAACTGATGCTGGTAAATTTTGTATCTTCCAAGTGAGAAACAGGTTCATTTTCTTTCTCATCTGATTTGCGGCATTTGGAGAGTGTAGCCTTCCGAATAGGCCAACCAAGAGGAGAAGAAGCACACCCTTTGAGTTCTTGAGTTGAATCAGTGGCAGAAGAAGGAAACCCGTCTTTTTTCTTCTGAAAATTTTCACCCTTGTTGCATAAAGACTCCATCTTGAACAACTTTCCCTCAGCAGAAAAGCCTTGCTTTTTGAACTAAAATCACCCCAATGATGGCTCACTCTCCTCCAACATGTCCCAACACAGCGACAGTAGAAGTTTGTGCCGTAACAGTGAAGGAATTTGAAAAACAAAGGTAGTTGGGAAGTGGGTTTTATAGATTATCGTGTATGAAGGGACCGTTGAGGTTGCTGTGGACACAGCATCGTGGAAAAGACGATGGAATGAAGAACAATGTAGCTTTTGGGGAAAAGTTTATTGTGTCGCTGAATAGTTACCTTCGTTTCTTGCAGACAATCTCTCTCTCACTCTGTGTTCCAAATTTGAAGTGTTTGAAAGATTCTCTTTTAACACTCAAAGTTCCTGAATTCAACTCCTTAAAATTGTCTTTTATAAATAATAGTTGGAATTGATTTGAACTCAAACTCATTTGACTAAGTAAAAATAAATACCCAATACAAGAACGATTTGAAATTTAAACACACTTTATATCTTTCAGCTACTATCAACTCTGCAAATCTCCGGCAGGTATGTTTCATAGTGTATGGTGCAGAAAGCAAATGTTTTTCTACTTTTGTTCTTTCAACAAGAGACTCTGCATCCATGCATTAGGCCCAGCTGCCTTTTTTTCATATACATATACCATGTTTTATTCCATACCTATATTGCTTTACAATTAACATGCTTTATTTTAATTATCGTTGAATATTTTTGATAGATTTTGATTTGAGTTTTGAGTTTTCGATTTAAATTTTTGAAGGTACAAAGTTTACTCATTAATCAAGTATTTAAAGTACACATTTTTTTTCCTAGCAGGTTAAAAAGTCTGATTATTTGTTTTTTTTTTTTTCTCGTACCACGAAGCATGGGAAACAATTTGAAGGAATGCAATCATATGATGTAACCATCCATATTAAGGATATTCCTATTGTTATAAGTGTTTCATTGTTAATTATATTTGTTTAAATTATAGTCTTTATGTATATTAGAATATGTAAAAGAAGGCAGCCATCAATTGCTGTGATTCTACAAAATAGTGAAGTTTAACAAGTATAGTTTTTATGTTATTAATCTTATATATAGTAATAAATAAATAAAATGAGTTTTCTATTATTATATTCACAAAATTATAAATTATATACTCATTCTGGCGTATGAATCATATATTAAGTGTTATTAAAAAATTAATCCCTAACAATGAAGGCTTTTTCCATAAGAGAAAAGGGAGTCACTCACTTAAAATGAACACTAAAATTAATATATTTTATTGAATAATTATTATATCACATTTCTTTATCATAAATTTAATTAAAGGAAACACGTTAACTTATTTTAAATAAAGTTGAAGCCAAAATTTATATTCAAAATATAAAAATAAATATAAAAAATCTATTTAGTTTAAAAAATTGAGTGATAGAGTTTCTTCCTCCAACCCATTAAATTTAAATGAGTTAACATGTTGCGAATTTGAGTAAAATTAAATAATGAGTCAATATATATTCGGCGGAGTTGTTCGGTAAGTTAAATGAACCCAACTCTTTAAAATTGTTTTTTTATTAATTTTCATATCAACAAAGAGAAAGTCACATACACCAATTAATCACTATTTGCCATAAATTTGTTATTGTTTTAACTTTTAAACATGCACAGCCATAACAAATTTCATAGATAGATTTAATATATAATTCCATAAGTAATAGTTGAAAGCGATTTGAACTCGAACTCATTTGCTTCTGTAAAAATAAATACCCAACACAAGAACAACTTAAACACACTCTACATCTTTCAACTACTATCAAGTGCAAATCTCCAGCATCTTTCAATTACTATCAATTACAAATCTCCAGCAGGTATGTTTCATAGTGTATGGTGCAGGAAGCAAATGTTTAGCGAGACTCTACATCCATACATTAGGCCCAACAGTCATTTTTTCATGACAGTTACTTTTTGCACTATAGAAAATTTCAAAATTACTATATAATTTACTAAAGTATCAAAATGCTCTTGACATTTTTATTTTAAAATTTACAGTGTACTGATTTTTTGTTCTTGACATTTTAGCTACTCTCTGTTAATATCCTTAAATTATTTTAATATATTTTATTTCTTACCTTATTATTTTAGATTTTTTTAGTTTTTATATTCTACACTCAAAGAAATAAAAAAGTTAGATAAGAAAAATTTTATAATATTTTTAAAGAGAAAAAACTTTTATATAATAAAAAGAGTAGATGACTTAAACAAACAAACACAATGTGTTAACATCTCTTCTTCTCTTTGCCATATGTACTGGTCTTAATATAATAATAAAAGAAATTAATAGAATATTTTGAAATGTATTAAGATTTTACTTTTTATTGAGGAATATATCTCTAACGACTATAGAATAGTGAATCCGTAAAGATGGAAATCCCACAAGTGGATTTCAAACTAAAATACAGAAGACATCTCTTTTAGAATATATATATATATATATATATATATATATATATATATATATATATATATATATATATATATATATGCTTTATTCCAAACCTATATTATTATATAATTAACATGCTTTAATTTAATTATCATTGAATATTTTTTTGTAGATTTTGATTTGAGTTTTAGACTTTTGATTTAATTCTTTTAAGGCACACAGGTTACTCAATCTGTACTTTCTTTTCTCCTAATATGTTTGTTAAAGAGTCTGATTATTGTAATTTTTTCTTTCCTTGATAGGAAGTATGAGTCATTTTTCTGTAAATGGAATTATACCAAACAACTTCCAATATCAAAGATATTTTTATTGTTATAGGTATTTCATTTTCAGTTATACTTCTTACTATTATAGTCTTTATGTATTAGAATATGTAAATGAAGACAGGAATCAATGGTTGTAGTTCCACAAAATATTGAACTTCAATAAGTGTAATTATTGTGTTATTAATGTTTTATGCATGAATAAATAAATAAAATAAGATTTTTATTAATATATTTACAAAATTTTGAATTATATATTCATTATGACATACAAATCCACATGTAATGGTGAAAGAGACTAACATATAGTCAGCAATTTATTAATTCGCAGGTAGGGGTAAAAGAGACTCACATGAATTTATTAATTTCCAGGTAAAGTTGAAAGAGACTAATAAGTAATAAAATATCAATATGCACATAATAGTTAAAGTGACTAACACACATAATAGTTTATTAATCCACACATAACAATAAGATAAATTTAGACACAATCAGTTATTAATAAGTGAAAGATTTAATACCTAATCCGTAGTCAATAATTCATTAATATGCACATATTAACCATTTTTATTATGCATTTGATATTAATAAGATGTATTAAAATTGTTTTCATTGATAGATGTTTAATTGAGTTTTAAGCTTTTGATTTAATTTTTTTTAAGGCACATTGTTTACTCTTTAATCAAATATTTAAAATGCACTTTTTTTTCTCCTAATATGTTAAAGAATGTGACTATTGTAATTTTTCTCTCCTTAATAAGTAGGAGGAGTCATTCTTCTGCAATGGGTATTTTAGTTTCAGTTATAATTATTAATATCGTAGTCTTTAAATGTATTCAAATATGTAAAAGAAGGCACTAATCAATTGTTATGTCAATGATGGTAAAAGAGGCTAACATGTAGTCAGTCATTTATTAATCTGTAGGTAACAGTCCAAGAAACTAACATTAACAAGTAACAGTGAAAAAGACTAAAAAGTAGTAAACAATTTATCAATACACACATAACACACTATTAAAAGTTTACTAATCCGCACATAATGGTAAGATAGGCTTATTCACAATCAACAATTTATTAATAAGTGAAAGATATAGTACATAGTCAACAATTTATTAATATATGCATATATTAGTCATTATTAATATACATGGGTGATCAATAATGCAGACTTATTAAACTTGTTTTCATTGATAGATTTTGATATAAGTTTTAAGCTTTTAATTTAATTTTTTTAAGACACACAGTTTACTCATTAATCAAATATTTAAAGTGTACTTTTTTTTCTCCTAATATGTTAAAGAGTCTGTATTTTTTCTTTTCTTAACAGGAAGCATGAGTCATTCTTCTGTAATATAATCATACCAAAAAATTCTAATATCAAATATATTTTTATTGTTATAGGTATTTCATTTTCAGTTATAATTGATACTATTACAGTCTTGTACTGAAATATGTAAAGAATATTGGAATCAATTGTTGTGGTTCCACAAAATATTTAACTTTGAGAAGTTAAATTACTATGTTATTAATGTTATATGCATGAATAAATAAATAAAATGAGATTTTTACTGATACATTCACAAAATTTTGAATATATATATATATATATATATATATATATATATATATATATAT
>Ga0209700_105529_pt1 | contig 21200 bp, 15 predicted proteins | sample SiratroredBW_FD_187528 | JGI IMG/M metagenome (GOLD analysis project Ga0209700, IMG submission 187528) | Root nodule microbial communities of legume samples collected from California, USA - Siratro red BW (SPAdes) (version 2) | ecosystem: Host-associated > Plants > Roots > Nodule | place: USA... | reverse complement strand
ACTCAATTCGCTATAAATAGAAACCACCAACCAAGGCAAAAAATATAAGCACAGATAAAACAGTTTTATACTGGTTCACCCTAATCTCTTGGGCTACGTCCAGTTCTCCCTTGAACAAACCGTTCAAGAGGTTCCACTATTAAGCAAATAGTTACAACGAGTACACAAACCTCTCCAAGTTACAACGAGTACACAAACCTCTCCAGGTTATCACGAGTACACAAACCTCTCCAGGTTATCACGAGTACACAAACCTCTCCAGGTTATACCAGTCTCAATCTCCCCCTAAGATCAAGACCACTCAAGATTGAAATAAACACTCTCAAAAGAGAGAACAATGAAAGTTCACAAGGGTTTACTTCACAATGGTGAAGAATTACACAATGGTTTCGCACAACCCAAAACTCTAGATGCTCTCTATAGCAGATTGACAATAAACACTCAGTATATTTTCTTCAAATGTATTGTATGATGTTTTTCTCTTTTCGCTTCTCCTTGTTGTATATTCTTCAACTTGCTCCTCTATATGTAGCTTTTTAGAAACTAGCCGTTGGGATGCTTGAACAGAGCAATCTTGACTTTCTGATGTATGAAGCTCAAACTAGAAATACTTCTCTAATTTTCATTCTGCATTAAACTTGATTAATTCTGTATCAGAAATAATTAATTATAACATAGAGAAATTATATCTGGGATACTCATAAATAATTTGAATAATTTCTATTATGAACAGATTTGAACGTTAATGCACATCATGATATAAAAATCAATTAATCACATCTAAATAGTCCATAATAATGTGAATAATTTCCATTATGAACAGATTTGAACGTTAGAGCACAATATGATATAAAATCAATTTAAATCAAATCAATAACACATAAAAATAAACAGTAAGAAAACTTATCTTTTTATAGACCAGGTGTATTCTGCTTTAATAATAATAATAATAATGTTAACTGCGCAATGTATATAAGTCATCAAATATAAATGTATACTTCAGTTTTGTTATCATCAAAACTTTATCAAATGATTTGATCCTCTAAAGGGACTTTGGACCGTCTAATGTTCAACACAAATTGAATCAAAATTTACAACGTAGCAATCACAAAAACCCAATACTTAAAACTAAATGGCTTAAGAATTGAGTTTAAGAAACCCCTGGATTGCAAGTGAGGGCAAATCTCCACAATGCTTGAAGAACAACAATGGCACAGTACAGGCTCTTTGTTCTTCAAGAAATCCTTTTTCAATCTTTGTGAAAACAATCATTCTTTTTCTCTCAACACATAAGCACTTTTGATCACAGTTTTTCCGCTTAATAATATGTTTGAAATTCGTCACTTCTCACTCAAAGAAGGTCCGTGTCTCTAAAAGAGAAAAAAAAACACCCCAAAACTGTTTTTGCAAAACAGTTTTTACAGTTTTGGTGCAGACCTCGAATAAACTGATTTCAGTTTTCTGAAATTAATTTATTTTTCTCTGAAAACTAGATTTTCAAAAAGCTTTTGCTTTTCTTAATTACTTGTCTTAATCAGTTTTTAACTATGCCAAATGTGTTTCTTCCAAGCTTTGTGCAGGTTTACCTTCATCTTGATTGCTCTCACTCACACCTACTAAGACAAGGCCTAAGACTCTATCTTGAGTTTCATGCTTTAACTTTGCCTTTGTCTAAGTGTTTGACCTCATCAAATGTTAAATTCTTTGAGATGATTCTTAACAATCTCCCCCTATTTGAAGACAACTCAATGTGTGAGTGGTATCTATCTTTTCCTGCTCAAAAAGAAACCTTGTGAAAGTAATAGTTTCACATTTGTCTTTGACAATTTTATAGCACACAAAGAGTCCATTTACTTAAAGTAAAAACACACGCGACTTCCATTAATACTTTGTTATTACACGATATCAATTAGCACACAATAACAACAACATTACAAGATCTGCCATATGCAGCAGTTATAGAAGAATACCTAGATCTAATTATGTAGTAGCAACAACATTTAAAACTGATATAAAATACATCAGCAGCAACATAATGAGACACAACAGCAACAAATTAACCTTTAGAACCTAATTAAACAACAGCAGCAGCAATACTGTTGGATTACAACCAAAATGATTAAACCAGAACCAGATTAACCATACTAGAATACCTTAAATAGAACATATTACAGCATACAACAATAGAACAGCAAAAGGACAACAGCAAAACATCACCAAATGAGATCCTCACACACTCTATTATTTCTTCCCCTATGTATTCATCAAATGGGAGAAAACAGTTATGATATGCATGATTTAATTGTGAGGCTCATTTCAGGCTGCCATGGTGGCCAACTGGTCTTGCATAGCTTCAATTTGAAGATCCAAGTGTTGAAAATGTGTAGTGTAGAATTCATGGTTGTTTCTTTGCTCAGTAGTTAAATGATCAAGCTTGTCAAGTACTGATTGTTCAAATATTGAAAAGCCAGAGCTCGATCCAGCTTCACCCATTGTAGTGTCATTCCCTGCCATTTCAGCAACAGCCTCTGCAACTTCTTCTCCTTCATTTGCTACATCCGCTTGACACACCCATTGGCCATTGTTAATTTGAGTCAGGGCCAATCTTGTGCAGATTTGTTTTAGACACTTCATAGCTTAGCTTCACTAGTTCTGTTAGCTCCCCCTCAAGAGGTATCTTAAAGTGCTCAATAAGTTTTGACACAAGCACTACATAGGGAAGCCTATAATCAACCAACCTCTTGGATTTTTCCATTTGCTCTCCAATGACATAAGCCCAATTTACTTGCACACGATTGATGATACAATACATGAGAATAAGGTCTTCTTCATGAAGTAATGCATGATTATGCCCTCTAGGAGTTAGAATCCACACTATGAGGAATGCAATCAGTCTTGGATTTCATGTCAATCCACCAACTTGGAACCCTCTCATGATGGCTTGAGGATTTCTTAGGCAACTTCTATAGAAGGTGATATTGTTATATTCTTCCAATTCTTTAATATTTCCTTTGCCTACTTTGATTCCTTCACACTTAATTCTAGCAACTGACAACCACTTAACTGAGCTCACCCACATTCTAATACCTTTAACTCTTGACTCCAGCTTGTCCTCATGCACCTTTAGATTGGTGAAAAATACCTTGACAAGATCTGGATACACATTTCCAGTCAAACCAAGGAGTTTCTCTAATCCTGTTAAGACTTTATTTGGTAAGTGTACTGAGTCACAAGTAATATAGTGAGTTAAGTAAAGATGTCGATTCCTCAAGGAACAGTTCTGTTTTAGATTTTAAATTCACGACTCACTAAGCAAATAAAAGTTTCAAGATGATTTGATAATAATTTGAGTAAAGAAACATAAAGGAATAATTAAAAATAAGTAACAATTATAAAAAGGAGTTTGCAAGATCTAGAAGGACTTCGGAATTGAACTTCATCTATCTCCCTCATTCATATTTTGGATTTGATAAAAACATACAATATCCGTAACTACTCACAATTGATGCACCTATAAAAATCATTCACATCGATTCCTCTTATATGAAATTCATAAGGAAATTTCCTAAACACTGATCCCTCCGCTATTTAGTAAATTACCCAGCATTAAGAATAGATGTTATACGCAATCAATACATCGAAACTTATCTCTAGTATTCTAATATATTGAGTATTTTCATCTAGGTCAGAAACTCAAAAGTACTTCCCAGTTAAATTTAAGAATCAAAATCAAGACTCTATTGATTAGATAAAATCTAGCATTAAGCACAAGATGAAAATACCAATTGAGTAGAAACTGAATATTATATATAAAAATCATCAAAATATGAATGAGTTCAAAAGATTACATTTAATCCCAAAGATGAAGAATTAGCTACCCATGGTAGCCATTACAACCCAATGAAAGGAAGATTGCAAGAGGAGAAGAAAATCTTGATTATAGTCATCCGTCTTTGTCTTCTAGGTCTTGCTTCCTCCCAAAACCCTAAAAATCTCCTTTTAAACTTGGTTTTGGGCCTAGGTTAAGTGACTTTTCTCTTAGGTTTTTTTCTATTTTAAGCTTTTTATTTTTTGTCTTCATGAATCTTCCAATCTATCATTTTCTTCATTCTTTTATACCTAAAATTTCACAATAATTGAGATTAAATGATTTCCTTTAACTCAAGACTCAATACATAAATTTAAATCCAAAAACTCTAAATTTGGGAATAATTACTATTTTAAATAACACTTAAACCCACAAGTACTCAATATTTCTCATGTATAAAAACACTTAAAATTGGTACTTATCAACTCCTCCTAACCTAGAATCTTGCTTGGACTCACACAAAATATTTTCCAAAACAAAAACAGTGGTTGCTCAAAAATCAGACCTATGGTTCAATCATCAGACAACATTCATTTTCAATACAAGAATTCAATATAAAAGAGATCAGATATTCTAAGTCAAATTAAAGTAGGAACAATACACAATCAATTTACAAGAGAAACAACTCAAACAAAGCCATGATAATCTAATTGAGGTATTTCTCTCTTAATATCTCACAGGGTAGTGTCTCTCTCAACTTCCACTGACTCTGAACAAATCAAAGTTGTCTTTCATTTTTAGTCAAATCACAAACATACAATCAGCATGGATCTTAAGGTCTTTTAAAGGTTGTAATGAGGTTGGGCTATCAAGAACATTGGTTTTTCAGATAACAAAATGCGTACTTTAAACAAAGAGAACATATCTACAAATGAGACAAAATTTTCCTTAGAAAGAATTAATCCACCAACTCTTGATACATTACTCAGTAGAACTCTCAACTTTTAACTGTTTAAGGATTCACAACTCACTTGGCTAATTGGTTTTAATTCCTCAATTTTTATCAAGCCTTGTTCTACTCATAACCCTGTTTAATTTTCATGCATCAATCACCCACTCAACTTAACTCAAAAATTCTAATCCCCTTAAAATTTCTCAATAATAAGCTGATCTAACTTAGAACCATCATGAATCTAATTTCTACTCAACGAAAAAATTAAGCTAAGTACCACACATCAAACATAAAAAAAATAACAAATAAAAATAACAAAAATAAATACTGAATGGAAAATCAATCACAAGCATACTACAATATTTAATTAAGGAAAAAAATGTTTTATCAAGAATCTTCTCCCATAATTCTATTAAAGTTCGTGTCAATTCTGTATTCGGCCTGTCCCTAGGCCATTCGACACAAGAGCTGAATTGGTTAGGTAAAAGAAATTGAGACCAAAGAACACTTACCTCGAGGATTATGCAGTGGAAATTCAAGATTGAAAAAGATTGAGCAAATGTGGCTCACAAGGGTGAGGGCAAGAAGGGAGTGAGCCCTTTAAGATTTTACGTTTTTTTTTCCAGCGAAAAATTTTGCCCGAGCGAGATCAACCTTGCCCAGCCGAAAATACTCAAGTGGGCACCTTTGATTTTCGCTCAAACGAGATATTCTTAACTCGGGCTAGCTTCACGTCGTCAAGATCTTCGCCCAGGCGAGACCAGTTTCACCCGGGCGAAAATGCTCAAGTGGGCACCCTGAATTTTCGCCTAGGTAAATCTCGGCTCACCTTAGCGAAACCATTCCAGTAAGCACCTCCAATTTTCGCCCAGGTGAAATCAGCTTTTCCCAGGCAAGAGTTACAGTTCAACGTTTTTTCATTTTTTCTCTGCAAAATTCACCCAGGCGACTCCCGGCTCGCCCAAGCGAAAACATTCCTGCACCTACGAGATTCAGGATCTTTTAACTTCACTGCTCCATGATGCCTTCTTTGCCTTTGGAAACTGTTCTTCGGAATTTTTCTCGCGTTTCCAAACTTTTTCCAACATTTCTGCACTTCTCTTTCTTTCCCTTTATCTATTTCATCAATGGCAAAAATTTCATCAAAGGATCAAATGCATTGATCCTCTTTTTCTGTTCAGCACACACTTCATCTATAACATCCACTCTAAAACATTCTTTTGCACCACTTGGATGTTTCATAGCTTCAAAGACATCAAAGCTCACCTCTTCATCTTGTGCACACACCTTAAGTTTCCCTTTATCAACATCAATGATGACCTTGGCAGTTTTCATGAATGGTCTTCCTAAAATCAGGGGGACTTCAGCATCCTCCTCTATGTCCATGACCACAAAGTCAACTGGGAATAGAAATTTGTCCACCTTCACTATCATGTCTTCAATTCCATAGGGATATTTTATAGACCTGTCAGCTAGCTGTAGAGTCATCCTTGTAGGTCTCACGTTAACATCTCCAATCTTCTTTAGCATGGAGAGAGGTATAAGATTGATGTTTGCTCCAAGATCCATTAAAGCTCTTTCAATTGTAAGATTTCCTATGGTGACAGGTAAGGTGAAGCTTTCCGGATCTTTAGGTTTCTTTGGCAAGGATTTTTGAATGATGGCACTGCACCCAGCTTCCAATTCAACTGTTTCCTGATCAAAAATTTTTCTCTTCTTTGTCAATAGCTCTTTCATGAACCTGGCATAAGTTGGCATTTACTCCAGGCTTCAGTGAATGGAATGTTAATCTGTAACCTTTTTAGAACATCCATAAACCTTGAAAATTGCCTATCTTTGTCCTTCCTTGAGGGGGCATGTGGGTAAGGAATATCCCTCACAGGGGACTTCTCATTTGGCCCTCACCTTCTTTGTGTTTCTCACTCTTTTTATCACTCCTTCCACTTTCTTCTCTACTCTTTTCTTTTTCTCCCACACTCTCATTTTTCTCTTCTTTCACTCCACTCTCTTCAACATTCAGTTTATCACCAATACCTTCTCCCACAACCTTTCCACTCCTTGTTGTAATTGACTTGCAGTGCTCCTTGGGGTTGGTTTGGGTGTTGGCTGAGAATTGGTTTCCTTGTTGATCTGCTAGCTGTTTGGCTAACTGGCCAACTTGTGTCTCAAGATTTCTGATGGTGGCCTTTGTATTCTTCTGATTAGCCATAGAGGCTTGCATGAATTTTTCCAGAGTAACTTCCAACTTGGTTTTTCTATCTTGAGATGAAGAGAATTGTTGTTGTTGGTAGGGAGGTTGCCTGTTGGATGGGCCAGCATCCTATTTCCACCCAAAGTCTTGACTTTGATTATTTCTCCACCCTTGAACTTCATTATTCTGATAATTTCCAGAGTAACCATCTTGTCTACCTTGATTTCCCATGTACTGAACCTCTTCTTGTGAAGGATTAACTTGATAAGAGCATTGTCCATTTGAGTGGTCACCTCTAAAGAAATCACACTTCATAGGTTGGCCTTGATTGGGAGAGGATTGCACAACTTGTAGTTGCTAAGGCAATTTTGATAATTGCTTTGTGATTGCCTCCATCTACTGAGTCAAGATCTTATTTTGAGCTAAGAGTGCATCAGAGGTACTGAGATCATGCATTCCCTTCTTTTGAACAACTTGTCAGTCATGTTGGGCCTAATAGTCTGTAGAAGCTAGAGCATCAATGATTCTTGTTGCTTGCTCTACATCCACATCCATCATGGTACCTCCAGCTATTGCATCCAATATCATCTTAGTGTCAGGCCTCATGAAAAATAGTCAGTTGTGTTATGTCTTCCAAGTCATGGTTTGGACATCTTCTGAGCATCACTTTGAAGCATTCCCAAGCATCACAGAATGCTTGATCTGACCCTTGCCTGAATGTGGAAATGTTCGACTTGGCCTTGATGAAACGAGACAGTGGGAAAAATCTATGCAGAAATTTTTCCTCCATATCATTCCAGCTTGTGAGACTCTGATTGGGATGGAATTTCAACCATTCTTTTGCTTTACCTGCTAATGAAAAAGGGAACAAACGTAGGTAAGCATATTCAGTATCACCTTCTTCAAACTCCATATTCCAACAAGCTCATAAAATGTAGCAAGATGAGCGTATGGATCTTCATTATCCATTCTTGTGAACTGGTTGGCACTAATCAGATTGAGGAAGGCTGCCTTCATTTCTACATGTCGAGTGGTAGCAAGCATCATTATGCTAGAGAAATGTCTTGGCCCTTGCTGCATGGCATAGTTCCCCAGAATTCTTCTAGGTGGAGGCGGTGGTGGAGCTCTTTCCCTTTCAGCCATATTCCCTTCTTGATTTACTTGAATATCTCTGTGAGGGCTGGCGGAAGGTTCTTCTTTTGTTCCTTGCTTTGGGTTAGCACAAGAGGATTATCAAATAACTAAACAAAAAGAAAATAAAGAAAAAAAAATCAAAATATTCACAGTACTTAATGAGCTATGTTCTTAAATTAAAAAACAATAACTGTTCACAGCAACGGCTCCAAAAACTTGTTAAGACTTTATTCGACAAGTGTACCGACTCACAAGTAATATAGTGAGTTAAGTAAAGATGTCGATTCCTCAAGCAACATTTCTATTTTAGATTTTAAATTCACGACTCACTAAGCAAATAAAAGTTTCGAGATAATTTGATAATAATTTGAGTCAAGAAACATAAAAGAACAATTAAAAATAAGTAACAATTATAAAAAGGAGTTTGCAAGATCTAGAAGGACTCTGGGATTGAACTTCATCTATCTCCCTCATTCATATTTTGGATTTGATAAAAACATACAATATCCATAACTACTCACAATTGATGTACATATAAAAATCATTCACACCGATTCCTCTTATATGAAATTCATAAGAAAATTTCCTAAACACTGATCCCTCAGCTATTTAGTAAATTACCCAGCATTAAGAGTAGATGTTAAACGCAATCAATACATCGAAACCTATCCCTAGTATTCCAATATATTGAGTATTTTCATCTTGGTCAGAAACTCAAAAATACTTCCCAGTTAAATTTAAGAATCAAAATCAAGACTCTATTGATAAGATAAAATCTAGCATTAAGCACAAGATGAAAATACCAATTGAGTAGAAACTGAATATTATATATAAAAATCACCAAAATATGAATGAGTTCAAAAGATTACATTTAATCCCAAAGATGAAGAATTAGCTACCCATGGTAGCCATTACAACCAAATGAAAGGAAGATTGCAAGAGGAGAAGAAAATCTTGACTATAGTCGTCCGCCTCTGTCTTCTAGGTCTTGCTTCCTCCCAAAACCCTAAAAATTTCCTTTTAAACTTGGTTTTGGACCTAGGTTAAGTGACTTTTCTCTTGGGCTTTTTTCTATTTTAAACTTTTTATTCTATTTTCTTCATGAATCTTTTAATCTATCATTTTCTTCATTCTTTTATACCTAAAATTTCACAATAATTGAGATTAAATGATTTTCTTTAACTCAAGACTCAACATAAATTTAAATCCAAAAACTCTAAAATTGGGAGTAATTACTATTTTAAATAACACTTAAACCCACAAGTACTCAATATTTCTCATGTATAAAAACACTCAAAATTGGTACTTATCAAATCCTTGATACTCCAGCAGCTCACATACGAAGTTGTTGTTCCTTGAGCCAATCCAGCCTTATAAACTTTGGAGTATTGATAATTTTCCTGTTGTAAGCTGTCAAGTAAGCGTCAATGCTTTTGTTGCTTGTTTCTTCACTTTCACTCGCAAACCATGCTTTAAGATGCCCTCTTGTGTTAACAAATCTTGGTCCACTCACTATTTGTTTTATTCTCTTTTTGGAATTGTTGGATGAGGCCATGTCAGTAGTGTTTATGGAGAAATTCTGAGCTATTTTGAATGAATCACTATCATATTGTGCATTGGCAAGATCAAGTCAGTAGCAGAAAACTAATCACAGCTATTTAAGAATGCAGAACCAGTACTGGAACAACCAAGATACAATGTAGTAATCACTCAAAGATACATCACACAAGTTGATAGGTAGATTACAAATCAATCAAGGCAAACTAATCAAATGTGAACTGTGTATAAGGGAAAAACAAAATTGCACTAGTCAATTAAAAGTTGCACAAAAACTGGTTATAGAGACAATGCAGCAGAACTAGTATAACACTAAACCAGTTCAGAAAAATCAATTTATAGAAGCACTAGACAGAGTATAAGCAAATACACAGAATATCAAGCTAGTTTAAATGTCATGTTAAACTAGATTTATCAAGCCTGATGCAGTACACAAAAATAACAGCAAACTAGCAGTTTGAATTGTTTAACATCATAGAACAATAAAAAACAGTCTATCTAAAATACTAACCGAAAAGTTAATCAGATGAGATAAAATGATACACTGTAGCAATAAGAAAATAGTATATTTGAAGGAAGGATGACTGGGTAAAACACAGCAAATTTGTAGTGGCTCAAGATAAAAGCAATCAAAAATAAGGATTCCCAATCACCACGTTTATATCACACTAGCACACCAAAGTCAATATCATATATATATATATATATATATATATATATATATATATATTTACAAAATTAGAGAAGAACTAACAGCAACACTAGAATAACCACTAGGACAGAACACAAAAAAAATCCAAATTAACAGATTATGCAGAAAATTGATTTGAGCACACTAGTTACAGTATTGAATTAAAACCAAATACAGATACTACAGAATATACTCAAATCAATACATAGTTTGAAATTGCTTTAACACCAGAAAAATAGAACGCAATTGGTAATTTAAACTATGATCAGAACCAATCTATGTAACAAGTTTTCAATTTTCAAGGCAGAACAGATCAAGAATAAGCAAGAAGGGTCAAGAAAAAAGGAGACATATTCAATTTATACTGGTTCACCCTTCCTCAAGGGCTATGTTCAGTCTTCTTTGCCCCACAAGCAAAGAAAATTTCACTAAACACTCTTAATTGTTATCAATTACAATCAAAACACGTTTTTGCACCCTACAAGATTACAATACACAATCAAATTGAAGAAAATGCACCCTGACATTCCCCCAATTCAAAAAAAACCCCAATGCTAAACTCTATAGCATTACAATTTCACAATTGAATCAAAATTTAAAAGGTAGCAGCACAAAAATGCAATACTTGAAACTAAATGGCTCAAGAATTGAGTTTAAGAAACCCCCTAGATTGCAAGTGAGGGCAAATCTCCACAATGCTTGAAGAACAACAATGGCACAGTACAGGCTCTTCGTTCTTCAAGAAATCCTCTTTCAAACTTTGTGAAAACAATCAATCTTTTTCTCTCAACACATAAGCACTTTTGATAACAATTTTTCTGCTTAATAATATGTTTGAAATTCGTCACTTCTCGCTCAAAGAAGGTCTGGGTCTTTAAAAAGGAAAAAAAATCACCCCAAAATTGTTTTTGCAAAACAATTTTTACAAACTGGATTTTCAAAACTTGGCTTTTCAAAACTTGGCTTTTGAAAATGATTTTGCTTTTCTTAATTACTTGTCTTAATCAGTTTTGAACTGTCCCAAATGTTTTTCTTCGAAGCTTTGTGCAGGTTTACCTTCATCGTGATCACTTTTACTAACACCTACTAAGACAAGGCCTAAGACTCTATCTTGAGCTTCATGCTTTAGCTTTCCCTTTGTCCAAGTGATTGACTTAATCAAATGTTGAATCCTTTGAGATGATTCTTAATAGTGGTTGCTGAAAATATGATTCATAAGACTGAAAATGTGACTCAAAGGACTCACATTTCATTCCATAATCATTTCGTTATGAAAAAGAACATGAAAGTTGGTTAACCATAGAAGTTAAACTTATTTTCACAACAAATCAAAAGATAAAAACAAAACAGTTAGATGCTCCTACATAAGAAGAGTAGCTGCTCTAAACAAATTCCTCTCTCTCTCTCAAGAAAGGGTGTTGAAAGTTTCAGTAAACTCCCAAAAGAGAGAATAAGCTACAATTAAACATTTTTAAATACTAAATCTTTTCTAGTCAGAGTCTTTCCTAGATTACTTTCACAAACCTTCCTTAAAAAGATTTGGGAAACAAAAATAAATTTTAAAGTATAAATAAGATAAAAAAAAAGACAAAATTGAAATTAAAATTGCTAAATACAAAACGAAAAAAAATATAGAAATTAAAAATAACATCAAAAATTAAGAACAAAAATAGAAACAACAAAATTAAAAATAAACATAGAAACAATAGTTAAACATAGAAGTAAAATAAAATATGACAAATCAAAATAAAATCAAATAAGATAGAAAAACATAAAACAAGATTGAATATGATATAATATTATATTTTTCAGTTTTTTTATTATTTTTTTAATTTCTAGAATTAATATTTTATAATGTATTCACAAAAATTGGAAGACTAATTAAATATAACTAACAAAATAAAAATAAAGTTAGATATGTAGAAAAAAAAATTATGCAGATGAATACAAAAAAATGAAAATTGTAGATAAATAAAAAAATTAAAAACCAAACTCATTGATTCCTCGGCCACGGTGCCAAATTTGATCGCAGTCATTTCATGAGCAAATTAAAAGAATTTCAGTGTTAGAGCATATAACACTAAAGAGATAATAATATAGATAGGGAAAAGTTAACTCCAAGTCGTCTCCCAATGAATCCAATAATAAATCCAATCAATCAATGTACAAAGCTTATAGACAGTAAAGAAAGTTAGTAATAATAGTAAATTAAAGTGAAAATAGATGATTATTATCATTATTAAAATAATGATGTAAAAATAATAAAGAAAATAGGTTGATTCTGAAGTTTCTTTCTTGGTTATCTTAAGATTATTATCCTTCAATTCACTTCATAGTATTGAACTCAATCACACAAACGTCAATCAAATTCAACAAAATCTTAACAGCAAAACAAGCATTTGCTGATATATTCAATATCTCTCCTCGTCTCCAAGCATATACTCAATGGGATGTACATGTTTTATCTCTTGACTAAGCGTACAAGAAATTGATTAATACTAAGCAAATCAACTCAAAACTCTAGTTAAGGAAAAAAAATTGAATTTTCAACAAACGTTGAAAAACAAATACTTTCCCAAAAACATAGATTGCAAAAAGACCAACAATATAGAAAAACTGTTACAAATAATATAAAGAACAAAACTTTATTAAATTGAAATCTCGAAATTCATTATGAAATCACAAGAGAATAAACCCAAACGCCTTCCATGACGAAGGCGCAAGAATTAGAAAAGAAAATAAAATTACAATGCGTGCCCTTTTCATGCTCTCTCCAGCCTCTATTTATAATCACCTTTTCTTCATGAAATTAACTCAGATTAAATTCTCAGATATTTTTCTTGCAATTATCATATATTTCCTTGTGTGCCAAAGATTAATTCTGTAAATATCTTCTTTCGAGTAAAACTGTAAATTTTCATTCTCCCAATTACTTGCAGATATTTTTTTTCCAAACTGTTTCAGATACATGCATTTAATTTTTCAAACAATCCAGTTCATAATACTTGAATCTGCTACAAAAGATACTGATAAATAATTACAGAAGATTTGTTCTAAATCAAGTAAGAATTGTAGAGGATTATCTTTGTAGAAAATCTGAAGAATATCTTTGCAAAAGATTGATTAGATTTGGATCCCATAGAATCTCTACAAATAATTAGAAATAAGAAAAGTAAGAGAATATGATTAAAGGTCTAATTAATCCTGATTGGGTAAATCTTATTTAAAGTAGTGGATTATTTCTCATTTACCGTCTAAGAAAGTGAAGATTAAACATTCTACGTGTGAATAAAAGTATACTCATCAATTAGCTACTTATGACAATTTAGCTAAACACAGGCATACAGCTAGGTGTGTTATGTGTGGATCACAAGATGAAACTAATAACCACTTATTCCTGACATGCAGAGCTGCAAATAAAATATGGAAATTGTGTAATAAATGAGTAGGTATTCAGTCATTACAGCATACTTGGTTATGGAGCACTTCCTAGCTTTGAGCTATGAGATTAAGCAAAACGACTAACTATGTATGGAGGGTGGTATGGTAGCCATAATATGGAATATTTGGACTCATGGGAATAACTTTGTATTCAAAAACCTAGTGTTAGATGTAGAGGAAGTCTTTGATTTAACCCAAATCAAAACTTGGGCTTGGATTACTAATAGGCATAATAAGGCAAAGTTCACCTGCTCTGACTGGTGTATGAATCTTGTATTATGTATAAAGTTAGTGACCTAAAAGACTTTTTTGATTAAGAGAGCCATGATAACAATAGACTATCACATGGTGAGGCAACAACACTGTGATACCAAGACATGTACTTTTGGAATGTGTGTGAGATTCACAAAAGCCTACCTGTGGCATGTTTCATTCTATGCATTATGCTAAGCACATGATATTTCTGATTGGTGTTTAGAAATAAAAGTATGTCTAAATTTCTTGATTTGGAGCACAAATATCAGGTAAAAAGGATAGGGGTATCAACAGACCATTGAACAACAAAATTTCTATGTGAGAGCATTAAATCAATACTCACCTCGAAAAGGAGCTTTTCAACAAAGCAAAATGTTCTTACATTGCACAAATACTCTGCCACAGTTTTTAGTAGTTACATTTAATTAGTCACATAGCTATATAACACAATGATGTAACATAAGGAGGATCTAATTGACTGAGGGCAGTTTTATGGTATGAAAAATTGTAGATATATTTGAGTGCAAGGATAAATCTTTATTGATATAAACTAATATTTATAACTTTCAAGAAAACAGAACGTAAAACTAAAATTTAAAAATGTATCTAAATTAAAAAACATATCTAAACTAGAAGATCAATTTTAAAAACAGATTAGTTTTAAAAGCAGACCACTAGACTTGTAACTAACTCCCTTAATTCATGCACCCAAAAAAACTACTTCTTTGATCAACACTATGCCACATGGATTGGTAAATATCCAATCCCTTGATTCTGGCTTTTTTTCTATTTACATCATAAGACGCAATTTTCCAACACTCTTCTTTGCTTCTTTTGATGCAAACTCCAATCTTGTTTCTTGGTTCTTCGAATCTGCGTTTTGTAACGATCTTTACTAGTCATTAGCTCCAACATTATGCTTTCTTTCTGAAAAACATGGGACCTGTTTTTTCTACCTTTCTGTAGCACACATTTTCTTGCTTCTTCAACTAGTTCAATCTTTTCTAAATTCCTATCAGCATCGTGAACAAAACTTTTCTTCTCTAACTCACCCGAGTCATCAATTTCAATGATACCCTTTGACTTCCTTGTCTTGTTTGACAGCTCCAGAGACACTTTTGGTTTCTCAATTTTCATTTGCACCTTCCCTTTCACATCTGCAGTAGCTGGAAGTATAGATTTCTTCTGTGTTCTTTTCTTAGAGATTTTAGTTTGCTTAGTTGAGTTTACACCCTGTGGTTTGACTTTTTTCTCAATATGCTCCCGAGAACTCTGTGATTCATTAGTTTCATATCCAGTTGCCTGTCTTGGCTTTTTAGTCTTGGATTCTGACTCAAGATTACATCTAGCTTTCGGTACTTTGGTTGCATGCATATTTCCTTCTTCGACTAAAATATCCTTTCCCTTTTCTTCAACAACGTCACGAGAATTCAACCCATGATTTTTCATTCCAGGCTTCCTAGATTACTTTCTGAGTTGACAGATTTCACAGATTCCATCTCTTTTATGCCACATCTGTCCCGAATCAGTAGCAGAAGAGTAAGCGAGGTCTGTTTGCAAGTTTATAAAGAAGGTTTTGCCCTTCATCTTTAGTGTCAACAACTTAGTGCCAGTAGTATCAAAGACTTCACAAGTTTTATCTTTGAACACAACAACATCACCTTTATCTAAAAGTTGCCCAACACTTAGCAGATTTTGATCAATTTGAGGGACATATAGAACATCAAAGATTATTCTTTTAGCTGAGCCAGAATCAATGGCAATATCACCTATGCCTTTGACCTCAATATAGTCTCCATTCCCAATTCTGACTTTCGAAAAGTGGGTTATGTCCAACTTTACAAACATGTCTTTATCATGAGTCATGTGATGAGTGCATCCACTACAATCAACCATGCTTCACTAGTGATGTCACTAGCAAAGCAAGTCGCCACAAAAAGATGGTCCTCCTTCTCGTCATTGGTCTCTTGAGCAATTTGTGCCCCTTGTTGCTTTCTTTTGCATACCTTCTCCACATGGTCCTTTTGATTTCAGGACCTACACACCACATCGGATTTCCACCAACAAATCCAATGAGGATGAAAAGTTTTTTTGCGGTGTTGACATGCTGAGTACTTCTCCTTCTTGTCATTGCCATCCTCATCACTTTTCTTCTCATTTTTCCAGCCTTTCTTCTTTGCTTTATAACTCGGTTGTGACTTTGCTAGAAAAGCTCCTTCCGTATTCCGCGGCTCTTGTCTCAAAATTCTTCTCTGCTTTTGGTTTTGCAGAGAGTTCATCAACTCGGTTAATGAGATTTTCGTGAGATCTCTAGAATCTTCAAGTGAAGAAATCTTTGTTTCAAACCTCTTAGGGAGGCTCACTAGCACCTTTTCTACAATTCTTCTGTCAGGCAAATCTTCACGTAGTAAACGAATTTTGTTTACCATGATCAAGAGTTTATCAAAATATTCTTTGATAGTCTCGGTCTCCTTCATCCTCAGCATCTCAAATTTTCTTCTGAGATTGAGAATTTGCATTAGCCGAGTTCTTTCGTTCCCTTGAAACGCTTCTCAAAGAGTATCCCATGCTTCTTTAGTTGTTTCACAGTTTATAATTCTTGTAAATACAACATCAGAAACTACAGAGTGAATGCAGGTCTTGGCCGTCGATCTTGTTCTTGATTCTTCATTATAATTTCTGATTCCAACTACAGTTGGATATGCTTGTTTTTGCTTTTAATCTTATGCATAAGGGTTGAAGCATCCTTCTTAGACTTCCAATTTTAACATATTTTTTATTACTGATAAAAAAATAAAGGATAGAGAGAACTTGTGTTCTGATTCATATTTATTGGTTCGGTTTGATTGACTCTGTCAAAAGCATAGCAGAGGTATTTCATGATTTCTTTTATTATTTCCATGAAACCATAAAACAAGTCGTCATGTTTCTCCTTATACATACTTTATCTTTTATGCATAGTTTATCTTTCTTGTGGTTTCACTCAACATTGAGCTCAGTGTTAAATTTTTAACAAAAGGATGATACAAGAAAAATTATCGAATTAAAAGATATTTTTTTAAATCAGACTTAAATGGGTTCAAATATTATTTAAGCCGTGAGTTTTACATTTTTCTTTCTTTTTTTCTTTTTTTTTTTTTTTTTTTTTTTTTTTACAGAAACTACATCCAGAAAATGACATCATGCTACAAATTACAATTCACGATGTAGAAACATTATTGGTAAGTTTTGTCTTGTTTTACTTCATTGGAGAGAAATAGAGATTAGATAGCGACTAGCGATGAATTGAGGGCTCTCTTCACTAAAATTTAAATTCAGCATAGCATGTTCTTAGTTTTGATTTTTTTTTTTTTTCTGACTAATCCTATGCACGAAATGGAGAAGATAAGTGACACTTCCATACAAATCCACCCTTAATACAACTATGCTAAGTGATTTGCAACTTCACTCATGGAACTTTTTTCTCCAAAAGGAAACACACTTTCTACATATTATTCTATGTCAAAGTGCAGCTAGTTTAACTTGTCAGAGAAAGGGAACACTTTGTCGTATTGATTACCTTATGCGCTATGAAGAACAGAGTAGTAAGGAAGTAACATAAGAGTAGGAAGGAATTTTTTGTTCAGTTTCAGAAAAAACGTTTCCCTATTTTGAAAACCGCTTATATGATTTTATTTCATGTTCTATTTTCATGTTTTTCCTCTAGAAACTTCATAAAATAGGAAATCCAGTGAAAATAAAGCGACATTTTCTCATACCAAAATAGATGTTTTCTGATATCCCGACAATTATCTTTTTACTTTTTATAGAGCAACTACCAGAATACCAAAGCAGTAGGATATCATTAGCTTCCCATTCAACAATATAGGAGAAAGTAATACTTGATAACACCTTGGATTTTGGAGCGAGAAAAAGGAGAAAATGTCTAATTTGTAAGGGATATTATTATATAATGAATCTAAGTAGTTTTTCTACGATTGCCTCAACGAAAGCCTTGTGGCAACTGCATTTACAGATTATTCCGCCTCTATCAAAAAGTGTAGTGCTTGATTCAAGTGCTACCCTGAACTTCATGTAAACAGCTCTTCCTGTAAATTGTAAGAGGTAGACAAATACAATTAGAATAATATATATGTAGTGCGGAAAAACATAAAAGAATTCGCTAAGGACTCTCAACTTTAAGCAGTTTCAACATGCAAAACAATTCACTAAGGTAGAGATCATACCTCAACTACTTCTTTAATCGAGCCTTTCCCTCATATAACACGCATCAGTGAATTTCCCCTAGGGCCAGGAAGCCATCCAACAAAATGGAACTGAAATTTATGGGACTCAAACCATAAAACTGTAAAACTGCAGAACATAAATGAACCAACATAGGGTTACAGCAAAATGTAGTTCTAGATGTCTTCGTACATTTGGATGGCTACCATGAGCAATATTGCAGCAGAATATCCTCTTCACACGTGATTGAATGATCCTATAGGCTCATCCGAAGACATCGATTATGGAAAACTAAAGTTGAGGGTTTGGAAGCATCTAAAGTTGAGTGAACGACGAATCATGAATTGTTTAGTGCCCCTTTGGAGTTGCAAGTAAAATTGGTCAATGAGAGTATCAAAACTTTAGAAACCAAATAATATGCAAAGACAAAATAAAAACATCATATGGAGTTATGAAATAATGTGAGGGGCAAAATAGCTAGTTTGATTTTCTTCTAGTAAGAATAATAAAGGCATGAGCATGTGTTGTCACAGTATTCAATCAAAGGGAATTAACTAAATAATATATGGCATTGGCAGGTTGTAAAGAGAGAATTATTGGACTGCCTACCGCAAAAGTCACGGTGAATTTGAACGCAGCCTGCTGCTTCTGATTGTTGCAAATCTTGTTTCAGTATTGGTTCATACCATCAATTCTTCTCAATGAAGGAACTGCAGTGGAAATTCAGTGTTGCTACTTGTTTTCTTCAATTGCTAAACGCTCCTTTTTCAAGGCCGACGAATTTCCAGCATACATCGTTGTTAAGTTTGACAATTCTAGATCCAGATCATATATCAGACGATACCCGTATTTCTTCACACAAATATCAAAATCATACCCGACCAAGGCTTCTATTTTATCATCCAAAGAGTTCTGAAATTCAATGAATTCATAGTATTTCAAAAAGACTATCCACATGTAATCTGAAAATTTGTCCATAATGGCTAGATCATCATCGAGAACCATTGGAATATTCTTACTACCATTATACTTTCCTTTTGCCTTTGGAGGACACATTGGTGAAACAGTTCCCATTTTACACCGAGCTCCGAATACTACACAAAACACAGCTGCCGTACAGTCATGCCCAAAGGGAGATGCGTCACTTCTTCTTAACATGCTATCCTCATCCTGATGGTTGAACAACCTTGGTATTTCACTTCCAGGAATAACACTTGACAAAATTGGATTCATTGGTCCGGACAACGTATGTATGCAGCGATGCGCCTAGTACGAAAGACAAAACTATGTTAGTTCATGGAATTTACACACAAAAATAGAGAAAGAGAAAGAAGGAACGTGCAGACCTCAAGTATTTGTATCATCCATGAAACAGTCATTCCGGTGCAGCGTTCCCTCTCAATCTCAACTAATTTTGGGCAGTTCAAAGCTTCTAAACCTGAGATTATAATATCTTCAGGTATTTCTTCTGGCATGTTAGTTCGTGAAGGGAGCTCAGGCCAATATTTCAGTTGCTTGCAATGACTTAAGACTAGATGATACAGTTTGGAAAGCTCCTTGAGGTTGGGTAGTTTAGAAAAACTGTTTCCACTTAAACTTAGCCTTTCTATGCTATGCAAATTTCCAACAGATTCAGGGATTTCAAGTAAAGCGCAGAAACTCAGGTCAAGTTCACGCAGACATGAGAAAGTAGGAGAAGGCAACAGGTGGCTGACTGAATCTTTATGTGCTTTGGAATGCAACAAGTGTAAAGGCCACTTAAACCATCTTTTCATGATGGATGATGTTGAGTGGGAACGTAGAGAAGCTTCACCCATACAAGGCTTCTTCAAACGACCTTCTTCTCTTGCTTCTTCTGATAACTGGATATACGACAGCTTTGAACAGCCCGAGAGATTCAGATAGCTAAGAGAATTGAGGCACAATATGCTGTTGGGCAAGCTTACTAGATTTTTGCAGTCTTCCAAATTCAAAACAGAAAGCTTTCTTAGATAAGCAATGGATGGATTGATCTTCCTGAGCTCAATACATCCTTGGAGATTAAGTATTTCAAGATTTAGATCCTCTCCAAAATGTGGTAACATTGTAAGACTTCTGCAGTTTTTCAAAATAAAAAATTTCAGTTTTCTTATAAGACCAATGGATGGATGGATCTTCTCCAGTTTTATACAGCTCTCAAGATCTAGTGTTTCAAGATTTTGGATCTCTTCGAAATGTGGCAACTTTAGAAGACCTGTGCAGTCTTCCAAACTCAGAAAACAAAGTTTTCTTATAAGACCAATGGATGGATGAATCTCCCTTAGTTTTGTACAACTTCTCAGACTTAGCCACTCAAGATTTATAGCCTCCCTCAAATCTGGCGTCTTGATCAGTTCTTGTGAAGCAGAGAGATTCAAACGCTTCAAATTATGTAAAGGCTGAAAGTCCAACAACAGGAAACAAAAGTCAATAATGACACTTATGCTTTCTTTGGTTTCTTTAATGTCTCTGTTGACATGCATACTTGTACAGGTTGCATCTTTCTTGCATCTCTCTTTAATTTCTTTGGTTTTTTTCTCTAATATTACTAAAGAACTATATATTCTTCAAACAAATATATATATATATATATATATATATATATATATATATATATATATATATATATATATATATATTTTATTGTTCGTTTGAAAAAACTGAAAAGAACAATAACTAACTGTACCTTTGTATCTTCCCATAGTTGTTTGATTTTGCTATTAATCAAGGACAACGAAACAAGGTTGTATGGTAGAAAACGCGTTGGCAAGCACTTAAAAGGATATCCATTCCAACTTAGATATCCTAATTCACTAGGAAGATAGTCTAGGCTTCCGGAAAAACTCTCACGATTAATTTTGAGCAACTTAAGATGGCTCATGTTTGAAAATCCATCGGCACTCAAGGTTGTTTTACCAAAAGGATACTC
>Ga0209700_105527_pt1 | contig 21202 bp, 18 predicted proteins | sample SiratroredBW_FD_187528 | JGI IMG/M metagenome (GOLD analysis project Ga0209700, IMG submission 187528) | Root nodule microbial communities of legume samples collected from California, USA - Siratro red BW (SPAdes) (version 2) | ecosystem: Host-associated > Plants > Roots > Nodule | place: USA... | reverse complement strand
TTTTTTATTATATATACTTGTTACATAATTTTATTATTTAATTATAATATTAAAATCTATTTCAATATTTTACCCACACTATTTTAATTTTTTCATTATTAAAATTTATTTTTTTATCATCATATTTTATATTTTTAATATTATTTTAATACCAAAACGTAACAGAAATATAATCATTTTAGTTGAACTTCTTTTTGCAAAAAAATGTCTTAAAATTCATTCACACAGCTTTTTTCAGTGTCACGCGTGCAACAACTTATTAAAATCGTACCACGTGGATACAAATTTAATTAATCTAACTAAAATTACCATCTCGCAACTTTTGCTTCGCAGGTGAATTCGTTTCATTGGCGCGAATTCTTCATTTATTATTACACCGCTCTCATACGACTTGCCCAATTAGATAAATAAAAAAATTTCTGCACCATTTCCGTAATTAATGGAAAAAATTACCCCTTTTTCGTTAACGAGCCCCACGATAACACGAGGACCACAACAGAGAGAGAGAGAGTTAAGTACAAAAAGAGCTCACCAAATTCCCAAAAGCAACACTATAACACATTGACACTACAACGGCTTCAACTCCGAAACCGTTCCGATTTCGTTCTCGTCGGAGGAACTTCGCTCCCCGTCGCGCCGTTCAATGCGCTGCCTCGGCCTACGGCGGCGACGATTTCACCGCGAAGTCGGGGTACCTGTTCGAGCTGAGCGCCGCAGAGGCCGATTCGCTGGTGGAGTACCGGATTCCGAAAATTGCGGCCGTTTATTGGCGGAAGCCTCTGCTTGTGGCTCGCCGGTTGGTCCAGAAGGGAAGTAGCTCGGTCTCCGCTCATGGGCACTTTCTTGGACCGCTCCGAGTCAATGTTTCAGGTTTCGTAACGGTCTTTTTATTTTGATTGTGAATTCACGTCCGGAGGAGGTGGTTTCGTGTTATTGGAGTAGTGAATTTTGAACATTTTGCAGGAAATGATGTGTTGTTATAGTTAGCAAGTAGAAATTTGTAGGACATAGTTTGTATAGCTGGAATTGAGCATTTTTAAAACTTTTGAATGGAATGATCGTTATTAGGGTGGAGATTATTTTTTGAAACCTATGGAATAAGAGTATGTCTGGATAATCTTCTCGTATGCTGTTATAGAGAATTGAATTTCTGTCGTAATAATAGGAGAACTTTTATAAATGTTGAATCCTATGTTGATTTTAGTTTATGGTAAAAATTTATGTCATTGTATCTTCTTATTTTCTTTTTTGTTAAGTGTTTACAAAGAAATTCATTCAAATAAGGCCTAAGTGAATATTCTTGAGATTTGTATTGGAAAAAATATTTTTATTTATTTATTTGTTCATTTATTTTGGTTGGAGCAGCAGAGCTAAGGAAAATATTGGTAGAGCTTCGGCCATTATGTAATGGTAGTTATTTTTTTAGAAGGGTTGAACCTTTTTCCTTTAACTTGTGCATTTTTGTCTTTGAACTTTGGCATTTCTTGATTGAGTAATGGCGTAATGGCAAGGGTCATTGATGTTATTGACCTATTAAATCTTCCAGATTGATAAATTTTGTGACACCAGTTGTGAATTTGTTGCCTATCTGCTTTGATTTCTTTTTTCTCGTGGATTTTATGTTGTAATGTGCCAAAACCGTGCTGCTCATTATGTATTTTAGGAAGTCTTTTATTTTATCCTTGCTATAATTTTATTCTTTATTACAGGTGTATCTTGCTATTAAAACTAGGATTATGTATTTGGAAACAATCACATAACTATAGGAATTTGTTTCCTTAGAATTAGCTTTCTATATTTCCTAAGATAAACAAAGGCTCTTCCTCTTCAAAGAAACTCTTGTTACAGTAAATTTTCAAACTCATAATCAGAGCTATCATGCAAATTCATTCTCAATCTCAATTTGAATATTCTCTTTGCCCCCTCCTTGTTGGGTTTGAAGTTGCACCTGGACCTTTCTTAGAAGCATGAGAAGATCCAATTACAATACCATCACTTGATGATTTCTCGTCTCCTTGTATAAATTATTGGTTCTCTAAGACTTGAAGCTTCATAAATAGTTACCCAGTTAAGAGTGGGATCATCATAAAAAACCAACTCATTTGGACACTCTTCATTATCATTATTATCATCTACTTGTCCCACTACACTCATAAATGTCATTCATTACAATAAGGTTTATTTCATCCCTAATATTGAATATTTGAACAAGTTGTTAGTTATAATTTATGTAAACTAAATCATGCAACTTTTTGTGGTCTAACCTATTCCTTTATTTTAGATGAATCTGTAAAATGTGAATTAGTTTCTTTCTACATTCTACAAAAAAAAGATAATAATGAAATGAGTCATGTCATAATAATAATAATAATTATTTGCTCAAATACACTCTAATTACAATGGGCAACACAAGGAGTCCAATAGATATGAGGTTTTTTCTCTTCCATTAATTTACCACCCAACACAAAATTGCTTCCATTTTTTGTGATAACTTGAACAACATTTTCCTTTCCAATCAATGGACATGACAAATTTAGAACAATCAATGGACTTGACAAACATTGTCCATGCAGACAAGCTCACCAAAAAGTTAATCAATCATCATTACTTCCGGTCAGTCCATGCATCTGACGTAGTAAAATAAACATGTTTGCTCACTACAATTTATGATCTTTCAACAACTTTTCAGTGTAGTCAACCTTCTTGTTGAGAAGTGGAAATCTAATTTCATGATAAGTAGGAGCTGACAAATTAGGTCCATAAACACCTATAGCATCAATCATATTTTGAAAACTCTTCAATCTTACAAAGTTGAATGACAAGCCTGTTCGGTACCAAAATCGAACAATATATTGATTAGCTGATGTCTTCAAATTTTTGTCCCATGCTTCTTTGATATTAGCTTGTCTTAACTTTTCCTTTTTTCTCTTATCTATTTGTAGCAATTGGATTTCTACATAACATATCTTTTGGTCTTTTTTTTCCACCACTATTTCTCCCCTTATCATTACTAGTTGTGAAAGTTTCAACTTAATCCTCACTCATTATTATTATGTCGCACTCTATGTAGGATTGATGGAAGAGGTTGCTGTTTTTTCTTTAAATAATCTCCAAAGCTCTTCTCTCACATTTTTTGGAGTCTTGGTGCATGGAACAACATTGTTACTTTTTGCCATCAAATGTTCTTTAGCTTTAGTAATTCCTCCTTTTATAACTTTCCCTAGTAATTACATACAGTTGCATTTAAGTTTGATTCATCGATTGGATGACAAAGTCATTTTTGTGGAGTGTTCTTGAAGTGTCCTGGTGAAAATAGGTATATCTTTTAGAAAATAATTATAATGGAAGTGGAAAAAAAAACCGGAACGAGGTTGCCATTGGAAACCAAAATAATTTTAAACAGGAAAAACACTTGCAATTGGTAGCGGGGCAGCAGCAGTGGCAATGGATGATAGTAGCGGCAACGGTGATAGACACGTCATTGATAGTATCATGGTGGCAGTAGCGGGATCGACAATAGTAGGATGGGCAGTGACGACGAGTGGAGTGAACGACAATGACAGTGGCAAGCAGTAGCTGAAGTCAACAAGAAAGAAGAAGAGGCTGCTGTAATGTGTTTGGGTTGATAACCCAACAGAAGAGTAAGAGAATAAAACATTAGGGTTTCTTGCACCGCACAACCTCCTTTGTTTTTGGATGGGTCTTGCGCATTGGCTCAACCTCAATTTTTGGACGAGTCTTGCGCCTTGCACCGCTATACACATTAGGTTTCTCTTCACCTTTTTCACCATCTCCGTTCAGTGCTAGCATTCCGTGATGTAGAAAGCAGTCACCATGGGTTACCATGAGAAACCCGCATCGCTACCACCAAGCGGCAAGCTGTAAACTGCCACTAGTTTCCACCATGGTGATGCCATAATCGATTTTTGATAACTGCTACGGGATACTAGATTCTGCAGCCACTAACCATATGACTCCACTACCCAAATATTTCACATATTCTCCATGTCCTAGCCACATAAAAGAGGACTATAGGTGAAGGAATTCAATGAAGACCGTGATTATTCTCATTATGCTGTTTAAAACTATTAAAACTATATACAGCATAACCAGCAGTCAAGATTCCTATTAAGTTTTATCACTGATGAAGGCTACATGCAATACAACATCATTAAGGATGCTTTTTCCTTTCATTGGGTATATTTTCAGTTCCTTTACGACACACATCAGGGGAATGTGAAATAAAAAAGAATTAAGTGAAAGTTAATTTAACATTAAGTGATGTTCTGTCAATTATTTGAATATTGTATTCCAACTTGTTTACAATTATTAAGATTTAGTATTCAAATGCAGTTTCTAGTGAGTACAGATGGTGGAAATACTGGGATGTATTATGTTGAAATATAACTTTATGCTCATTTTCTGTTAAGTTCACCCACTTTAATTTACAGTGAATGTAATTAAGATATGCAATTTGAAAGAAATTTTCCTTGTAGGATTTGATACCACCATCATATCTAGATGAAATCTCATTGCTACAAGATCGAAGAAGTCCATTTTCCTCTGAAGTTGCTTTCAGTATGATAGAACAAGAACTTGGTTTATCTTTGGTAGAACTTTTCTCAGAGATTTCATCTGAGCCTGTAGCTGCCGCTTTCCTTGGGCAGGTTCATTTACTTTGCCATTTCGGCAATTTTTTTTTTGCTAACAATTGCAGAGATTCTGAGAGAACTTGTATGTATTTCTCAATTTTAGATTTTATTCCCTTCAACTTGGAATTTCTGTCTCTGAAGCATAGGATTATCAAGCTAGGCTTCGCAAAACAGGACAGGTTGTTGCTGTCAAAGTGCAAAACTAGACAGGTTGTTTCCCTTGACATATTAATCCTGCGTTTTATGGCTGGATTGATCCAGAGAGCTGGCAAATTTAATGCAGATCTTCAGGTAAAGTTGTAGTATATGACTAAGTTAATGTATGGAACATAAGAATTTTGATTATATTAACATCAAAATGGTTATGATTGCTACCGATGTCTCAACTTCTGACCATTTGATATGGAGTTATTTATTTTTCTATGAACTCAGTTTTGGGGAACTGAGGCATAGTACATATTGCCTATATTTTATCGTTCAATCTTGTATCTATCTACATGTGTCTGTTATATTTTAAAGTTGTTCTATATTGCATTGGTTTATTAAGCATGGATTGCTATATATGCAGGCAGTTGTTGATGAGTGGGCATCAAGTCTTTTCCGGGTATGCATTGTTTTCTTGTATTTTCACCGTAATGATGTTTTAGATAGAGTATGTGTGATTGCATTTGATAGAGAACTGAGAAGAACATGAATGAGGGCTAGAAAGTCTGAAGAGGAAAGGACTTTCTGGATCAAGGAAGTATGTTCCGTTGTTAATCATGCTTCTTTAATCTAGGAATTCCTTTGTTCTTTAGCCTTACGGGGCCTCTATCATGCTATTCTTAGGTCTCTATCGGTATATTACACAACAATATGAAATTGTTTTCACTATTTCTGTACAGACTTATTGAAGCAGAAATGAACCTGAAAACTGAGTGATATTTGTAACTAAAATTGAAAATAGAAAATGAAAACAAAAAGCATTTTCTCAAACCAAATGGCCCTTAATATATCTGAATCTTTTATCTCTAAATAGTGACTGTAATTGAATTTAAAATCCAACTCAACACTGTTTCAAAGTCGAAAAATTTTACATCGTTCTTTCTTTCCCTTTGGTTGATTAGAATTGTTTGTTGAAAGAGATGTTAAAACACTCTTTGGACTACAAAACAAAGTTTATTTTATATAAGCTGATGGCAATAAATAAATAATATGATGTTATTGCTATAAATCATATTCTAGTATTCGCTTAACGATGTAAGGAAATGAAGAACTATTTTATTAATAATAGTCGTACCAATTACATTCTCATCCTCTCAAGTTGTAACAATGATAACAAAATGAAAATATGTTGAAATGAAAAGGAAGATTTTTAAATATTTTCTCCTAATAATTATGAAGATACGGAGAATATTATTAACGTAATAATTTTCTATTTACAATACTTTTTATTGAGTTGGTAAATGAAATATCAATTATTCTCTATTTACTTAGAATATTCTGGAATCTACCTCTGGCAAGATTAATTTTTTTCCAGTCAATTTGATCTTTTTATGTTGTATTTGATCATAGATAATGCTTATGGTTTACTTGTTATCATAATATAGTTCTATAAGATTGACATCCTTTATTAAAGGTCATCTAGAATGATTTAGATTCAAAGTTCTTTACGCTTGAAATTTAACTTTTATATTATAATGAAATACTTTATCATGGTTTTTGCTTCTCTAGTTGCTGGAATTTCTCGAAGAAGCATATATTATTTAAAGGTGTAGATTTTTTTTGCCAGGAACAAAACTTGCATAGCCTACATTGTATATATTTAGGGTTCTCCTACATGAGTTCTTTCTCCGACTCTTCAAGTATAGAAGAATTTTGTCAACTACTTTATCATGCATAAATTGATTAATTATACTAATTACATAAATTGATTCCACTTCTTTTAAAATAGTTAATATTCTTATCTCAAATTCACGATGATAAATTTACTGCAATACCACGCAACATTTGTTACTCATGCCTATTGTGTCAATATAAATCAATTTTAACCATTGTTAATATCACGTGTTTTACAATATCACATGTGATTGTTGTAATGTTATTATTACTTTTTATAAATATATTATTATTATTATTATTCTAATTTTATTATTTTTATTACTACTATTATTATTATTTAATATTTTTGTATTATTAATAGTTTTACTATTATTTATAATTTCATTATTATTAATATTTTCATTATTATTTATTATTTCATTACTATTAATATTTTCATTATTATTAATATTATTAATTTTATTTTTATTATAATTATTATTTTATATTACTATTTTAATATTTTACTATATTATATAGTACAATTAATTATATTACATTTTATAGCATAATATAATCAATTTATTAAGCGATTATTTTAATGTAACATAGTCTAGTATCTTATATATATAATCAATTTTGTCACATTATATAACATACAATAGTTACATAATCGATTATCTTATATAACAGCAAACGTATTGTAGTGTAATTTAAAGGGGGATAGATATGTAATTCTATATATACCGCAAGTCTGTCGTTGCTTTAATTCGTAAATCAACAAACATAACAATCACTCCTCTTCCCGAGTCTGCATCTTTATTAACAAACATAAAAGTGAATGGCAGTAAAATTGTGGAAGAGTCTACATGCCTCTTTTAGTCACAGGTCAGCAATGAACTGCTCAAAATACATAAACAGAAATTCTTTTTGTGATGCAATACAGGAACACAGACCTCGGTTCATACGCCTCACTCTTGAATCTGAACAGGCTCAAAACCCCTATCAATAGAAGCCTTCACAGCATCCACTACCAGTTGAGTTTTTCTACTAATCGTTGGCCACTTCTTCTCGGGTTTTGCGTTGTTGAATTTGATATCTGCCACCAAACGGGCAAAATCATTTACCATAAGAGCCTCCTGAGGTAAGTCAGTTTTTGTTATATGCTTGCTTGGCTGTGGAACCCACTTTGTAACAGCTTCATCAACACCTGATTCTGTAGCTGCAAAAAATGATGCTTCCTTCTCTTCATAAGGGAGAACGAAGTCATGAACATGTAGTGTTCCTTTTGTCCCAAAAGCAATTATATCCGTTGTTGTGTTGGATAAGAAGGAGCAATAGAAGGTTGCTACTTTTCCATCCTCCCAGTACAAAGTAGCCCCACAAGACAATAGCACCCCAACTTTATTGTGCTCAGGGTTGCGCGAGGCGATTACAGTTTTGGGTAGTTCATAGTTGGCAGCCCACAGAATTGCCCTAATACTGTACCAACCTGCATCGCCAAGGACACCAAGAGCATCAAGATCTGGCTTCACACGAATGTCATTCTCAAGGAACTCGGCACGCGCACTAAATGTAAAATTGGAGTGAATCTGGGAAAGTAAAAAAGAAAACGATGGATGTCAATGCAGAAGATGAATGGATAATACCCCATTCCCCTCCCCAATGGTCTAACATGGCCAAGAGTCTAAGTCTCAAAGGAATGTCCTTTAACTTGTGTTTTCATTCAACAACTGCCATTTAAAGTCCAAATAATATGCATTTGAGTAAAAAAAAAAAAAAAGTAGAAAACAGTAGTAGATGGTCATTGGTCACATTATTTAGACTCCCTCACTGAGATTAAAATCACCGTCACAAAATTTGCGAAGATTTCTATAGAAGAAAAAAAAAACTTTAAAAACAGATGTCACCAATGTAAAACAATTAGAGAGAACCAGAATACCGGAGCAAATGAGATTTAGATGAAAAGGTAAAACAGAGAAGGTTTTCAATTAAATCTTTCCGTTATATCCCAAGAGATGTCTGATAAAATAATAATATTTTTACTTTTATACACCCTAAATTCTTTCATATTTTAAATAAAAATTATCATGTATTAATAAATAATAAATCTACCTCAACATATTTAATATTTTAAAATAAAAATTGCTGTGAGTCATTGGTGTTTGACGGGTTTAATAAGAAAAGCTGAAATATTAGTCCAACAAAAATCAATGCTGAATTTAAAACAGGTTCATACCGATTTGAGCTGGCCAAAAAGGTTTGCATCGGAGAGAAACTCCTTCATCTTGGAGGTGCGGGGGTGGTGCATCCACATGGTACCGTCCATGAGCTGCACCCCATTGGATTCGCACGCTGCGATTATCTCGTCAAACTCAGCAACATTAAGACCAACCGGCTTCTCAAGCAGCACGTGCTTCTTCTTGCTGGCGGCGAGCACAGCCCACCGCACGTGCAGGCTGGTGGGGAGCGGCAGGTACACGGCGTCTACCTCGGGGTCGTCGAGGACGGCCTCGTAGGAGTCGTACACCTTGGCGCCGGCGGGGAAGCCGTTGGCGGCGGCGAAGGCGCGGGCCTTGTCGAGGGATCGGCTCCCGACGGCGTGCAGGGCGGCATTGGGCGCGAGCAAGACGGCGCGGGAGATCTTGCGGGCAATTTGGGCGCAGCCGATGATGCCGAAACGGATTTTGGGGGTTTCCGCCATTTTGAGAGTTGAAGTATGGACAAATGGAGAAAGACGAAAGGGTTTTGGAGCGAGGCAGTGGTGTGCTAAGTGTAGTGACTTGTTTGGTGGATCAGGTTGTCTGGCTTTTAAGAAATCACACCATACCCAGTGTTACTATCAGTAAGTATCTGCACTTCCAGATGATAAACGTGTTTCAAACTTAGAAAAAAAACATCTATCTTTAACCACACATGTCATACCTACTTTTCCTTAACCCCACATATCAATACATGGTCCCAATCCTTTCTTTTAAAATCAAACACCGTACAAACATAGGAAAGAGAACAATTACTATACTTTTTAGAATATTATTAAGCTAAATTTATTAACACTTAATAAAATGTTTGATTGATTAATTTGTTCTAACTAATCCACGTTTATATATTTTCTCATGGTTTTAAATAAATTTGTTGTGATACTTTCGGAATATATATATATATATATATATATATATATATATTGTGTGAGAGAGTATCAATCTATAATATTTAGATTAATAGTGCGAAATACACTAGAATATTCTTCTCTCAAACCAATTATGAGTCACATTAAGTAATTGACTACGGTTATTTCTCATTCCTAGCTTAATGAGTATTACTCTGGAAGGTAATCTCTCAAGGCTAATTAACTCTATCAAAAGAGTATTCTTTTTCAAGTGACTCGTGGGTCGACCAACATGCAATAATTATAAGCCTAGATGATTGTGTTATCATCTTATGTAACTAGTAGATAGTGATAGCGTCTGACAGACAAATACACATTTTTAGACTCTCTCGTACTATAAATCACACTTTTATTATGATTGTTGCATTTTATGTAGTTTTGAGTTATGCTCCTTTTTCTTTGCAACATCTTGATAACTAAATGCTTGTCTCCTTAGTTAGTAAAGTCTTTTGCATTAATGCATGGTTAATCGCACACCATTCAGATAGTTGGGTCAGAGTTGAAAGACTCTTGAAGTTGGTGAAGAAAGTAGCTTTAAATCGTGTCTCGAGAGATCTTCCATATTTACTTTATATTTAATCTTGAATGAATCTCTTAAGCAAATGAACATTCCTTGCAAACATAAAAAAAAAAAAAAACTAAGCATTTGGATATTTATTTAAGTAGGAGGTTAGCTTAGTCTATGCATATTATTTGATATTTAGTATGTGTTTCATATGTTTTCGTGTGTGTCTTATTAAACTTAAGAGAAGACAACACATGTTGTATCGTCTATCAGACAAAACACTTGCGTCTTACATAACCTGATGTTTTCATAGAACTATCGTCTTATCAACAAAGTATGATCATGTTTTATACTCAACTGTTTTAAGCACTAATTAAAACATTAGAGTGTTGAACTTTTGTCTTAACAATCTTCATCTTTTTTATGATACTTAAAACACTCAGTTACAACATGATTCTATTTAAAATCACTCAGTTACAACACGATTCTATTTAAACACGTTCAACAGATCAAGTTTTCACAAACAATTTTCACTCTATACAAACTTTTATAGTGCATAAAGTTTGATGGGTTATCAAACTATTCAATCTAAACCGATTTCTCATTAGTCAATTTGTTACACAAAATCAGTACAAATTACATCAAAAACTGCAAATACAAAGTTCTTAACCAAATAAAGCTTCTCCCTCAAATTTTGAATCTCTCCCTGAGATTATTATCAATTTTCCCTCATGAATCTCACTTAAAAGAAAAGGTTTAGAAAGCCTTCATATGAAGAATTATCTTCATCTGATTCTTTATCTATGATTGATTCTCTATTGTACAAATGATTCTTCAACTGTTTCATTCTTTGTATATCTTCTTTGAATTTGTCTTTGATCAAATGGAAAGTATCTTGAAGTTCAAGCATTTGTTTTTTATAGACAAGTTCGATTTCATTCTCATGTATTGAAGACTTCATTCTGCTTTTATTTTTGGTAAGGAAATCCTTGTAAGCTTAACTCAACCTTACAAAACCAGTTTGTAAGGTGAGATTTGCATCCACTCATAAACTATTGAGACCTTATCTCTAGTCGATGTGAGATCTTTAACACACCTCTCTGTTACTCCTCCTGCAAGTGTATTGAGTACTCTCAAGTAATATAGAAAATAAGTAAGAGTATCGTATCTACAGGGAACAAAATTTACGATTGACAATTGAATGTGTAACAAAGTATTATGAACAAAAACATGTAACAAGAATGTATTGATTTTGAATGAATATGAAATGTAAAAACAAAACAAGTAATTTTTGAATTTGTGAAATTTATATTAATGAAGATCTTGGGATTGAATTGTATTGATCTCCTTCTCAACGCTCTTGATCATAATGTTAACATCATCTCTTCCAATTATCAATCTGTGCAAATAAACATTATTCAATCTGATTCCTCTAGATTTGAAATTCATAAATTAAACTCAACTCTATCCCCAGTTACTAGAATAAATTAATTAGCATTAAGCATAGTTGCTATAAACAGTCATTACATTATAATTCATCCCTGAAATTATACATGCAACGCGTTAAACGTTTGATTCCAAATTAAAAGTGTGTTTTCCAGTCACAATAAGAATTCTAAGATAGATCAAAGTATGTATAAAACATAAAACACTAGCAATTGAAATTAATGATATCACGTAATGTCAAGAGTGTTTTTCAAAGTTGAGAAATTACATTCAATCCCAAGAATAAGATAATTTACCTACTCATGGTAGCCATGGAAAATACATGAAAAAAGAAAGAACAATGATATTGATCCAATACGGCTGCCGTCAATGAGTGAGTGCCAGTGAGTCCCTCCACATTTGACCTAGTTTTAGCTTTTCATAACTTTTGTTCTTTCCATTAGGTCAAAATGCGGCCGTTATCTCGTAATTCACGCTCGAACAGCGTTGACGTCTTCAAATTAGGGCTACACTATGATATTCTTTTAAGTGAGTTTTAGCCCAGGTTGTATCCTTCGCTTAAGCAAAAAGTCACTTATGCTCCTTTCTCTGCATCTTTCCTTTAATTCAGCTTCTCTGTTCCCTCTCTCTTCATATTTGACCTAATTCTCAACAAAACACGTTCTTGCACCATAAAACTTATTAAATAACAAAATGAATCATAAAGACAATAAAATTCAAATTAAAACCAAATTATTAACAAAATCAACTTAAAAATGCATGAATTTAAACTAAAAAATAAAGCTTATCACTCTCTCATGTCGAGACTTCCGAGACTATATATTTAAGGGTGGTCCGATGGCGGCTTGATAGTAGGTGGCCCGATAGGCTCAACAACTTTGTTAGGATAAGCTCTTATACCATCTTATGAAGGGAATTTTAAGACTAACTCAATCTTACAAAATCGACTTGTAAGGTGAGGTTTGCACCCATTTATAAATTATTGAAAAACCTTATCTATAGTCAATGTGAGCTCTCCAACATCATTTGAAATGTTGACTCTTTCTATCCTTTTGGTTTCCATTTGATACCTTTGTGATAAAATAGATGATTCTTCTTGTATTCTTTGCTATTTAGGTTTGCTAATTTGCTCATTTGTAATATCAAAATCAAGATTTGATAGTCTACTATCAATCTTTGTTCATTCTGGATTCAAATATACCTATTTGATCCTTCGGTTAGGAGTAAGATAATATGTAATCAAAAAGCTGTTTATTTCTCACCAAAACAGGAATTCTTAATGTTTTTTTAAATATTTTGTTTTACATTAAGTAATGTTTTCAAAATCTGCCCATAAGTGCTTAGAAACTTAAAATTTTTCTTATAATAATGGTTTTGCCATTTCTTGGAGAATTTTATTATGTTTTTTCCTTTTCACAACCTCATTCTGTTGTGGTATTCTCAAAAGAGAGAATATGTATGGTAGCTTGTATTCCTTTTGCAGATTATCCTACACACATTTAAAGACTTACTTTTGTAGCTAAGAAGGAGAAATCTTTGGTCTTGTACACAAAACATCATTTTATGTTCTCTTTTAGACTAAGAGTTCAAGTTAACTAAAATATACTTATGCAAAGAATTCATGAGATATGAGAGGTAAAATATTTTCATATTTGAAAAAAACTTTTTCAACAGTTTCTCTTTCTTACACCCTTTGTTATGAAAAGAGTTTGAAAAGCATGTCACGTTTTAAGAGCTCAAGCCTTTTATACCATGATTATTTCTCCTCTTTTCCAATCAGCATGTATGTACTCTTTTGGCTATAAAAGATTATTAGACAAAACTTGTAAAGTTTATTCTTTTGTCGGGCAATTTGAATGATCTAATGATTAGATGACGAGACTTCTATAGAGACATGACTTTACTTGTTTCATGGAGGGGTACCTTGTTTCCCTTCATGTTCTTACAGGTTAGGATGTATTTTTGTTCTCATGAACTTATGAACAATGGCGGTTTGTGATCTAACTCATTTTCTGGTTTCCTTTCTTGTTAGTTCAGAATGATTATCTCTAGCATTTGTATCTAAGACTTTCGTGACCTGATTTTCCTTGCATGAGACAAACATCCTTACATGATTGTAGAGATAGATCTGATTCTTATGTCATGGGCTTGGCAGAAAATTTATCTAAAGTGAACTATGCATCAAACTAATTTGGACTTATTCACAAAAAATATACCTAAATCTTGTTTGAGTATTTTATTTTGCAAAGACAAGATTTTGGTTTATTTATTTTGAAAACCTTCTTTGCAAAATGAATGTGATGGGTCTGATATGATATATAAAAATATACATAATGTCGTACCTTGTTGTTTATATATGTCCTGCGATATAACTTACTTTTTCTGTGTTTAAGCTTAAAGTTTACTCTTAAGTTTGAGTGGTCTTATGTGTTGTTCAGACGTTTCCTCTTTGTCCTATGAATATTTTGGCATCATGGTCTTCCTTGCTTTCACGAGAGGAATTTCTTTCGTTCATCACTTCTTGTTTTAAGCTTATTATGCATAATCTTTTCTTCTAGTCATTGTCAAGTGTTCAACCCTTTAGAGGTTGACTATGATATCAAATGTTAAAAATAGAAAAATCACAATAAGGGAGAGTTAAATTGTGATTTAATTTAAACTTAATTTTTTTTTGCAAATGTCATTTGAGTAATGATACGAGGAAGATAATTTGGTTTGCAAAATTGTTAGGTATTCAAGTGTGAGTTTAAGTCCCACATTGGGTAGGAATGAGAAAGTTGAGCAATATATAAAAAAGAAGACCCATAGACCTAATGCCTTAAGGTTTTGGATTGATGGTGGTGTCATTCCCTTATATGGGTTGTCTCTTGTCTCATTCTTGTGAGATATCCTCGGTGTTTCCCCCTCGGATTCTCCTAACAAAAATAATTAGACTAAAATTCTATTGTGTTATATGTCATGTCAAATATACTTTGCTAACTTTTATGAATCATTTGTCTATAATATTTTTCATTGAATCTGAATAATAATTAGACTGTGATTCTTGTGTATGATAGATTGCACCGGATGAAAGTTTGACCTAAGATGATTAATCAAAAAGAGATGAATATTTAGTGCGTGTTTCATTTGTTCTTATGTTCATCTTATCAGACATAAGAGAAGACTGCACAATATTGTATTATATGTTATAAGAAACACTTACGTCTTAAGTTTATGTTACTTTCATATAACTATCATTTTAGATACGAAGTATGAGCATGTGTTTATACTTAGTCGTTTTTAACACTAATTAAATCTTGAAGTATTGAGCTTTTATCATAATGAGTCTTATTATGAAAAATTAGAAAAAGCTTAAAAAAATTGACCTTTAGAACCAAATTGGGATTTGGGAGTCTAGGTATTGGAAACTTATTATATTGATTAGCTTAAGATAACCTTTAACGAAATGTGTAAAAGTAATATACTTTTAAAAATATTTATTTTCCCTTTAAATCATACAAAATTTAAACTATTTGTTATTTATTTATTTTTGTAAAAAAGAATTAACACTTTTATTTGAGTTAATCTTACTTTTACATATTTATATTCACAATAAAAAGTTAGTGTTATGTAATTCTTTTTATAAAATAGGTTTTTTGAAAGTTTGTATTTCTTTATTTTTAAAGTTTTAATATTTTTGTACTATAATGTTTGTTTTAAGATGGTTAGTGTTCTTACGAGAAATGAGTTGGAATCATTTGAGATAAATTAAGAGCACTAAACTTTGACTGAGTTGAATCCTCTTTCAAAATAGTTATCGAATTTTATTGATAAAACACCAAGAAATAATTTACCTGTAAAATATCATTTTTATGTCCAAGTTAGTAAGAATTTAGATAATTAAAATAAAATTAATGAGTAATCATTTGAAAATAAAGTTAAATTTACAGAATTAATTCCTAAATTCAAGTTGATACGGTATATTGGACTGTCTTACATTTATATCATCACAAAAGTCATTTTCAAATCCAATTTATTTATTATTCACGTGGTCATACCCTAGATAGTTCAATAAGTTTCATATCCTTATCAATCATTGTCAAGGAAAAATAATTTAAATTTCATATATTTAATTTTAGCTATCAGTACATAAACAAATGTGAAATTGTGCTTTGTATCAAATTCTTCGTCTCAAACAAAATTAACAATGAGATGAAAATGAAAGTTACTTTTTTTTTACTATTAATTAATGTGATTTAAGAAGAAAGTTAGCGTGGGTCGAATGAAAAGTAAACGCAAAACTTTTGAAAGCCAATGTTACCCTGTTCTACATGCACCAATGCTTCTGCAGTTGCCACCGTGAAACACGAGAACATCATGTAGAAAAGGCCAACCACAAATCAAAACCAAAGAACTAGCCATCCCTCCATAGAAAAAGGCAGGCCAATATAGATATTTTTCCAACTCACCCCTTGTTGTCCTATTCCTAGATGAGACAAATTCTTCCTGTACCCTAATATCTTCTTCCTGCACCCTAATATAAAATTTTAATTCCACAATTGACCCTATCCGGTTTATACGGGTAAAAAAATAAGAACCGAATGGTATCCCCATCCGGTTCACATTTCAAAAAAAATGACAACCGGATGGCACCCCCATCCGGTTGTCATTTCAAAATAAAATGACAACCGGATGACACCCCATCCGGTTGTTATTTTAAAAAAATTTATTTTATTTGGAAATGACAACCGGATGACATACTCATCCGGTTGTCATTTTGATTTTGAAATGACAATCGGATGGGGCTGTCATCCGGTTCTCATTTCCAAATAAAAATGAGAACCGGATGGAACCCATCCGGTTCTCATACATCAAATCGAAAAATTCTTCTCTTCGTCGTCGACAACGTCTAAACCCCAAATCAACTACTCTAATCAGCAATATCACTTACTAATTGCTAATAAACACAAAAAATTACTTACTTATTGCTTGTTTTAAGGATTAATCAAAGATTTGAAAACAGATGAAGTTAAAATGACAACCGGATGGGGGTGCCATCCGGTTGTCATTTTATTTGAAAATGAAAACCGGATGACATACTCATCCGGTTGTCATTTTTTTTGAAATGTGAACCGGATGGGGGTGCCATCCGGTTCTTATTTTTTTGCCCATATGAATCGGATGGGTGTGCTGGGGTATTTATGGAATTAAAAGATTTGTATTAGGGTGCAGGAAGCGTGTATTAGGGTGCAGGAAGAATTTGTTCCTAGATGAATGTAAAAACTAAAAAGGCCTTTCTTCAAAGAGAAATTATATTTACAGAAAAAGTTATGCAGTATAAAAGTGATAAAATACTCAATAAAAAGTGTTGTATGATCTATCCACATACTATAACTTTCCTTCATTACCCAAATGGTCTGTACTACTTTTTACATATCAATCAATAAAAATTACAATCAATATAATTTTTAAAATAACTACGTATAAAACAGTAAATTTATCAAATATAACGACTTATAATTAAATAGTGATGCCAAAATTTTGTCTTCCTCGAAACCTCGATCACATATATGGGATATACATAGTTTATATTGTGAGAGTATAAGTTATTTTTTATTATATAATTATAACAAGATATTATTTTTAAATAACGTGAGTTATTAAACTGTAGTTTAATTGTAGCATCTCACATATACCATTAATGAAGTTTAATTGTTCCTTTAGTCCCTTCTAAATACAATTAAGATTCTCCACCCCCTATATTTTAATGTGCAACCTCACAATTGGGTGAAATAATAATAGTAGACCAAGATCATCGAGATTCATCATAAAAATATCAAGGTCCAGATGATTTAGAAGTTTCATTTAAAAGAATATTAGTTGTCAATTTGTTACATTAAAAATATTTGCAATATCTTTAGTTAAGAAGAAACTATTGTTTACCAAGAATTGGTTTTCAAATAATTTAAAGATATAAGATTCATCTTTGTAATAAGAATTGGCACAAAAATATTTGAAATTTCAACTTTCTTAGTTCTTTTATTCCTTTTTGACACTATATCAATTTGGTACTTTTATTGAGCCTATTCCATACCATCCAAACCAACAAAAAGACCTAGATGAAACTTTACTTATGATTATAGAAAAATTAGTCAGCCTTCAAATACAGCTCAACACTACCTAAGAACATCATAAAGGTTGCTACCTTGCCTGCAACAAAGTTCAAACGACTTTGAAAACCAAGCATGACACCCTCATCCATACCATTACTACCATCGTCCCAAACTACTACTAATCATACACCACCATCAATAGAGAACACATCTTTTACTCCACCACCAGGTTCCAACTTTTTCTGTACTACTTTTACCACCACCACCACCATTCCCCCTTTTCACTTAACTCCAATGCTCCCACCTACTATACACCCACCAAAAATACAATTATCTTGCTATGATGGCACATACCTTCTAGATTGGCTTTTCCTAGTTGATCAATTTTTCCAATTTTATAACATATCATGGGATTCTCGTTTATACATGACTTCCCTTCTACGACAGGAGAGGCACTTAGTTGGTTTAAGTAGATGTATTAGAACCATCAACTTAGTGATTGGATTTCTTTTAGTCGGGCCCTTGAACTTCGTTTTGGACCCTCAACATATACCAACCATCAAGGAAAGCTATTTAAGCTCCGACAACATGGTATTGTCACTAAATATCAAACAACTTTTGAAAAACTTTCCAACCGTATCTTAGGCCTAACCCCTTAGATGATATTAAATTGTTTCATTTCTAGCCTCATCCCAGAAATTTGTAGCAAGTAGTTGTGCTTCAACCAACTTCTATTACCCAAGCTTTGGGCCTAGCCAAATTGTTGAAATCCCAAATCAATGATTCTAAATGTTACACAGGCAACTTGTATCTTCTGCCTCAACCCTCCCAAAATCTCTTGCCTTCTCCACGACTCCCTTTCCATACCCCCTCAAAAACTAACATCTCCAACCTCCCTCCCTATAAAAAAAAAAAAACTCACATCAGCCCAACTTCAGGATTGTAGGGTTTATGTTACAATTGTAACGAAATTTTTTTTTCTTCACCATAAATGTATCACCAATCATTTCCTACTTTTTTTAGTCGAAGAGCTTTCTTTTGAATACCCTATAGACTTTTCCTTATATAACAACTTGACCCTAACTCATATGGTCCCACTCATGTCCATCTATCTCTCCAAGCTTTATCTTCCATTCTCTCGGCTCACACCTTCAAATTTGAAAGTCATACAGCTAACCTTCTCATCACAATCTTAATAGATAAACATAACATATTACAACACCGACTTGCCCTTACCTTTCCAGTCATGGTTAGTAAGGGAGAATAATGTTCTTTCCTTTGCCTTGATGTTCATGTTTCCTTCCAAAAGCACTCTATCGCAATCGTTTGAAAAAGATAAGATAATAAAAAGTTTGAAAATTTAAGAAAAGGAGTCGTCACTATAGTTTATCAGGAAAACTATAGAAAAACCAAAATTAAGGCTATGGTATGCGAAACCGGATTTTGAATCCGGGAGTCGGTTACGTATGGGGAAGGTGTTAGCATCCCCACAACGTCCGTCATAAGACGGTACCTTTAATTAAATAAGAAAACTGAGTGCGATTTTGAAAATGTTTATCTTTCCAAAACTGAGACAAAAATTAAGGTAAAAATAAACAAAAATATTTTTTAAATTTTTTGAGGCCCGACAAGGTTTGACCTTGCTCCTACGTATTTCCATCAGGGATGAAAAATCAGGGTTACGTAGTTCTTTGTTGAAAATTTGTTGGTTGAAGTGTTTGATATCTTTTAATTTTGAAAATTTGGTATATGTTTAATTTTTTTGAAATTTTGATATTTTTTGACTTTTTTCAAAAATGTTATATTTTTTATGTTTTTTATAAAATTTCGTTTTAGATATCGTTTGACGCGTATGGTCCTTTGATTACCTAAATGAAACATTTTTCGAATTAAAACCCGTCTGACGCGTACGGTCATTTGAAGTTTAATCGAAATTATTTATCGTATGAAAAAAATTAAAAAAATAGAATTATTGTTAAAGTTACATATTTTTATTTTAGAAAATAAAGTTTCATGATATTATATGTGTGAACAATGAAAAGATGATTAAAACAAAATTAATGTGCCTTCCAAATGAAATCATTATTTAAAAAAAGAGATGTAATATATAGTGGGTTCCACGTAAATGAAAATAGAATATGATGGAGTGAAAATAAATAAAAAAATAAAGTGAGATCTATGCATATACAATTAACATATAGGAAAGAAAAAAAAACTTTATGTTTTAACCAATTTTGGCATTTAAGAATGCAGCCCCACATGCATTTAAATGGCACACAAAAAGTAACATTAACTAGATAGCATTAAATGGCAGCCACAGAGAGAGAAAATAAGGTAAAAAAAGGAGAGTGGCATTTAATGCCAAACACATGCAATGCACGTAAGAGAGAAAAGAGAAGGTGGCATTTAATGTCATCCCATGCTCGATAGAGAGAAACAAAAAAGGTGGCATTTAATGCCAACCACATGAACATAAGAGAGAAAAAAAAATAAAAATGAAAGTGGCATTTAATCCCAACATGCACGAAAATTATATACAAATCAGGAGAGAGAAATAACAAAGAGTGACATTAAATAGAAAATAGGAGAGAGAAAACGAGTGGGTGCATGATGGTTTGGCTACTGAAAGTATAAGGGAGGAAAAGGGAAGAGCTCTATGTTGGTGGTGGCGAGCGGCGGTTGACGGCGGCAGAACCGAATCGAACTAGGGTTTGGTTTCAAAGGTGGAGTGGGCTTATGGAGGTGCAAATTTGGCAGTGTTTTGGCAAGGCGTTTGGCATTGTGGAGGTGCGGTGGAGTAGCTTATGGAGGTACAGTTTTGGTAGTATTTTGGCAAGGCATTTGGCGTTGTGTAGGTGCGGTTTGGAGTGGCTTATGGAGGTGAGGTTTTGGCAGCTTTTTGGCAAGGCGTTTGGCGTTGTGCAGGTGTGGTTTGGAGTGGCTTATAGAGGTGAGGTTGTGAAGGTTGTAGTGGAATGTTTTCAAGGGAGGAAATGGGCGTTATGAAGTTGCTGGTGGTGATGGTGGCGTTGCAGAACTACCACTATAGGCGACGGCGTTGTTCAATGACAGTAACGCCGGAGAGTACCATGGCAGTGGCAGAGTTTTTACGGAGGTTGTTTCATGGTGGAGGTTGGAAAACATGGAGAAGTTACATGGAGGTTTTATGGTTGGTATGGTTGCAGCATGAGAGGTGGAAGCATTGTGATCGTGTCAAATGGAATGATGCTTTGGGTTATCACTTATTATTATTCTTTTTATAGATGCTTACGGGATGAAAAACAAGGTGCAGTTTGGCTCAACAAGTTCAAGCATAAAGCTCAACTCGGAGCTATCAACTGTTATCGGAATATTTCATAGCAATATATGGCATACATGCTTAATGACATAATGAAGCAAAGAAAAACACATTACGCGTGTAAACAAGAAATCTTGATACCTTGTTCTTGGTCTCTCTGCGCCTTGTACTTCTGGGCCACTTCTTGTGGTTGTTTTTTTTTGTTTTTGTTTTTGAGTGGTGAGAGTATTCAGAGTGAGG
>Ga0209700_105523_pt1 | contig 21216 bp, 8 predicted proteins | sample SiratroredBW_FD_187528 | JGI IMG/M metagenome (GOLD analysis project Ga0209700, IMG submission 187528) | Root nodule microbial communities of legume samples collected from California, USA - Siratro red BW (SPAdes) (version 2) | ecosystem: Host-associated > Plants > Roots > Nodule | place: USA... | reverse complement strand
AAAAAAAAAAAAGAAAAAAACCCCATGAACTAAAATTACATTGTGTATAAGTTTAAAAACAGCTTTTAGATCAGCTAATATGATAGAACTTCTTCAAATTATGTATTGCATAAACCAATTTTAGTGAGAGAATGTTTTTATCTTTTTCTTTAAAGTAGGTCAGGGCCATTTGTGGATTTGGTATGAACCGGAATTGATTTTACATGAGTTATCACCTATGTCCACACTTGTTATAAAGTAAAGGAGGATATTTCTTTTAATCATATAATGTTGAAAATATAATTTTATATGAATGTGTAAGATGAGCTCTGAGATATCTTACTGGTGTATATATTGCCAACATTTTTTCTTTATCTTACTGCTCTTGTTGTCTTGCTTCCATATGAAAATATTTAATATTCCTCTATTTCTATCTTAATCTTCTTTTTATGAAAATTTGGGACAGAGTTATTAACTCTTGCATCATTTGTAGTCGGCAAATACATCTGCTGGATTACCGACTGAAACGCAGCTTGGTTTAGTCTCCCCCTTTTATTTGAGGAGGTTGTTTGAACGCATGGGCGCAACCTATATCAAATTGGGTCAGGTATGAATGGATACCCCAACTTATTCTCCCTCTCTCCCAGTTTATATTTCATAATATTGAGTCAAAAACGATTATAATTGTTTTGTTTCAGTGTAAAATGGCTATATGATCAGTATTTGATATTTTAATTAACTTCAGTTGAAGAGTAGTGCTAGTTGCTGATAAAATTTATATGTTATAGCCATTTAATATGATCATTTTCTCAATACAGAACTTATTTCTAATTGGGTAGTTGATCTTCTTTGTGCCATGCAATGCACCTTTGCACTGATGGTTATATTTGGTTCTGTGTGGTAGTTCATAGCATCTGCGCCAACACTGTTTCCACCTGAGTATGTACAAGAGTTCCAAAATTGTTTTGATAGAGCTCCTCCTGTTCCTTATGAGGAAATTGAGTCTATATTGCGCAAGGAACTAGGAAAACCATTGGAAAGTGTTTATGAATACATTGACCCAACACCCATTGCTTCTGCTTCTATAGCACAGGTATAACTTATGCACCTATATTTCTCTTTCAAAAACTTTTATTTGGATTACTATGTGGCTGCTAATACAATATATTACATCTAGGTTCATGGTGCAAGGCTAAAAGGGTCACAGGAGGATGTGGTTATAAAGGTCTTAAAACCAGGAATTGAAGACATATTAGTGGCAGATCTGAATTTTGTTTATGTTGTTGCTCGAATATTGGAGTTCTTGAGTCCTGAAATAAGCCGAACATCACTAGTAAGTAATATGGGCACTTTTTACCTCTATATGGACATTTTTGCTACAACACGAAAAGTAATGTTTTTTCTTCACAAGCATCTGTTCCCAAACACTGAATAAATTTCTTAATTATGCTGCCTATATTTTATCCTCCTTTGTTCTTATCTGTTGTACTAAAATCATTTTGATATTTTATCTCTTTCAAAAACCATTTTTTTCACAATCCTTGTTATTTTCTTGATTGTAAATAAATGGTAGTGGCCAGAATTTTGTTGTAATGATAGCAATCTTTTAGTAGGTTGGTATCGTCAAAGATATACGTGAGTCTATGCTTGAAGAAGTTGACTTTTACAAGGAAGCTGCAAATATTGAGGCTTTCAGGAGATATTTAGAAGCAACGGGACTAACAGGGAATGCAACAGCTCCCAGAGTGTATCAGTACTGCAGTACAAAGAAAGTTTTAACTATGGAAAGACTGTATGGAGTTCCTCTTACTGATCTAGACTCTATAAGTTCGTTAGTTTCTAATCCAGAAACCAGCCTTATAACTGCTCTCAATGTGTGGTAGGACTCTGAAATTCTATTGCAGTTAATATTCCTACATCTTCTCCTTTTTTAAGGTGAATTTTTTGTATCTTGGTATAAAATGTTGTTGCAGGTTTGGAAGTTTGCTTGCATGTGAATCTTTTCATGCAGATGTACATGCAGGAAATCTGTGGCTTCTACGCGATGGCCGTATTGGGTTTCTCGACTTTGGTATGCTTCAGTTTCATCTTCTTTATAGATATGGTTTTAACTTTTTGTTGTGCATTTCTCATCTATAAATATTCTAAAGTTTTGAAATAGTCTATACATTTTATTTGAAATTAAGGTATTTTTGACACATTTCTATCAATGTGTTTATTTTTTAGCTAAACTTTAATCGTAGTTGTTTTGCTTAATTTTTTTATGAGCTTGTTTACCATTTCTTTTCTAAAACCTACAAGTTTTACAGTATTCAGTTGTGTTATGCACATTTTTGTTAGGGATTTTGTGTGCTACAAGTTTCAACCTACATTCGACAAAAAAATTTATCTGCAGGAATTGTTGGTCGTATATCCCCTAAAACATGGGCTGCTATGGAAGTCTTCTTGGGATCAATTGCTATTGAAGATTATGACTCCATGGCATCTGCCTTAATTGAAATGGGTGCTACAAACAAGGATGTCGATACTAAAGCCTTTGCCAGAGATTTGGAAAAAGTATTCTCATCAATTAAGGCAAGTATTGTAACTCACCCGTACTCACTTGTCAGCCATATGTGACTACATAGGTGAATGTGTATGTACTGTGCTAATTTGAGATCTTATAATGACTAGAGAATAGAGATATGTATGACAAAATTATATTATATAAGTGAATAAGTGGATGTGAACCTCAACCCTACAAGCCAATTTTATGAGTTTAGGCTTAAAGTAACTTTTTAAGAGTTTACACACATGGTTTTAGTCTTTCAGGCTTGATCAATTGCACAAAATCCCATATTTGGGATTTTCTCTACATACAGTAGGATATATCAGTGCTCTCACTTAATGAATCCTTTATGGATTTGGATTCTTTCGTACTAGAGTTTCACGTGACAGGGTTGTGTGGGGGAGAGAGAGACTGGGACCATACTTGTGCTAAAAGTGTAGAGACCTGCGCAGTTTATTCATATATCTATCATTCCTTGCACACATGGTCCTGAGAAAATTAATGATTAGAAAAGTGTGTATATATATCTGTCTTCATGCGTGAATTTAAAATTGATTGTAAACAATTTTCAGCATTGTAGTTAAGAAAAAAATATTAAGATATCTCATTTCATAGGTGGTCTATATTCATGCCTCTTAAATTCCGGGATTTAGGTTGAATAATATAAAGAAGTCTTATTATATTAGTTATCTAATAGGCAAAGAGTGTCATCTAGACAAGGTATTTTTCCCGTTATTGTAGATGAGTACTTCAATCAGAGTAACATTATACATATAACCTGGTCCCAAAATAATTTGAGTGTTACTGTTATTGCTTACATTTTTGCATTTGTTGCCACTCTGCAACTGCAGGAGTTGGACACTGAAATAGTTGTAGCAACTACAAGTGGAACAGCCAGAAATACAACTGCTGTTGCAGCTAATATAGTTTTCGATGAAAGGCAGATGAATGCCCTCTTTCTTGATGTGGTAAGCTATTTTAGATTGACCTAACCAGATACCGAAGATAACTTCTATGTCTATGTAAAAAGTTCTAATTCTCATTGTTTACTACGGGTATTTGAATTGATACAAATATAGAGTTTTGCTACTCATTAAGCAACTTTAGTTGCGCTTCCTTTCTGTTTTACAAATTAAGTTGAGGCTTCAAAATTTCTGTCAGTTTGTTACTCTGATAGTTTGAGGGTAGCATCTTGTTTCCATTATACAGTGCTTATGTTTTGTGTTTTACAGGTTCGGGTGAGTGAATCATATGGATTAAAGTTTCCTCGTGAATTTGCTCTTCTCCTGAAACAGCTATTGTACTTTGACCGCTACACACGGTTGTTGGCTCCCAATTTGAACATGCTTCAAGATCAGAGGATTTCCATTGCCTCCAATAGAAGAAGCATGTATAGAGACAAGTATTAACACAAATCTAGATGCACCCCATTTTGTTCAAAAGATTTAATGTGTTTTATTACACTGGTATATAAATAAAATAGTCCATAGTTGTCATGTGAGACAGCCTAGGATGGAATTCGACATCCTTGTCCTTAATCTTATATAATAATTCTTATTGCTATGTATGTATATTTTTCTACGTGATTTTAATTTTCTCAGATAAAAATAAGAAATTTGCGAAGAAATTTTTTCAGATTATGAAAGGGTCGTCCCATTTATCAAATGATGCCCCTTTAATGAGTTAGATAAAAATATGCTTATGGAGTTTACTCTTAGAAAAAGTTTGCTCCCATCAGTCTTTGGTTATGTTATGAAACTAAACTGGCAATTGAATTCATCAAGTATCGATCCAAAAATTTATCTGTTGAACTATGGTTAAATTGGTAATAATAAAATAATATTAGTAATTATATTCTGTATATTACTAAAATTGAAAAATAACATATTTTGTGAGTTTTAATATTAAAGTACACATAAAAATCAAAATACTTCATAATGTTTAGACTTAAGGTTCACCTATACATGATTATATCATTTGAAAATAAAATCACGAATACTTTATTTCGTATTTTTAAGAAGAAATCTCCATAATACTTTTTAAGTTTTTTTTTTTAAATTATAATATTTATTGGACTGCTACAATGGTGGGATCGACCAGTCCAGATCTTACAATGGTGGCATTGCTCTTCGCTTTGGCTGCAGTCATTTGCTAGTGTTGATCTTAACACATTGCTGGGCTAAAAATTAACTATGACTTACAGAAAATAAAAGTGTACAAATCACACAATAATTACATCTATACAAAGCCAAAATTACATTCTTAAAATCAATATATTTTCAGCATATATTGCCAACTGTTACACAAAATTACTGATGCAGATCTTAGAGGAACAAGTCAATCTCACTGCCCTTGTTCAATAGAATTAAACAAATAATTGATTATGTAAATGCCTCATCACCACACTCCAAAGTTGGAGAAAAGAACTCACCCATTTCTTGATCCTCCAAGCTTCATTTTAGATTCATCTTATAAAAAGAAAAAACCGAATTGTCATCTGAGCGCATGACTGTTGAGAGTTATATGACTCCCATTTTCTGAATTGAGTATGAGCTCTTTTCCTTCAACAAATTATGGAGTCCCTCTTACCACTTGACTTGGTGAGGAATAACCCATCAGTTGATGAAGAGGTGAACTTTTTGGCTGTAAACGTGCCACTATTTCTGGTGCAATATTGGAGGAGTTCATAGTTGATTCATCAGTTTCAACTGAAGCCTTACTGGTACTAGGACTTCTTGCAGCAGTTTTCTCCTTCTCTGTTATAGTCTCCAATGCACCAGAAGATACAGTTGGTTTATCATATTCACTGCCATGCAAGGGATCTAACACTGTTGCAGACATGGGATCTCCTTCTGAGGAGTAGCTCTTACCAACAGAATTTCCATAATCATCAGAAAATGAGGCATGATCTGCATGTGGGGAATGATAGTAGTTGGCACGAGACTCTGATGGTGGATTGCTGCTGCCATAGATAACCTCGTTTGGGGACTCTACAGCATTTGATGCATAAGAGACTATATGACTTCTGTTCTGCAGAGAAAATTTGAGTACCTCTTGACATGAACCACATTTGAGCTGGTGAAAAACCCTCTTGAAAAGGAGGAAATCTGCAGGCAGATGCAGAAGTTTTAAGCATTTGTTGCAAGTGACAAACGGTGCTCCACCTGCTACCGGCCGGTAATGTCGCCTCGTCGAGGTTGGTTTCTCCCTAAAATGTTTTTTCACCTCAGGCCTGTACATCTGATCACTAGCCATTGTTTCATGGGGATGTGCCAGGAGGTTAGAGGTCACGGACCATTGTGGACTTACAGGATAAGAACGGTGAGGTGAACAACAATTGTGACCTGGACTAGGCCTACATAACTCTTCATGCTGATAAAGATCACGTGGAAGCAACTCTGCAGAGTGTTGCCATTGTTGGGGACAGCAGTTAAAACAAGAAGGATCAACGTGGTGTATGCTGCATGTTGGCTCAGTTGAATAAGGTGCACACGAAAAGTTATGCTTTTGGCACCAGTTCATTCCATGACTACATATGGGGTAATCCAAACCATGATAAAATCTTCTTTCATGATGAAGATCATGGCTTTGGTATGCAGAAATGTGACTTCCCATGGACAGTCTTCCATTCGTTTCACCACTTCCATAGCCAGTTCTGTTGAGTTGATCCTGCAATTTATAAACCAATCTCAACAGTTTCATCTTCTCCTGGTCAGGGTCATCAAAGGAGTCATGTGAAAGATAGCTTGAGCCGCAGTAGAACTCATCAATCATTTGATTTGATGTGCTTCCACTTTCATAGCCAGATTGTGAACCACTTCTATGGTGAGGCATTCTGGGTGGAAACTCGTCTCTCTTTGTTCTCATCCAATGTGCATGATCATGTCTTGTAGTCTCTGGAACTTCATTTATATTCCTTTTGCTGTCTCTTGGGACAGAAGGCCTTCCCTCACGAGAATATAAACGGTTTAGTGTTTCAGGATCTCCATGTAGCATGCTATTAACAATGCCTTTTCCCTTTCTGGATCCTCCCTCAAAAACGCCATTAGCAACAGCGTAAGTGTTCTCAACAGAATCTAAATATTGATTAGGGAACTGCTCATCCACCCCATCATTTGAAGAGACACTCCCATCATAAGCATGATAGCTTCGAGTGGTTGAAGATTTAGACAATCCTCCCAGAGTACCACTAGTCTCAAAACCAGGGTTAATTACTTCTGTGTTATCAAATGTATCACTATGAAAGCTATGATAAATGGTTTTGGAAGATGCATGATTGCCAAATGTACCTTTTTCAAGTTCACATGGGTAAGCACAAGAAATGCTTCCTTCTTCAGTACTTACATTTTTAGCAGTAGATGTATTTCCTGCATTGTCCACTTCAGATTTTGCACCCAATAGATCTGATTGCGGATGTTTAAGATCTTCACCATTCAATGCAGACACATTCACCTCCTCTTCTGTTATCTCTAATAACAAGTTTCCGTCATGTATTTCTTCTGATCTTGCTTCGCTGCTTCCATTAATGATGACTTTAGGATTTGCACCAAATGGCGCCAATTTGTCATTATTGACTGCTTCTCCATCTGATCCAGAAAATAACTCTTGTTCTGGTCCTTCTAGTATCAAGTTTCCATTATTTAACTCTTGTGCTACTTTTAAATCATTGCCAGCAATGTCCACTACAGACTTCACCTGTACTGAAGCTGATTTCTCATCATCGGCACCTTCTTTAGCCAATGCACTAATTAACTGCTCCCCTGCACCTTCTAATGGCACATTACCATTACTTAGCTCTTCTCCTTCTAGTAGCAAGTTTGTATTCTTAGCATTTACTACTGAACTCTCTGCCATCATTTCTGCTGAGGCCTCATTCTCAAAATGAGTTAGCTCATCTGAAAAACCACTGTTGGAAACCGCTTGCCTTCTTATAGCTGACAATTTATAGCTATTCATCTCAGTTTCCAGTTGATCATCTGGTGAATTAAAATGTTCAATACATTCTCCATAGCGTTCACCATTTTCAATTTGATCCTTTCCATCATTTCCATCCAAAGAACATTCTCCCAAGGAAGAGCCAGATGCTTTTTCCATAAGACCATTCTCCTGAAAATTAATAGTCTGCTCTCCATTGAATTTACCATCATCAATTTGATTCCCTTCACCATTTCCATTCAAAGAACATTCTCCTGAGCAGGAACTAGCTGCTTTTTCCCTCAAACCATTCTCCTGAGAAATAACTGGCTGCTCAACATTGTATTTACTATCGCCAATTTGGTTCCTTCCACCATTTTCATTCAAAGAACATTCTCCCGAGGAAGAACTAGCTGCTTTTTCACTCAAACCATTCTCCAGGGAAACAACTGGCTGCTCTCCATTGTACTTACCATCTTCAGTTTCACTACTCTCCGCATTTCCATTCAACAAACATTCTTGTGAGGAAGAACTAGCGGCTTTTTCACTCGAACCATTCTCCTGAGAAAGAACTGGCTGCTCTCCATCACATTCAACACCTTTAACTCGAAACCTTCCACCATTTCCAACCAAAGAACACTCTCCTGAGGAAGAACTAGATGTATTTCCCCCGAAACCATTCTCCTGAGAAGTGATTAGCTGCTTTCCATTGCATTCACCGTCCTCAATTTGATCCCTACCACCATTTTCACTAGAAGAACATTCTCCAGAGGAAGAACTAGTTTTTTCATTGAAACCATTCACCCGAGAAGCAACTAGTTGCTCTCTTTTGCATTCACCATTTTCAATTTGACCCCTTCTATCGGATACATCCGAAGAGCATTTTCCTGATGAAGAACTAGTCAACTCTTTCCTCACACCATTTTCCTGATATCTAAGTAGCTTCTCTTCATTGTTGTACTGTTTATCATCAGCTTCAGGATGCACAGCATTTCTAGGAGCTGCATCAGTTTCACGCGTACTAGATTCTGATTTCACAGCATTACTTCTTCGTTTCTTAGCTGTATGGGGCGCAATGAAATGATTTCAGTCACATATTAAGAATTATCGAAGCATGTATACAGAATCAACAAATATTTCATAAAACTAATATACATACAAGAGGAAGAAAATAGATTGAAACAACAATATTTGCTTCCTAGAGTCGGAAATAACTATTCTAGCAACACTTTTACATCAATCTATCAGAGAGAATAAATCATATCAGAAAAATCAATTTGGTTTGCAGAAGTTCACAAGAAAATAGCAAGCCAAACATTTTGTAAGAGCTCAGCAGCCACAAATTTCACAGCTGAAAACTTTCACTCCATCATTTTTCTCTAGATACCCATAAAGAAAAACCATATAACAACGAAATTTTTAACCTTGAAGAGTTGTGCCACATCCACCACACTTATACACATCATAGTCTGGAGACTCTTGAAGAAGCTGCCAGCATTTAGGGCATAACACTAATCGCGGTTTGGGTTTGGGAGCTGATTCACCAGACATCTTGCTCAAAATTTGTAACAAATACTAACAGATTTTCCACAGTAGATCTCAAAAGTGAAATACCAAATTCACTCACAACATTCTGGCCGGAGAAAATGGTCTCCCAAACTTTCTCGCCTGCATCGAATAAGATTTCAGTTTAACTCGAAGTCTCAAAAGATATTGGCTCCTTAATTATGTAAAAAAGAGAACATGGTGTTCAAGAAATTGAAACAACAAGAAAAAACAGCAATAGGCAGAAAACAATAAAAGCGTTTGGTTCATATTTAGTAAATTTTGACGAAGTGGCTTTATGGATCTTGAACAGTTAACTCTACAAACTCAAATTTAGCAGACATCACACTACCATCAAGATACACCAACTACCGAAATAAATGCTTTCGGATTAGTAAATACACTTCAGAAGGAGCATGCTCCAAATTTTGGAAGCAAATGCATAATTCTCAGAATCTATCCACCCACCACATGCTCTTCAAAGGTAGTCTCATAGCTCATAGTATTCAACCTCAAAAACTCATTTTTAACTACAATTAGAGATATTCTTTACAATTTTTCCTACATTCTAATAATCGGCAACACGGCTATGAGGTAAGACCAATCATGTTTTTAGATCTAAAAGTTACAACAACCAAAAAAACAAAAAAGAGGAAAAGAAAATAAAAAACAGAGAAATTTGCTGATTTATAGCGCAATTTGCGGTTTGCATAAAATTTAACCGAAAGAGAAGCCCACCACACCAACTATATAACCAACATTCGCACCCATCACGCAAAAACAGAAACATTGAAAAGAAACACTTTTCAGAATACACAAACCCCACAAAGAAAAAACAAAATCAAATACCATTTTTTCCTCCAAAAAACGAAGTTTAAGAAAACCAACAGAAAAAAATAAGGAGCAGAGACATTCACCAGAAGAAAAAACATCAAAAGGAAAAAAAACGTTTCAAAACACACAAACCCAAAAAGAAAAGCCAAAATCAGACTCATTTGTTTCTCCAAAAACCGATTTTTAAGAAAACCATCATCAGAAAGATAGAACAGAGACTCTCACCGGGAGAATCAACGTGCCCAGTACCCAACAACCTCAGTTTGCAGATTAGATCAGACCAGAAGGGACGTGGAGAGAGGAAAGGAAAAGGATAAAGAAGGGAAAAGAAAAGGGCGAGAAGTTGAAGTGAAACGAAAAGGGTGAATGAAACGAAGGTGGCGGGAAAGAACGGGCAGAGAGAAAACGAGAAGCTTTATCTTTTTCCTCAAACTTTTTTCAATTTTCCACGGAATAAGGGAGAGAGAGAGAGAAGGAAGATGCAGTGAATTATGAATTTATGAATGAATTGTCCATTTGTTTGCGTTTGCGTTGGTTTGGTCAACTCTTAAGGATGTTTCAATCTGAGTTGAATGGTCTTTGGTGTGTGTGTTAAGTGTTTATGTGTTGGTTTTGAGAAAAGTAGTAAAAGAGGAAGTGATGAAAGGGACAGAAGTGGAATGAAGAGGGTTTAAGAGTCGGCGCTGTTCCCATTTAAAGCGGAACCAAACAACCAACTACCAACCGTTTATGTGGCACTATGTGTGGGTCCCACCATTTGACTTTTACAATTGTTTCATGAGGATTAGGTTTTGTTATCTTGTCATTTAACACTGTCGTGTTGGCCAAAACTAGCCTATAGCTGCTAAATGATCTGATAAACACTGATATTTAATAAATAAGTCAACAGATAAGTTAAATGTTAGTATATAAATGGAATTTTTATTTTCTATAATTTTACATTTTTAAAAAATTAAACTTTCTAGTATTCTATTTATTTTTCGAAATTTATAAATAATCTTTTGAGTTTATACAAATCATTTTATTTAAGTGTGTTGATGCAATTAGTATTAATTAAATTTAATTTCTACAAGTTATTTTCGAAAGAGAAGTCATTCTGTATAATTTATATTTTACAATTTTTGTTGTAATCTTCATATGGAATTTTATAATGAAATACTAGCTACTTTCATTTATAATATTAAATATTTTCTAATTTGAATAGTATAAACTTAAAAAATAACTCAATAAATATTAACAATGTATAATATTTAATTATTTATATAAAATTAAAATAATTAGTTATGGATAAAAATAAATTAAAATGATGAGAAATATATAAAATTACAAGATAAGGATAAAGAAAATTTAAATAAGATACAAATTAAAATAAAGAAGTAGCTTGCACATTCAAACTTGGTAATAAAGTGGAATGGGGTTATTGTTTGTCGCGTTTTCCGATGATTGGAAGATTCTGAAAGATTATCAAAATCAGCTCTTGGGGGATTCCTAAACAGGAACAGCAGAATATTTTACTTTACTTTTACTAACTTTTCTTTTAACTAATTAAAATTTAAAATATTATACTGCTGTTTTTTATATCCTATGATTTCTTAAATTCGAGCTTTTTTCATCAAGTTGGTTTGTATTAGAAATTATCAAAAATAAAAAAAAATTATTTATAATTATGTGTAAATTATCTTTTGTAGGTATGATTTTATCATTTTGAAGTTGTTAGCATAACCTATGTTAAAAGGGAGAAATCGTGATAGGTTTGCTCAACTATAATATTATTTGTTGGTTTCAAAATTCTTATTTATACAACATATTAATTAAGGTGAAATATGAAATATAATCTATTTAGAGTAGAGTAAATATTACCTACAAAACAAAAAAAAAAATAAAAAATACATTAAATTTGTCCTTACCTAATTTATTAACATGAAAAATAATTTTGATGAGCCTATTTTAAGAGAATTCACTAAGGAGATGTTATAATAATGAATCGTGGATCACATTTATATAAGAAATTGATATAACTTCTAACTCAAATCTAAGACTATGTGTTTGTGAATCTTTTTTTTATATACATTGTTCAATTTCTTATTTTTACTTAATGTGAGAGTTAAAATTATACTTGGATTCCTAATAATCTCCTCCTCAAGAAAGTCTCATCCACACTGGTACATCTCTCTCAAGTTGAAACACTTTTAACCACCTCATTAGCAATCCTTGTATCACCATTCACATTAAAGGGACACTATATTTTAACCTTTGTCAAGAAAAATTTCAATATCAAAATCATAATGTACTCATATGAGTTATCGACTCTAATATCACTTGTTAGGTATTTTAAAGGGATTCACCAAGGAGAATCCGATGGAACCAATATTTTAGCGGACTTCAACAAATCGTTAAAACTGAAAGAAAAGAAAAACTCGGAATAGGCTTGGAATGAGCCCAAACCAAGAAGGAAGCCATGAACACCAACATTTTTGAAGGGAAAGTGATGTTTGATGGTAACGGTAATGACAATAACTTAACGAGTGGAGTAACATGAAAGAAATTTCTAATTAATAGGCTTAACACAATTTCATTGCAAAATAAAAATAATTGAAATTGTCATACCAATGCATAACTTAATTGTTCTTATTTTATATTGAAGTCATGTGACAATTTATATGTAAACACATTAAATTCTATATTATACCTTAATTAATTAAAGTTGTGTATATTAAACACAATTTTTGACCATCATAATATTAAAGTCATGAAAACTTGACATGATTTCTTTTGACTTAGGTCCAACCTAAAATTGTGTTTCATCATGAAAACTTATTCAAAATAAAATCGTGCCTAAGAGGTATGACTTACTTATGAATAATTGTTTTTGTTAAATTTCTAAACAAATTATACCAATTTGGTAAAAAACCTAAAACTTAAAGATTTTTCTATAATTATAGTTCATTAAACAAGTTTTAAGTATAATTAACATATATTTCATTTTTCTTACATTTATAACTGATGATTCATGTATCTCATTAACATATAATTGATCAACAAACATCCTCTTATCCTACATCATCTAATTATTTCAAAATATAATTAGACTTTCAATATCAAAACATAACCATATATATATATATATATATATATATATATATATATATATATATATATATATTACAAAATACCAACATTCGTTCATGTCATTGATCTAAAGGTAATGTGACTATTAACAAAATTTCCTTTTATTAAATTCTAATTAAATTTTTCATATAAAGTATCAAATCCTACACTGATATATATGTTTTCATCAACATTTTTTTCTCTTTTTATTTGTATTTATCTTTAAAAAAATAAAAAAAGAAACACACAAAAAGTATAATAAATAAAAAATAATAATTAATGTGTCAAACTTTGTAATTAACAAATGACTAAAAATAAAATGTTCCTAAGATTAAACATTTCATGGGAAGAAATATTTGTTTCTTTCTAACATTCAACTCTTTTTTTAAACTTTATCATCCCAATACTGATGACAAAAAAAAAAAAAATCTCTATAGTTTAATTTATTCACTATATTTGTTTTATTTTTAGTTTTCGGTTCCCTATAGTTTAATTTCTTTTATGAGTTAATAATTTGTCTCTTGAATTTAACAAACGAGAGCTCTAAAAGTATTTCTCGAAGAATATGATGCTTATATAAACAATGTAAGAAAAAATTTCGCCCAAAGATAGAGTTGGAAAAGGTTTATTTATAATCACGGGTTACTTTGTTGGTTAATTTTTTTTTAAATTTAAATCAAGAAAGTTATTCAATATTTCTATTTTTAATGTATTTTAAGAGTATTTATATATTTTTACTAACTTTCTTTTAGTATATTCATATATTATTGTTTTCATTCATTTATTGAAGAAATTCATCAACTTGTTGGTTAAACATTATTGTGGGAGTTTAGGAAATAATGTCTACTTTTAACTCAAATTTATAAATACATCAAATTGATTTTAAAATAATACATTTGTTAAGTGCCTTAGTTTCGTAATCCAGCTACAGTAAATTGATTTTTTTTTTGTGACTTTTAGTTTTTTAATTTCCATCTAGAAGAGGAATAAGATCTTTTAAAATACTATTGTCAACATGAAGCTGTAGATGAAGTAACAGGTTTTGACTTCCATGGATGGAGAGTTGACGTTGGACCAAGTAAAAGTCATAGCTTTATTACCCTTTTTAAAGCAAACAACAAGACCACACGTAACATAACCCTTCTTCATCACTGATTAATTTCCTTGAAGGAGAAAATGAATTGAAACAGTAAAAGCAATTTATTTGTGTGAAACCCTCGTCATTTTTAGTAATTTTGTGAATTTCAATAAAAAGTTATTTTTACCATCTAGTCAGTTTCTTCAATTTAATTTTTAGTTTCTTAATAGTCTAGGTTTTCTGATGTTGGTACGTAGACTTTTTTAACATCCTTTTTTTAAGATTTGTTTTATTTATTTTTTCTTATTTGTCTTAAGGCATGTTAATATTTCTTAAAATATTTTAATATGAAGTGTTTTAATTTCTTGTATTCATAATAGTCTGATTATTTTTTTTTCTGATTTTTTATTTTTTTAATCTTTGAGTAGTTTTTTTTTTCTTTTTTTCATATTTGATTTGATGAATATGAATCTTTCTAGAGATAAAGGAAACATTCTCATTTATTTTAGAGTTCACATTTTTCTTAGGTATTTTCTTTAAAATCTTTTATCTTGAAAACTTGGGTAAACATGTGATTTTTTTTTGTGAGCTTTAAGATATAGTCCCTTCTAAGGGTTTTGTCTTCTTGTGATTCTAACACATGCACATTTGATAATTTATGAGCTTTAGTCCTTTGAATGTCCTCAAAGTTATAATCTTTAGTTTTCATATTTTGGGAAACTTATAAGGTTTTGTAGATGTCATCATAATTATCATAAAGTTTTTTCATAAAGTATGATATGAAATTCATTAAACATACTTTGTATATGTTATCCGTATGTTTCATACTAAAGAGTTAATATTAGCAAGTAAGAAGACTAAGGATAATTAAATGATTATCTTGGATTTTTTCAAATCAAAGGTTGAAGAAGCACTTAGTAATCTATTAATTAGTTCTTATTACTTTTATTTTATTTAGCCACAATATTTTTTAAAATTACTTTATTTATTTTTTAATGTTCATGAATGAGCTTTGAGCTACGCCCACGGCTGAATATCACTACAAGAAAAAAAGTATTTAGAGATCAATTTTTAGCTACCAAATGAAATGGTTGCTAATTGTGACCAAAATAGTTAGCAAATTAGATTTTGGTTGCTAAATAACTACAAAATAGAAGTAATGATTGAATTTAGTGACCAATTAAGTCAAGATAATTGGTATCTACCATTAGCTACCAAGGTTTTAGTGACCAATACCATTAGATTCTAAATTAGTCTCTAACTTAATTAGATACCAATTTAGAATCTAATAGCATAGGTCACTAAAACTTTGGTAGCTAATATTAGATACCAATTATCTTAACCTAATGGTCACTAAATTAAATCATTACTTCTATTTTGTAGTTATTTAGCAACCAAAATTTAATTTAGTAACTATTTTGGTCACAATTAGTAACCATTTCATTTGGTAGCTAAAAATTGATTTCTAAATAGCTATTTTCTTGTATTGTATATCGCAGTTTCAAAACCGTGGTCTAAAGTTAAGGTCACAATTTCTTAACCTTAAACCACATTTTTCACCTATTGTCTAAAGTGAAAAATATTATAGTGTCATACTTTAACTATATAAATATAAAATATATTTAAAAAAAAGTTAATACATTAATTAAAACATAACATTTTATAACTTTTATTTTAAAGTAAGAATAAAATAATATAGTTATTGAAAATAGGAATGCTATAATGTTTGTCACATTCCATCAAACCAAATAAGATAAAAAAAAAATTAGTCACTTGCGATATAAAATTATCACAGTTAGACAATATTTATAAAGGATTTTCAAAAAGATATTAAAACATAATTCAACTATCCTTTTTGCATTTTATCTATTTTTTTTACACAGTTTCTCCTAATTTCTTATCTTTGTATCTTTCATTTCTTATAGTTTGTTTCTTTAAATATTGTATGTGATTGAGACACATTCACACATTACTAAAATTAAATTATTTTTACCTTTTTGTGGTTATTACCTAGTATCAACATATAAAATTAGGGTATGCCTTGTTGTGTTGGTTAATGTTGGTTATGTGAATGTTTCAACTGTGTTGGTCAATATTAATTATGACTTGTTAAGCTGGTTAATGTTGGTCAAATTAGTATTGATTAATGCTAATTACCTGACTTGTGACTTGTGTTGGTGAGTGTTGCTTACATGACTTATGTCAGTTAAATTTCATCAATTATTTATGTTCAACCTATATTGTATAATTAAAGGTCAATGTATTGTCTTTGTGTCTTCAATTCATGTTTTTCCTGTGATTTACTAGTCTTCCTTTGTTGTGTCATTTTTCAAAAAACTCTCCTGGTCTGTTATTTGTGATCATCCATAATTCCTCCAATGACTTTTTCTTTTTGTATTTGCAATCCAAAATAATTTTACAAGAAGATATGTTAGATGTATAAACTCATTCACAAGTCATCACTTGATGACTTAAGCTTTTTAGATAGGTTGTTCTTGATAAGACTAATTTTATATCATAAAATTAGTGCATGTATAATAATTTAATATTTATTTGATAGGACTAATTAAAATGTATGTTTCAACCATTATAGGTAAGTGTTTAAGTAGTTAAGTATTTAAGTTTTGTTTGGTAAATAATTACAGTTAAGTAGTTAGCTTTGTTGTCTTCTATTATACAACATAATGATATAATTAAACATTTTTATTTGATTTGTTTGTGGTTGGTGATACTCGGTTTGTTGGTGAGTAGTTGTAAAATTAGATTATATGAATCATTAAAATTATATGATTTTTTTTTTTTTATTGCTATAGTTTTGTGTGTTGGTTAGTGCAGTAGTTGTAAATTTAATGGGTAAGCAGTATTTTGATATAAATTAAGTGGGGGATATTAATGATTAATTGTTATGTATAATCTAATTGGTGAGTTATTGTTTCAATTTCATACACAAAAGAAAATTGATGAGTTAATATTGTAAAATCCAAAACCTGCATCTTATATATATATATTTATATTTATATCCAAAAGATCCAACTGTGTTATATTTAGTAAAAAACATCTATATTAGGTTAGAGAATTAACATATATACAGAACTTGTTATATCATTACTTTTATATAATCTCCTAAATTAAGTGATTTGAACTTTGTTTCACCGAGTACAAGTATACCAAATATGGAAGAAAAGTTTGTAAAGATGAAAAGTGATTTTACAACTATTAAAATCCAAATACAAACACTTCTTTCTTGCATATTGCTTTTTTTTGACATAACATTCTTGAAAATTTGGTTGCTATAACTGTTAGGCTTGGTTTATACTTCTCTTAACGAGGCACATGAGAGTAATGAGTTAAGAAATTGGTGGAAATTGCTTAGTTTATATTATTGGCTTATCATATTGTAAATATAGTCATTGAAATCGATTAACATAGACAATAATTTTTTATTTATTCTAGGCATTGACTATTGAAAGTGGTACTCTATTATCAAATGATAGAAGAAGAACAAATAGAGAAAATAAATATAAATAGAATAATTATTAGTAATTTAAAAAATATATTCTCATTAAATAACCTTTCATGTAATAATTTTAGCACCTTTTAGGATATTGTGATTCTATCTTTGAAAATTCTTCTATACTTACTTTGAAATATATTTTTTGGTTATTAAATCAAATAATTGATGAAAATTGTTGGTTGATTAGTGTTATTTTATTATTTATAATTTTATGTTGTATTTATTTATAATTTATTATAAAAAACATGTTTTTAATTATGAGATTGTAAACGCTTTAATTCATTTGAAAATATTTCATTTTAAAATTAGAAAAGTCAAAAGTTTATATATCACAATTTATTAGAATTATATTCATTAGAAAGTCACTTTATTAAGAGAATAATGACATGTAATGTCCCCTTATTTGTATTGAAGGTGCTTTTAAATTAACAAAATTACAATAATTTAAAGTGACAAGATGTTTAAACTATCATTTTATATAATTCATTACATAACATATGTTTGAGGGGTTTAAATTATCTGTCACTTTATAGTCAGATGTATGACAATATAAGAAACTGTCACTAATGACAATGGTAGATAACATTATATACAAATTAAATCATCATTCTTTTAATGTTTCTTTTTCTAGTTAAAGGAAAAAAAAATTAAAATTTTAATTTTACATTTAACATCTCAAATATTTATTCAACATTTTCTTAATTCTAAAAGCTCTTGTAAAAGTGCTTAGGAGTCTTTAGTTATCACTTATATAACTTAACTTACTCTTGAAATAATATATTTGCTAAACAAATTTGTAAATATTATCTAGCCAATGCATTTTCAAATTGAAAAAAGGAGGGTTTTATGGTGTTCTTGGATGGCACAAAACAACTAATTAATGAATGGACCTAAGAGTGATAGCATTGATGGTAATTGAATGCATGCAGAGTGAGTTATCTTAGCAATGCATGCCATGCAGCCATTCATTCTCATCCATAGATGCTTCAATTTGGTTGGTTGCTTTGACTTGACTTGGGAACCCCAATTTCATTCATGACACAAATTGACTTCACTTCAACACACCCAAGATAATATATATATATATATATATATATATATATATATATATATATAGAGAGAGAGAGAGAGAGAGAGAGAGTTTTTATTGCTATTTAAAAATTTTCTTTTTTATGTCTATTTAATACACTTTTCTATAAAAAAAATAATTGTATATTTCTTTTTATTTTTGACTTATTTTTTTTTTGGCTATCCTATTTCTTCATCCTTTGTTTCTTTGCCTCATCTAAACAAAACATAATTGATTTTGTAAGGAGTGCATTATTAGAGATTTCTTTTATTGGACCAAACTGATTATTAAATCACTTATTTAAATTTAAATTCGAAAGAAATTACAAGAAACTTTGTCTGTTTGATTTTTTAATGCAATGCATAATTCTAATACAGATAAAGTTAATAAAAAAGAAGAAGTATGAATTGTAATAAAGGTATATGCTTTAATAAATATTTTAAAATAATAATTTTATTAGAAATAAAATATCATGTCATAAAGTATATTACCTATTAAATAAAAAATTATTATTAGTGCATACTTATTAAAAATAAACTCTGTAAGAAATATTCAAACAATAATAGTAACATTAAATCATATTGTAACGATATAATACAGAATCTAAATTCCTTAAAAAATATAATGATTATATTTAAAAAATTTGAATTTGTCCAAATTAGCTTTAGATCGGATTAGCTCTTTGGGTTGAGTTGGAATATTTTGACTATGAAAATCAAAGTTCATATTTTTCTTTTAAATAAAGGATATTTTAGAATGTGAAAATATTTTAAAATATAAGGAAAATATGTTTGAATGCTTGCATGATGTAAACAAAAGTTATCAAATTTTCATATAGAATAAAAGATGGTAATGGGGTGGGTTTGTACATGATGGCAACGTTTACAATTGAAAAAAAAAATATATGATAAAAGTAAGTATGTGATGTAACATAATTTGGAGAAAACATCAAACGTAAACAATAAGTTATGTTACAAATAATATAATAACACCAAATTATATTAAAAGAAACATAAGAACCCATTATGTTAAAGCCATAACATTAAACTATATTAAAAAAACACAAGAAACTAACTATGCTAAGCCTTAGGCATTAACACCAAGCTATATTCACTATTTACTTGTAACAACTAGCAAATAACTAATCTTTTAAGTTTTCTTTTTGTAATTGTTATAAAATCCTTATTTTTGTAAGATATTCAAATTTAGAATTGAAAAATCATAAAATATACTTTTAATTTATACAAGTTAGCTCACAATTCCCCAGACCCACATTCATAAGGAATGGACCACACCTATTCATCTGCAAATATTAAATAGATTAACTAATGCATTTTTAACTAAGTAAATGCAAGTCAGTTCGTATTGTCACCCCTAATTAATTGTGGTAAATATTAAAATATTAACTAAGTAAATATTAAAACATTAACAAAGTTTGGTTTATAAATCAAATCGCCAACTATAAGAGCAAAACCTTTTTTGAATTTTGTTTCATTTCTCATTCTTAAACTTAACTTTTCAAGTTTTTAACGAAGTTCTCAAATTCATGAACTATGCTTGAAAATTAATTTTCAAAAGATCAATTTTATCTACCTGTCGAGATCCACTATTTAAATATAATATAAATCTTTTGTTAACATTTCTCAAATTTATTTATCCACTCATACATCTTAAATCAAAATTTACTCTCAGATTTTATCAAATCAAGCACAAATAAAATTGTCTATACGGTATTATGCCTGAATTATTTTAAGACTAATAGAGTTATAAAAAGATTATTGTCCAACACAATATTTTATATTTTTACCATCCCACTTAAAATAGTGTAACTTCACTCTTAGTCTGGACTAGTAAAAATATGATTACAGTGACTTCTGTAAGTAAAAGAAGAATTTCAAAGTCTCACCATATTAGGATGATTTATAATATGTGTAGAAATACAGAACTCTTACTTCAACAAGCCATTATATTATACTACATAAACTTACTAGTTTAGTCAGAGGAATATGTAATATTTTGAGGGAATTCAATATCATATAAATAATTCATACATAGAAATGCTAAGTATTATTACTTTTAGAAATGAATAAATTTTGTTTGGTTGATTAAAAGTATTTAAAATATATATATATATATATATATATTCTCAAAAATAAGTAATATGATATTTTGACTAAAAATATTTAATTTAGTACCCAATATATGATTTAATAAGACTCACATGATTTTTTTAAAACATTGGTCGTTTAAAGGCGTTACCAAATATCATTGTTTTTTTATGACAACTTTTAACCATCACTATAATTAAAAGAAAATAAACTCTTTTTTTTTTTTTTTTTTTTTTTTGTTTCTTTCCCTACTCTCAGTTCTAGATAATATTACATGTATATTTTACAGAAGATGATTATTATTTGACCCATTATGAATGATCCATTAATAAGAATTTTAAACCATTTATCAATTATCATTATATATACACACAACCAATTATAGTTATTTAACTTCATTTGAAAGTAAAAAAATAATAGAATACATAATATTGTATATAATTATTTTACATCTGTTTATATTTATATATTCACATATATTAAAACCACACTCTACAATTAAATTTATATTTATTAATA
>Ga0209700_105522_pt1 | contig 21220 bp, 9 predicted proteins | sample SiratroredBW_FD_187528 | JGI IMG/M metagenome (GOLD analysis project Ga0209700, IMG submission 187528) | Root nodule microbial communities of legume samples collected from California, USA - Siratro red BW (SPAdes) (version 2) | ecosystem: Host-associated > Plants > Roots > Nodule | place: USA... | reverse complement strand
TGATATTTGGTTTGTGTATTTAGGAAGTGGGGTTAACATGGCATAGAAGGTGGTTTGGTTGATGATTATTGGAATGGAATGGAAAGGTGATGGAGGTTCATGGTGGGATGTACAGTGGAGATGCAGGACAAAAACACAACGCAGAAACATTGTGGAATTATGCGTTCATGGAGATGCATGTTGATGAAATAGGAATAATTGTGGGTGCTTTTATTTTATGCCAAGAATGAATGTATAAGCAAAAAGGAAAAAACGTACCTGATGTTTAGTCTTTTCTTTCTCAGCATGCTTTCTTCTTTTCTCTCTTCTCAATATTCTCTCTCCTTCTCTTTTTTTCTCCTTTGATTAATATATCTCTTTTTATTATTATTTTAATTGATATTTTTTTTAAAATGTCAATAGTTCAGTTCAGGAAGGTTACCACTCTTTGACTCATTCATATTTATTATTTTTAATTAATTAATTTTTTTAAATTAATATTAAAAATGAATCTACCCAGGAATGAGACTTAAACGATTTTTCAACGGTAACAATCCATTATTTATTATTAATTTTATTTTTATTTAAGTGGAGAACATGGGTTGTTATCTGAGCGGTTTTAAAATTATTATTTGCAAATATTTTTTTTAAACAAATACGTGGAGTTAGGGAGTGAGAACATGGGAGTCTACTACCATTGACTTATTCTTTTTATTATTATTTTTTATTATTTATTTATTATCTTGAACGTGCAAATCAAGTAAATCAAGTAAGCAGTTTGAAAATAGTATTCCTTTCTTTTTTTTTATTATTTATTCCTTTTTTTAATATATATTTATTTTGATTTTATTTTTATTATTTAATCATCAATTATTTAATATTTATTTATTTATTATTTGTTATTTTCGTTTTTTTAATCATTATTATTTTTTAATTGTTATCTTTTAATTACCACATTTTTAGTTTTCTCTTAATGGAAAAATTTGATATATATTTTTTAATTACTATTATTACTATTATTTTTTTTAAAACAAATTTTTAATAGACTGATTTCTTACTCTGAATTTTATTTCCTTTTTTACTAATTTTATTTTAACTTTATTCATAAAATAGAATAGAACCAAAACTATTTTTTTATTTAAATAATAACACACATTTTTATTTTTATTTTATATTATTTTATATTTTGAAATAATTTTATTTGCCCGGACGAAATTGGGTGTTGACAGAGCTTATGAAACAACGAGGGCTAAGGGAATGAAAGGTTTGCCTTTAGAACCACTTTTCCATCATAATAACAATAATGTTCCGATCTTAAATCTGTTGGTATAATATCGTTATGGTCGATCATCACATTGGAGGTATTATCCAGTCTAAAGCTCTATCATAATTTTGTCTTTAATGTTTTTTTGGATTGAGGGATGAATTTAAGAAAGTGGAAAGAAAAAGAAAAATAGTGAAATAGGAGATTATTTAAATTAAGAGAAAGAGAGCCGAAAGTGTGAAAAATTTGTGAAAATTTGAGAGTGGTTTGATTTATATAATAATTTTAAAATAAAATCATAAAAGGATATTATAAATTAATTTCAATTAAATATAATTTTATTATTATTATTTAAAAGTTATAATTTTATTACTATTATTTTCTAAAGTTATTATTATTTTTTATTTTTTTATTAATACCTTATTATTTTATTATTGTTTTATAACTTCATTATTATTAAAATAATAATAATTTATACTTTATTCTTTTTATTACATTATATTATATAATTAATTATATTTATTTTATGATAATAAAAATATAAATATAAATAAATTCATAATAAAAATTAGTCGTATAAAAATATAATATTATATAATTTGTATAAATATAATATAATATTGACTACATAATCTGTACTATACGGTTGACCAAGGCATAATCAGATTATAATAACAACTGGATATCTCAGAATTAATTCTGTTATAGAATCATAACAGAATAACAAAATACAACAGAATGGGCCCAAACTCATTAAGCCCACTACTACGCCTATAAATACAGGCTCAGTCACTTAAGCAAGGTACTTCTAAATTCTGATTTATATCCCTGCACACTTTAATCCTAAACTGACTTGAGCGTCGGAGTGCCTGCAGGACCCCCTCCCGGGATGGTGGAATTTGTTTGGAACATCAAGAAAGGAGCAATATCAGAAGCGATCAAGGAGCAACTCTAGAAGACATTGTTGTTGCTGGAGCCAACCGGTCTCCTGCGATAACATAATCGATTATGTAGTGATTTTAAGATACTTAGATTTAGTCTTTTTGTTCTAAATACCGTTATTTTTTTATATGATTGACAAGTACAGATTATTTACAATAATTTTATTTTACATTTTCATCCTTTATGTAATCACATTATTATTTTTTTTATAAAGTATTTGTTTTAAAACTGTGTAGTATTATATATAAAACAAGATCGGTCTTAACTTTGACAAAAAATTGCTCGAAATTTAAAAATCTAAAAACATATTAAATAAAATAAAATAAGAGACATCACAATACAATGAACCGAAAGGATTAAAAACGCGTTCTTTCTGCATTCAAGCATGTTGCACATGGGGCGGAACTAAGTTATATATGTGACACGTTTGCGTTTTGTCAATTTATTAGAACTTGTTACCATTTTCTAAAGGAAAAATGCTTTTTTAACAATAAATTTGGGTAATTTGTTCAACTAAAAATTTTGTAAAATATTTTTAACATGTACGTGGGAAAATAATATTTAAATAATATAAGATAAATTTATATATTATATTAATTTAGAATTCAATGCTTAAATTATATATAACTTTATAAATGTACAACATAAACAGGCAAATGTGTTGGATAAAAAGATAAAAAAAATAGAAGAAAAAAAGATGTTAGGGAAAATAGTGTATTGTAAGTCTTCGAATTATTTGCTACGTCCTTTTCAAAAAAGGACATGTTTTAAATTATTTTATTTATTAGTTTTTATTTTATTCACCGTTTCGTGGAATATCCAAATTGTTACAGTGAGAGAAATTTTACATAAAAGGGAAAACCTTGACCTTATTAGACTTTGTTATGATAGTCAAAATTAAAACAAATGATTATGTAAGTTTTCAAAACGTTAGAATATTTTTTAAGTTGTCACTTTTTTTTTTTATAATCATATGTAAGAGAAAAACATCGAAGTGAATTTTCCTATTATAAAAGAAATTAGTTTTAGTGGGGATTACTTTTTAATTACTCCTGATCATAACTCATGTTAAGTGTGTTATGCGTTGTTTATATTTTGCTGAAAGGATTTTAATTATATTAGTATGTCAATAATATTTTCATTTTTAACTTAATATATATATATATATATATCATTATATTATTACAATCAATTGTTAAGTGAATATTTTTTAAAAAAAGTTTTAAAATATAACTCTTCTTATAAAATTGAGAAAAAGAAAAAAATCTTTGACCATCATTTTGTTGGAAAAAACCGAGGAGAGAAACACATAACACATTTTATCCACCATTTTGAATAACTTTCAAAAGTTGTAATATCGTGATCGTTGTAAAATCTGAAACACTTTTCAACTGTTCAAAAATCACAGTTAAAACGTGTTTAGAAAGCTATTTTATGCTAGTTGACTTTAAAATAATGTAGTTTGAAAAAAAAATTGCTTATATTGAATGAAAACTTGTTATGTAATAAAAAAATGTATAATGTGAGAAAAATAAAACCAATATTACTGTCTTAATCTTGGTTTATTTAGGCGTTTGAAGAAGCTTTGCTTTACTGTTAGAGATAATGTGAAAAATGTGAGGGAGAAGAATCAAAGTGTAGCTTCTTAAAAAGGAAATAATTTACAAGAACATGTGCTTCTCATTCTGATAGATATAAGTTGAGTCAAAAAAAAAAAAAATGTAAAATATTAGGTTTGTCTCATTAGTATATTTTTGACTCGTGAATAACATATATAATATTCTAAGTCTATTATGGTATGATACATTGACAGAGTAACTTTCTTTTTAAGAAAAAGTTATTAGTGATTTCATATTTATTCGTTAGTATTATCATCGATGCATCGTTTTGTTATTACTAATTTATAAAATTTTACAAAAACAATTTTTTTTTTGAAAATTAAGGAGAAAATGCCATTCGAGTTTCTGATCGTGCATAACTTTGCTATATCATATTGAAAGTGCAATCTATTACTATTTTTAATTTAAAATTTTAAAAAATTGTCTGACTTAATAATACAATTAACATACATGGAAAAAAAAAATATAACCAGTTAAGTTCATGGTCGTATTTGATAAACGTATAGATATACTATCAATAAAAAAATACATTAAATTTTTATTTTTTTGAGTTTCTCAATACTTTATTTAGAACATAAATCTAAATTGAATTTTTATGCTGTGTTAAAATTTATTAGAACAATGATATTCACAACTTTACATTCTATTACATTCTATTACTAGAAAAAGAAAAATTAAGAAAAAACATAACACATTCATTGCTAGATGAGAAGTTGATTTCAAATGCTAAGTCTATATATAGGGTAGAGGGAATAACTTCACTGCATATGCATCTCAGATATATCGGTTACAACTCTCTTTCACTCTCAATCTTTGATTACAATGGCTGAAACAAGTTCCTTTGCATCCCAATTTCACTCTTCTGAATCTAAATTGATGAAAGCAACCTCCATTGATAATTTCTCTGAGCTTGCAGTGGAAGAGCATCTTCACCATGCTGATCCTTACTCAGCCTGTGATGATGAAATACCCACCATTGATTACTCTCTTCTCTTATCTGAAAACCCTAATCAGCAACTGCATGCCCTTCAATGCCTCCGTCATGCTTGCCTAGAATATGGCTTCTTCTATGTAACTCTCTTTGCTCTTGTGCCCTACTATTTATGTTCACCATATTTCATCATGCATGGCTTCTTTTCTCTTCTAAATTTATTATCCATTATTTAAAAAGAATATAACACAAAATCTATTCAATATAGGAAACCATAAAAGTATTACTCCTTTAAATGTATAGATCTCACATATCTATTTATCTTATATTTTTATTTGTTTCTCTTAATACAAGTATATAGTAGTGTTGGGGAGTAGTAGTACTGGTAAGTATAATCTTAATGTCTCTTTTTATCACTACATTCAATGAAACTTTCTCATTGTTAGTTAACCAAAACCATTTCATTCAAATATGTTCTTTATTTGTAATTTTTATAGTAAGAGAAAAAGAGAATTATAGATGTGATAAGTAATATATGATATAATTAAAAATTGGAATTATTGTATGGTCGTAAACTATTATACAGTTAAGGCTGTATTAACTTTTAAAGGGCACATGTAAAGATTTGAAGATTATGAGAAATAATGCATTGTGTTACAATATAAAAGTTACAATAGCCTAGGAGAAATAATAAATTTAACAAACCTCATTTATACTAGATCCTATAGGTGAAATAATAAAATTAATAAATCTCATTCATCAAAGTTTGACACTATATTAAATTAAAAACTGAGTTTATGTCTAATTTATATTCATAAATTTAAATTAAAACTGGCGTATAACATAAGAAATACCCATACTTATATATTTTAAATTGATGTTATCTTTAGTTGATGTAAGATCTCCAACAAGTCAATTTACAATATATAAGTGGAGGCAATCCTCACTTTACAAACTAATCTTGTGAGGTTGAGTTAGACTTTAACTAACTTCTTGATATGATATCAGACCTTATTCTAGTGAGGTTTGTTGGGCCTATTGTTTAACCTACTATCGAACTGTTGTTGACCCCACTTATATTTAGTTCTGACGTGAAGAAATGAGTTGAAGATCCCATATCAATTAAAGATAAAACCAATTTACAATATATAAGTAAGAACAATCCTCACCTTTTAAACCAATTTTGTTTGATCAAATTAAGCTTAAGCTCACCTCTTAATGTATTTAAATTACAAAATTCTATGATCAAATTATAATTTGTTGACAAAAAGGAGTAGAATTGAGAAGTGTTAGTTAATGGAGTGTTTGTATGTTATTTCTGTAATAAATTTTTCTTAGTAGTAAGCATTTTTCATAGATATATATTTTTCAAGCATTTTTCATAGATATATAATTTTTCATTCTTTAATATGTATGTAGTTGGTAAATCATACTATCCCAGATGGAGTATTTGACAATATGTTAAATGGAGTTTCTGATTTCTTTAATCAAACAACATTGAATGAGAGAATGATCTATAGCAAAAGAAGTCCATTGGATACAATAAGATGGGAACTAAACTCCTCTACTGGAGAAAACAGGGAATATCTGAAGGTTGTTGCACATCCTCAATATCATTTTCCTTCCAACCCACATGGTTTCAGGTACATAATGATTAGAGAAAAAATATTTCTCCATCTCCCTTTTTATGTTTTAAGGTATTTTCACTTATTCAATTGGAAACCCCTTTTACCCAAAATATTATTTCCCATCACAATTCTCAAAATATAATTTTTATGTAAGAATTTTACAATAGAAAATCATGTCATTTTTAAAATTTTAGCTGTTTCATTTATTTTATATTTCACTTTTATAAATTTTTTAAATCTAATTATAATATCTAGAGTTATGTTAACATTTTCAAATTAATTATTATTTTATTTAAAAAATAATAAAATCATCTATAATTTTATGTTTACTTCAAAATCTAATTTATTGTTTGAATAAAGAAATATATTATACTTTGATTATCGTAACTTTATCTTCGTTCGCTAAAATAATTATATTAAGTTCTATACCTTGTTCATGAGTGAATAATATAATATTTAAGATAATATAATATTTAAGATTACAAACTTTATGAGGATTAGGTTTAGTAACTTGATATAAAACTGTCTTCTCACATTCTTCTCACATCTTTTGAGTATAACCACACTCTAGACATTAAAATTATTACTGCATGCTTTTAATTTTACTTTCATATGAATTTTAAATATGAATTTTAGAATAACCTTTAAACTTTGTAAAAGAGAGAATCACAAAATCCTAATCTATTAGTTCCAAAAGTCCTAATTTATTAGTTAATTCCTGGCCTCAAAGTCTATTTGAAATAACATCTTTAAAGTCAGTCATGTATGCTTTTAAACTTTGTGTTCCATCATGATTTTAGTTTTAGAAGACATCTTGAAGGATTAAGGAAGAAAAATATATTTAAATTGCCATTGACTTTAACAACTAAAAGATATGAGACTATTGGTAATATTGTAACAAGTTCTCCTAGGGCTAATTGAGATAATATTTTTAGGATCAATAACAATTTATCCGAGTTATTATCCATCTTGGGAGCTCCAAGCACCATCACAGTTTTGTCTTGATTTTAAAAGGCACTGTTGAAAGGAAAATACATTTAAATTATCCTTAAACTCAACTCCTAAGCTACATAGGACTATTAACCGCACCAAAACAAGTTCTTATTAATTTTTCAATTGGTTTGCAAATTAACTAATGTAAATTAAATATTAAAATTCTAATTTTGTTTATACATAATAATTTATATAAATAGGATATTAGATTTTTGAAAAAGGTAATTACGTAAAAATTAATGATTGAAGCATAACTAGTTAGAAATAATCATGACATTTAAATCATATAAAAAATATTATAAACTTTGGATAAAATATTTTACAATTTTTAAGTCCTTCAAATACATTAAATTTGAATTCATATCATTTTAAATGGTTTTATTTTCTTAATATTTTGTTTAGAGAAGACAATTTAAATTTAATGAATTTTATTTTTTCATTTAATAAAGTATTTCAATTACCACGAGATGAAAAGGAATATTTAAATATCAAATAATTGTTAATAATTAAAAATATGAATGTTGATGACCTTTTTTAGTTTATCTTGATTAATGTTGTCTTAGTTAAAGTTTGTTATAAAAAATTTCAACTGGTATTTCACAAATTTTTTTCTCGATTGACTTTGATAAATATATTATACTTCGATAAATATATTATTTTGAGTTTATTAAGAAGTGGAATTTAAGTTTAACTCAACATTATAAAACTGGTTTGGAAAGTGAGGTTTGAACCCATTTATAAACTATTGAAAAGTCTTATCTGTAGTCGATGTAGGATCTCTAATATACCCCCTCACGCCGAGACTGCTCAACTCGTGTGTGAGACTATATTGTTTAAGGGTGATCCGATAGCGGCCCGATAGCGGGTGGTTTGATAGGCCCAACAATCTTGCTAGGATAGACTCTGATATCATATTAAAAAATGGAATTTAAGCTTAACTCAATCTTACAAAACCAGCTAGTAAGGTGAGGTTTACACCTATTTATAAACTATTGAAAGATCTTATTTCTAATCGATGTGAGATCTTCAACATAATTGATGTCAATTACAACTTTTAAATTAACATAGATCAAACTTACTTTTACGATGTTGATGATTAGAGGTTTGTTTTGCCGATATTTTTATTAATGCCTGATGAAGTATTGTTTCGATTAACAATTAATGTTAGCTAAAAGTTTTTCTAACAATAGAAATAAATTCCTAATAAACTATTCAATAATAATAAAATCTATGTCGATGATAAAAAGATCATTGTAGACATCGACAAAAAAATAATCACAATATACGTCAATTGGAAAAAAAACTAATTTACATTCACAATAAAATAGTCTCCTTAACATCAACGGTGAAAATCCTAGCTAATATTAAGTAAGAAATAATAATAGTCTACAAAAAAAGAAAATTATGGCAATCTAAATAAAATAATAAATTCTATCAACATCAATACAAAAAATTTTAGTTGAAATGATAAAAAAGTAATCATCTCAAAAGCGTCCGGATCTTAGTCAAGTTAAAAAGAAAATACGAAAAAAGAAAAATATAAATTTAAGAATATAAAAAACTCAAATTCTCAATTTTAAGATAAAATTTAAAATTCTCTAATTACACTAATAAAATTCTAAAATTTCAATTTATTTTGAAATTTCTTACATAAACAACATATTTTATTAGAAAACATTTTAAATTTTCTATAACAGTGAATTACTTTCTTAAATTTTTCCATCAGTCATATTACTAGAAGTCTCTATGCACAATTCTTATAAGCATTATGAGACATTTCTTACTATCTCTTTTACTTTAAATGACGACAATACACAATACTTCAAGATGAAACATAATAGTTATTTTTAAATTTGTCACACGTGCTATCTTTATTAAGGTTTCTTTTGTTAAAAAAAAAAAACTTTAAGAAGAAGTTACATACCCTTCTTTAAGTGTTCCTAAAAAAATATTCTTAATTTCATAAAATAAAAGAATATAATTTGTAAATTACTCTCAAATATAAATTGAATGAAAAAGGTTTAGGTTTACTAAATGACAATGTAATAGATAGTTGAGAATGAGACATTTGGAAATATATCCCAACAACTTAATGGCTGAAACATTCATAAAATACTCTTTTAATTAATTCATTCTTCGCTAATAAAAAAAATAGAAAGGTATCTAGGTTTAATTATTATAACATTCCCTCTTCCATATCTTTAAACTTGTTTTGGGTTATTTGGTGGATCAGCAAAATTTTAGAAGAATATGGCAAAGAAATGAGAAGGGTAGTGATTGGATTGGCAAGGGCAGTGTCTAAAAGCTTAGGGTTTGAAGAACATTTCGTAGAGAAGGCTATGGAATTGAAGTTAGGGTTTGATGTAATGGCTATGAACCTTTATCCACCCAATGCCAAATCTAAGGGAGTTGTTGGCTTGTCTGAACACACTGACCCTGGTTTTATAATTACACTTGTTCAAGATATAAATGGTGGTCTCCAAATTCTTTCCCACAAAGGAAACTGGATTAACGCCTATATTCCCTATCGTGCCATTCTCATCCAGCTTGGTGATCAACTTGAGGTACTTTTCTTCCAATTATTTTCTCCATAATCTTTCTTTAAATCGCCACCCTTTTCCTCCTCACCATTTGAATTATATTTTTAACATCAATCAATTGTAGATCTTAACCAATGGGATGTATAAGAGTCACATCCATAGAGTTATTGTTGGCAACAATAAGGTGCAAAGGATCTCTGTGGTTGGCATTCATGGACCTTCACTGGACAAATTAATCAGCCCTAGCGCAAAGTTTGTTGATGCAAAACACCCAAAGAAATATTATGAGATGACCTTTAAAGAATCCTTAGAAGTGAATGGGGATGATGAGGTTGATGTGCAATCATCACTTGAGAAAGCAAAATTAGTATGAAATTTGCATTTAAGTGTATCCTCTCACACACCATGATTAGTGTAAAATAAATGCATGTCATCATTATATGATGCTTCTCTTATTAAATTACAATAAGGTGTGGATAATTTGTGTCTTCTCCCTGTATTCTATGCTTATCATATTCATATTTCCATTGTATTATCCTTCATCCAGGTATAAAGCAGTGTATGATTTTCTAAATAAAATTAAGCACTTCATTTCAACTCAACAAAAGGTTTTATTATACATCAGTCATCAAATGCCAACATAAAGAAAAATTTTGTATATATAGTTGGAAAATAAACTCTCAAAGAAACTAGAATATAAAGACAAACTCGTTTTGTGTAAGAGCTTTTGCAGTGTTAAAATGTCACCAATATTATTTTTCATCAACTAAAAATGAATATAAACTAAAGGAGACACTAAGGGTGCTCATATATAGTCTATTTACATAGTATTTAAACTCTCAAAGTACTTCCATAAACATTTCAATGATATAATGCCCTGGCCCTGCTACAACAACCATAATATCACTGCACTGTCTTGACCATTACAATGCCTATTAATTACAAATATAAATTTTGACACTAAATTAACAATCTAGTTTTGGCTTATAATATGTGTCTTCCTTTCCATGATATTGTTGTTACCAAACATATACAACGCTGGACTCATACTGCAAGGTTGCATTTTATAGGAGAGTTTCTCTTCCCAAACTTATCCAAGCTTGGTCATGTCTTGTAGTACTTGTGCTAGCTAATTATATTTGAATGCTATATCAACCCTATGTTGGTCTTCATCAATGTCTTGATTCACTTTCTTCATATTCCCTATAATGTGAATGATACCAATGATGATTTAAATCAAATTCAAGTGATAGTTTCACAACCTTTGTTAATTGAGTTATTTTTGAAAACTGAGATCTCCGACAACTACTCAAACCATCGTCATATATATCATTTACAACGACAATTTTTTATAAAATTGTAATTGTGCATGCACTTTAAACTTACAAAATTTCTTAATTACGACACCAATACCACAATTTCGAAGTGGTAATGGTGGCAACAATTATAGTGAGCAGATGTGGTAATAGTAGTGAAAGTACAAACCAGTAGAACTAACTAACAACAACAACGGCATTGAGGAGTAGGAAGACAATGATGGACACTACAAGAAAAAGTTAAATTACCGACGAAATTTTATCAACGGAACTTTATCCGTTGGTAAAATATCATTATCGACGATTTTATCGACGAATTTTGAGTTTGTCGATAATTATAGACAGATTTACCCTAAATCCGTCGGTAATTACCGACAGATCAGAAACTCGTCAAAAATTCATCGGTAATTACTGACGGACTCAGAAATTCGTCGATAAATTTACATACAATTAATTTATAGACAGATTTTGAGTGTTTCCGATAGATTTGTCTTGTCGATAATTTTTGTTTTTGTTTTTATAGTGGGAGTGACGATGAGGACAAGTGAAGGAAGACGATAAATTTGATAAGTAAAGGCAAGAATAAAATTATCTTTTACAACAACAACAAATGTGGAGGCAAGAATATAAGGAAGGAGTTAATTCTTTTATAGTTTTGCAATTTTATTCCGCTCTCATGTAACGTAAGGAGTTGAATCATAGACATATAAGGTGTAAGGGAAATGACAATTTACAATTTTGAGCAATATTGTATAAGGGTTGGATAATCCCTCAAATGATCTATTTAATTTATTTTATTCTTTGTTGATAAAAAAAAAGAACAGCGTGCACAAAAGAGATAAAAGTAGAGGAAGAAGAAACACACCCAAAGTATAAGTCGAAAATACAATAATAGTTATATTTTAATCGTTATCGTAGTGTGCATATTACAATTCAAATGCAATTGTCATTATATTTTAGTTAAGAACGTCATTGTTGTTGTAAAGTTGAAGAAACCACAAATTAAGCATCAATTACAATTTTTGGAGAACCATCGTTGATTTGTCATTTTCTAGGAATCTCTTAGATGACTTCTAGACCGTGTTTCTACGCTTCAGACGGATCATGGATACATACATGCAACGGATGCATGAATAACACAGTGTCAGATACATTGTTTTGTGTCAAACACGGTCCACATTTTGGACACATCGGAGATGACATAGTCCAACCCTTCAGACATGTGTCTCAACTCGAAATCACAGGTGAATTCTTTTAAATTAAAAAGAATAAAATAAATAAAGAAATAAGTAACAAATAATCTAGATATTCCTTATTAGTGATGTTAGATACTTTTCAAATATAAACCATTTTAAGAGAAAAGAGAGGCAAACATATGGTTATAAATTATATGAGAGGAAGAAGAAAGAAAGGGAAATTAAAAAAAGAAGAAAAAGTGTTTTCGATCAGTGTTGTAAATTGTGTTGCAGAAAAGAAAAACTTGTTTTGTAGCTTGTGTTGTAGAAGAAAAAAGAAAAAGAAAGAAAGAAAAACAAGAAGGTATGTGACAAACTTTTATAAACCTGAGCCTTATATTATAAAAGAATGCTTGGTCACTGAAAATAAACAAATGACATTAAATGCTATGATAGAAAGTTTTATTGTATCAAATAATGTTAATATGAAAACCTCTAAAAAGACAAACTTCTTTCCATTTCAGTGAGGTTTTTGTACTTCCACTGAAGAAGAGACATCAATTATAAATGGATTTTTAATTATTTTTGTCTCGTGTGGACCACCTCTTCACCTCCATGAGCTTAGTTTCCAATTCCCAAGGCAAAATAATTAATGCCTCCCATTCATCCATTCAAACTGCAGTAGTCTAAATCAATCATTTGGCTAGTACATTTTCCATTTACCATTTGTTTAATTATTTTAATAGAATTATGTATTCATCTTTTCGTATAATATATATTTTAAATATTTATAAATTAAAGTAGTTCTTATTACTTATTATGTCATTATTGTTTCTATTGTTTATAAAATAGTATTTAAATTTATTTTGTAGGAGTAGAAATTTTCAAGAGTAGAAATTTACAATATTCAAGTGAAGATAATTTTTATTTTACATGTCCATTTTGTAAAAATATGTTAAGTTTACATTTACTTTTTTAAAGTAATATAAAACTATTTAAAATCTATTTTAATTAAAATTTTAAAATTTATTATATCTTCTGTTTCAGGGTTCTCTCAGTTTCATTATAAAATATCAATGAAAATAAATCTTACTCTCCTAATTGAATTTTATAAAAAAAATTAATTAAAAAAATACTAAAAACATTTGATACCAATAAGTTATAAATAAATTTATATAAAATTAATTTTCTTCCATCTAGAACACTAGTACCATAGATTTTGTATGTTTCCACTTACAATGGTGTAAGGGACTGGACGTAGCCCTTGTGGAAGGGTGAACCAGGATAAATCTACTGTGTCTTGAATCTCTCTTGCTCTCTCTTTCCTATTCTTGTTAAATCTTGTGTTTCTTGAATATTCAGAATCAATTGAATCTTTCTAATTGAATAACTTCATCAACTTTCTGAAATCATTTTAAGTAACATCTGAAAACATATAATCAGATTAAACACAGTCTACTCTTAACAAGTTTGAATCTGTTAATAACCAGTATACCAGTTTTCTGTAAATCTACAGTTTCGCAATTTACTGAGTTTACTGTTTATAAGTTTGTTTTTCCAGAAAACTCAATCTTTCATAGTTATTGATTAAAGACTGTTTTCACACACTTAACATAGTTTGTATTGTTTAACAAAAATTTCTTTAATAAGTGAATCATTATAAACTTGAAGTTGATCTAATTCTTTGATTTCTTGATTCAATTTTTCAAGAACTGCTTTTACAGTATATTGTGTATTCAAGAACTATTTTCTGGTTACAGTTTATTGTATCTGGTTGATTGATATTGTGCTGAAACTGTTTTTGAACCTTTGTTGTTTGTTTTACATATCATCTGGACTAGTTTCCTTAAAAATTATTCACTCTCCAAACAGTTTGCGAAAAGTTTTCAAGTGTTCAATTCACCCCTCCTCTTGAACTTGGCCAAAACATATTTTACAAAAATTAGCTTGTAACTTCCATGGATTTGCCAATCAAGACTAACCCACACACATGTACTTTTTTATCTCGATCTTGTTCATGTAGAGAATAGTGAAGATTTTGATGAATGAAAGGATCATGTGTATTTATTCGAGCTTCAAACAATGCTCCAAGTGAAGCTTCAAAAGAAGTACAAACGAACCAATGCTCTTAGAGCATATCAGCAACGTGTGTCTGCATTGTATTTGATTTTGGATTTTTGAATCCATGCATAAGTAGATGAAGATTTATCTCACGATAATTGACCATACACCTACATGTCTTTCTCAATGTACAAGGGAAAAGAGAATGCAAAAGCTGATGAAGATGAGGTTGTTCCTCGTCATCTTGAAAGAGATCCACCTATCAAACCAACACACTTGGAGATGTAAATAATGTTGGAAAAAAAGCCAGAATTGTGGTATGCTCGTGATCTCATATGTATGTAATGTTTTTACACATCGTCTACATATAAATTTGGACTCTCTCCATAAGAGAAATCTCATGCGTGGATCTAACACTCCATGCATTACAAGCTCATCTAAATATAATGTAGAGGTTATACTTTTACGCCTCTTAGTCTGAACATGTTTTTACTATTGTTTTGCCATAATGCTCATTCATCCATTATCCTAAGCCAACACAACAAAATTATATTCTTCACAATAAGAACATACACCACAAAGTTGTCATGGACACAACCACTACTATGTTTCAACCTTGAGATACGTGATCAATCACTTATGTAAGCTGCTAAGTGGAGAGAGGTGATGACATTTTAACTCAGACTTGGGCCAAAGCCCTTGGGGATAACAACCTCATATGCTCCATAGTTACTCTCATCAAATGATGAAGACATGGAGGAGGTTAATTAATGAGTCCACCCCTTCTTGATGTTGCTTGAAAAGGGAGAGAAGCAAGAACCTAGCACGAAAGAGAGCTCACGGAAGAGAAGCAAGAAAATTATTACGATCTTAAAGGAGAACCATACATTAAGGGTAAACAATAAAGAACATTGAAACATTCTTCAAGGGGGAGCTCAAAATGATGATCATGAAAGTATATGCTAATGGGAAATGACAAGAGAAGATCCAGTTCATGGTGAGTAAGAAGAAAAAGAAGTGTATATTAGAGTTTTTTTCATGTTGTTTTGGTAAAATATTGGATCTTAACATAAATTATAATATATTTGGGTAAGAATTAAGTTGGGAAGTAAATTGGATCACAAATTAGTAGTTAGCTAATGTACTTTTTCCCCTCTTCCCAAACACAAAATAAATTGTCAGATTAGTAACAGGAAAGATAGAACTAAGAGGCCATTAATAAGGAGGAACTTGAATGGATGCAGATTAGTAACTTTATGCAGATAAGAAGATTAAGATAGTAATAGAAGCAGAGATGTTATAGGTATATCAGCAGAACATTACCAATAAATAACCAAAACAATAGGAGATTTGTACAAATTTTAGCCAATGTATCAGTGGACAACTGAATAGCATACCACTTAGCACGTTCGTGGATAACTGAATGGCGATATCAACACAGTTTGGGGAAGAGATATATATCAGCTCAAAGGGAGATAGCAAGCAAAGTGAAGAATGTCTGGTTTAGCATCTTGCATTGCAGTTAGAGCAACATTGGTTTAAGGACATATTCACACTGTAGTAAAATGACCTATGAAGTACATACACATATACAAACATGAATATGATACATATACGAATATGAAGATACGACTAAATTAAAAAATAACTTCTAAGTCTAGTCACCTAGTAATCTCAAGAATCTTAATGTCATCTAATAAAAAGTCATCTTTTGTAATATTTCACAATTTCGTTTCCTCTTTTTGTTTTAAGGAGTTTCTTAAGAGAAGACGAAAATTGCTATAAACAAATATTAGATCATTCGTCCTTTGAGGTTTCATCTTATTTCTTTTCAAAGAATATATATAAAGGAATATGTACTTTCATTTCTTTCACAACAAGAAGAATAATATAGTTGTCTAAGTAACTTAAGAGTTATCTTGTGAAGTGTTATTGCATGAGCTTCATGAACATTCCACAACGATTTTACATTCATTTTACCTTCATCCTTTAAAGAGTCAGCATCAACAAAACATTCTCTTCCATCTGAAAAGTTTGCAAACTTTATTGATTTGTCTCCTTACATCTATATCATCAAAGTACCTTTTAAAACATTTCTTTCTTCCAGGAGCAAGTTCCATATGTTGTTGCAGGGCAATTTTTTGTTAATCTTTTAGTCATTCATGACTATAATATCTAAAACATTAATATATATATATATATATATAACATAAATAAATGTAATACTATCAATTTATGGTGTTACAAATTAATTTAAACATATAATGTATCATCTTGGATTTAAAGAATGAGCAAGACAATAAAGATATATGTTACTCGTGATTCAACGATCAATTAATATTGAGTTTACTGCCTCAAAAAATTATGAACTCTCAATTTTTGTTTTGCTTTCATGTTGGTATATGACCTTTCTCATATTTTCAATCATTGAATCTCACATTTCATCAACTAAGTACAAAGTAGTAATATCTATATTTGTTTTTCTAAGAACATCATAAATAAGATAGTGAAAACAAGTGTGTAATCAATCTTTATCCACCACTCATCAACCAACAAAGTTTCTTTCCCAAGTTGTACACTATCCACGTTATCCTCTTTGTAAGAAGACCAATTATCAGTTAAAACCTTCTCCCAAGTCCCTTTTTCAAACTTCTAAATCTCTTTAGCATGACTATGGTTGAGGCAAATCTTGTTAGAGCAATAGAAAACAACTTGAATGAGTTGAGGTTATTGAATGTTAACCTCATATAATATCTCACAATATAAAAAGATCAAACTAGATCAGTTTACAGAAAAACAACAACTTGCTCTCCACAAGTAAACACTGCTTCCCGCAACAAACAACCTGCTGAACCTACAGCAGAACCTAGAACTATACAGACTCCACCGTATATTCTAGAACACCCCTTATTGATCCCCTCAGCAAGTTACAACATGTACAGAACCCACTGTACAGAACAAAATTACCAACCCAGGTAATTCACAACAAATAACCTTCAATACAATGAAAGAAATATCACAGTCTCAGCAATACAAGCACTTTTATACAACATATTACAAAAGTAACAAAGAAAGGCTTAGTCTGATGATCAAATCAATGAAGAATCTGTCTCAGTCAACTTCAAAGCTCCAGTAGTAGTTTGAGAAAACAATTCTTGATGAAAACGTTGATTGATCTTGATCACTAGACACAAAAGCGCTTTTGCTCTCATTGAAAACTCAAATGTTCTTGCTCAGAAAATGTTTAGAATGATTTCAATCTCGTGTCTTTTTTTTTGTGTGTTTTCAAAAACTGTGCCAAATATTTATAGACAACTATCTTAAAATTTCAATCGATTGCTTTGGCAAACAGTCGATTGTTTTTCTCGGGTTAGTTAAAACAGTTAATCAAAATGTAATTTATGATTTTAATGATTTCTCAAATCTTTTGATAATTCGGAAAATACTTATGGAGCTTATCATTGATTAAGATTGCATGCATCAATGATTTGAACTCAAACTTACTCCACAACACACAATCCTAAGTCCTAGACCAAGTTCTTCAATCTTCATGAAATCTTCATGCATTCCACATATGATGATAAGGTATTGAACTTCTTCACTTGGTTGACTTCATCAAACCATCACAGCAGCTCACTGGTGCTAACAATTTTGACTTCAACACCAATAATCTCCGTGAGGCTTACAAAGACATTAGAAGTAATGGTATCATTATCAATAGAATCAATTATGTAGACATCTACATTTTATGGATAAGCCTCTCTGTTGGACGAAGAGTAGACAAGATTAGATTTGATCTGTTGGGTAATTTATTCCATCATGTGTTATAATTTAAACCGATGTACAATACTTGAACTCCTCTGTAAGCAAGCTTCACTATGTCTACATGCTCCAAGTGAAACTCAAAATCACACTTTAAAGTAATCATTGTCTAAGCGTTTATAATCCCTAAATCTACATCTTCAGATGGCACCGTGGAGATTGACTTATCAATAATGACCATGCTCTTGGTGGTCTTATCATTTGTGTCTATCCTCACGTCTTTATCTTTTTTTAGCTGATGAGGTAGCAGTAGACTCATGCCATGGAAGCGCTAAGATGGGAGACTGATTAGATGGTGCTTAAGTGGATGTTATGGAGGCCATATTTGTGGTAGGTTGAGGAGGGAAGAGGATGTCTAGGGTAGCTTGGCCAAAAGTGACTTTTTGGAAATAGAGATGTTTGTGGAATGGGTTGGAGTTTTGCTGGTTTAAAGATGTTTGAGAAGATGATTTGGAAAACTTTCTTTACTTGTACAAGACCAAATATTTTATGGTTTTTGACCTTCCATTGTATTACCTTGAGAGACTCATAAGGAAATAAGACCCTACTCTCAAGTAATTAAGGGACTCATGCAATGAATTTAGCTTTATACCGAGTAATGAGTTTAGAAGTGATGAATTCACTAACCTTTGTGAAGGTGCAATTGACTCTAAAAAGGAAGCTGAATAGAGCCTATAAACTTGATTTGCAGCGGATAATAAATAAGTGACAATATAAAATTAATTTTGAGGCACACAATACAACTATAAAATTAAATCCAAGGTACATAAGATTTATCATGGTTCACTCAAACTTGAGTTACATCCAATCCCATTAAGCAACTGCTTAAGGAATTTCACTAATCAATTAGAACAAGTATTATAACCTCTCCATGTTACATGAGTATTATCTCCTCTTAAGAAAACACAAGTATTCTCTTATCTCTAGGAAACACGAGTATTCTCTCATTGTTCGAGTAAACAAACCTCTCCAGGTTATACCAATCCTAATCTTCCACTGATATCAAGATGACTCAAGATTGAAAGAAACACTCTCAAAAGAGAGAACAATGAAATCTCACAAGGGATACTTCACAAAGTGAAAAATTACACAATTTTCTCACAACCAAAAACTCTATATGTTCCCGATAGCAGATTTACAATAGACACTCAAATATTTAGTAAATCTTTCAATGTATTGCACGATGTATTTCTCTTTTTGCTTCTTGTTTTTTTAACTTGAAATTGTTCCTCTATATGTTGCTTTGTAGAAACTAGTATTGGATTTGCAACAATTTATCACGTTTAAACATTTCATAATAATTTGAATAAGATTCTTTTATGAACAAATTTGAACATTAAAGTACAACATGTTATAAAATTTGATTTTGATATTTATGTGAAAGATACTTTAATTTGTTTTTCAGATTTAGAAACAAATCAAATCAAAATTGTGTGCATTAAAATCATTTTGAATTGTTTCTATATTTAGATAATCTTAATTTCAAAAAGTTTTTACAAATACATATAGGTAATGAAATAAGCTAAATCAAATTAATTTTATTGTAAGCAAAACTTGATAAAACCATGGATCAAGGCGCAATGAATGATCTAATCTCAAAATAAGATTGAAAGCCGATTTCAAAATAGATTTAAAACATTTACTTTTTTATATTTATTTATTCTTAACTTTCCTCTTCTTTTAATTTTAAACATACACTACTAGAAAAGTCGCTAATAGTTATCAAAAAATCGACCACTAAATGATCAAAATCGGTCATTGATTAAAACAGTGAACGATTTAGTGGCCAAACGTGTCAGTCTCTATTTTGCTGGTCGTTGATGTATAGTGACCGAATCTGTGATCAGTTCTATGATCAAATCTGTGACCGATTCTCTGACTGAGAATCAGTGACCGATTCTGTGACTGAGAATTAGTGACCGACTTTAAAAATTACTGAATATTAATTTTTTTTATAAAAAAATATTATTTTTAAATCTATTATTCTGAGTATCGTTTATACTACTTTTATTTATTACCGACTCCTAATCATTTGAATGAGATTTTGGATAAAGTACACCAAGAGCGAGTTGAACCCAAGACCTCTGAGAGAACGTATAACCATCAAACCAAAACAATTTTTCAATCATATTACGATTATTATTATACTTATTACTACAATTATAATTAAAATTATTATTAATATGATAAATATAAATATTATTATTATTATTATTATAATTATAATTATTATTATTGTTATTATAATTATAATTATTATTATTGTTATTATAATTATAATTATTATTCTTATTATTATTATTATTATTATTACTACTATTATTATTATTACTTTTATTATTATTATCATTATTATTGTAACAACCTAGAAAATCTATCATCTGAGTAGAAGTGGTAAAAGTGAAATGAACATTTGATTATTATATTATTAAACTGAAAACACGTATTTATAGGAAAAGTTAGTAATCAAGTCTCATTCTCACTTGAGCCACCATCTCTCTAAAACCCCTAACCTCTTTTCCTCTGACTTCTCTCTAAATCTCTGCTTCCATACCTCATCAGTTTCTCAAGCGGAGCCCACCGTTGGACTCGTGGCGGAGAATAGAGCAAGTCTATCCGATCAGAACCTCTATTAGAGTAAGTTCATTTTCTGCCCCTTTTCCTTAGAGCAGATTTAGGTTTTTGTTTTTCCTCTGCTTACTAAGCTCGCATGTGGCATCTGAGCCATCCTAGTGTGTTAGTCTGATCGTTGATCAGAGGTCCTTTGGTACAGATTCGAGTTCTTGAGGATCTTAAGCTTTTGGGAGTGTTAGAGAGAACTTTTACTGCGATTAAGGTAAGGGAAGCTAACCTTAGTGCTTGTTTGATTTACAAATTTAAGTCTTGAATAGAGAAGTTAATGATTGTAGTAATTGTACAATTTGTATCTGGTAAAGTTTCCTGCAGGTCT